>Ga0207984_1001020_pt1 | contig 14881 bp, 7 predicted proteins | sample ETNtaG_30_FD_185760 | JGI IMG/M metagenome (GOLD analysis project Ga0207984, IMG submission 185760) | Marine microbial and viral communities from oxygen minimum zone, Eastern Pacific Ocean - ETNP201306PF43B (SPAdes) (version 2) | ecosystem: Environmental > Aquatic > Marine > Oceanic ...
CGGCTCTGCGCCATGCAGCCCATGAATCCCAGCACCGCCTTGCGGTTTTTCGAGCGCAACTGCGCCGCGACATGATTCATTTTGCCGAGCGCCTTCTGCTCGGCGGCATCGCGCACGCTGCACGTGTTTAGCAGAATGACATCCGCGGTCAGCGCATCTGCCGTCATGCTGTAGCCCTTGGCTACCAACTGCGCCGCGACGGCCTCAGAGTCGCGTTCGTTCATCTGACAACCGTACGTTTTTATGAAGACACTCGGCATCCACTGCTCACTGCTCACTTAATATTTCACCAGCGCCCGCAGCGGCATGTCGCCCATCTTGGCCCGGCCGTCGAGAAAACCCAGCTCGATGAAAAACACCGCCTCGACCACCTGCCCTCCGGCCTTGGTCACGAGGCTCGCCGCCGCCGCCGCCGTGCCGCCCGTGGCCAAGAGATCGTCTATCAGCAGCACCCGTTGCCCCGCCAAAACGGCGTCGGTGTGGATGGCGATCGTGTTGCTGCCGTACTCGAGGTCATAGCTTTCCTCGATGGTTTCCCATGGCAATTTGCCCTTTTTGCGGATCGGCACGAAGCCGACACCCAACTCGCGGGCCATCGCCGCGCCGAAAATAAAGCCGCGCGCGTCGATCCCGGCGACCACGTCCACCGTGTCGGCCGAGTGCCCGCCGAGCAGGTGACTGATGCAGCCGTCGAGCAGCCGGGCGTCGGCCAGCACCGGCGTGATGTCCTTAAACTGAATCCCCTCCTCGGGGAAGTCCGGCACATTGCGGATCGCCGCCTGCAATTCCTCCAGCGTGACGTCTGTCGAAGCCATAGCGGGGCAATATCGCCGCTTGCCCAGGCGGCGTCGAGAATATTGCGCTTGGCCAAGCGCGGTGGAGAACTATCGCGGATCGGGCTCGAGGCGATCGAGCATCTAGTGCAGCTTGGCAAGGCAGATCTCCCCCTCCGGCATGATGCGGCTGAACTTGCCAATCTCGCGGAAGTAAATCCGGACGGCTGAGTGTTCGCCCTCGTCCCGGGCCGCGGCTGGAGGCGATTCCTCCCGAGGGCTCAAGTGCGCAAGAAAAAAACGAAACAGCTTGCCAGCCCCCCGGCAATCATGGACACTCGGACATGGCGGCAGAGCAAAACGCAGGCCCACTCGATTCAGCCTTTTATCAACCGGCGAACACGTTTTTTTCGGCTCAGGCCGGAGTGGCGCTGACGTACGACGACCTCACCCTTTCTACGCTTTACTCCGAGATTCTACCGAGAAACGCCTCCCTCGACACCGAACTGGCGGGCGGACTGCGACTGCACCTTCCGGTGATCTCGGCCGACATGGACACCGTCACCGAGTCGCGCATGGCCACCGGCATGGCGCTCAACGGCGGCCTGGGGCTGATCCACTACAACATGGCGGAGAAACAGCAACTCAAGGAGGTCAGCCGCGTCAAGAATCACGTCCACGGCCTCATCCAGGAGCCGATCACTGTCACGCCTGACAAGACCGTGGGCGATGTGATCGAGTTGATCGAGACCAAGCGCTACTCCTTCAGCACCTTCCCCGTCGTTGGCGACGACCGCAAACTCGTCGGCCTACTCTCCGGCAACGTCCTCAAACCGCGCTATGCCGCCAAGCCGGTCACCGGCGCCCTCGTCCCGCGTGACCAGGTGCAGACCCTCCGGGAAAGCCAGCTTGATGCCGACCCGATCGCCATCGCCGATCAGTTTTTTACCGACCATCCCGGCATCAACAAGCTGCTGGTGGTGGATGACAACGACGAACTGCGTGGCCTGTTCACACTGAGTGACATCGAGCGCATCACCTCGGAGAAACAAGCGCAGTTTCGCCCAGCGCGCGATGGGCAGTTCCGGCTGCTCTGCGGCGCGGCCGTCTCCACCCCGCGCGACACCGACGGCGAACTCGACCGCGAACGCATCGAGACGCACATCGGCGCATTGATCGAGCGTGGTGTGGACGTCGTCGCTGTCTCCACCGCGCACGGCCACTCGAAAGGCGTCGGCGACGCGGTCGCGTTGATCCGCGCAGCGTATCCTGACTTGCCGATTATCGCCGGCAACGTCACCACCGCCGCCGGAGTCGAGTACCTCGCCGATTGCGGAGCAAACATCGTCAAGGTGGGCCAAGGGCCGGGCTCGATCTGCACAACGCGACTCATCGCCGGGGTGGGCATCCCGCAGATGACCGCCCTCTACGTCGCCGGCCAGGCGGCCAAGACCAAGGGCGTGAGCCTGCTGGCCGACGGCGGTATCACCAAATCGGGCGACATCGTCAAGGCACTCACGCTGGCCGACGGCGTGATCTGCGGCGGCCTGCTAGCCGGCTGCCCCGAGACACCCGGCCAAGTGATGGAAATCAGCGGAAAACTTTACAAGCAGTACCGCGGCATGGGTAGCCTGGCTGCGATGAAATCCGGCTCTGCGGCGCGCTACGGCCACGCGCCCAAAGATACCAACCGCAAGGTCGCCGCCGAGGGCATCGAGGCACTCAAGGAAGTTTCGGAAGATTTGGACCAACTCCTCGGCCAGTTGATCGGGGGCGTACAAGCAGGCATGGGATATCTCGGCGCCGCCACCCTGCCCGACCTGCAAGCCAAGGCCCGCTACACCCGCATCAGCCCGGCCGGCCAAAAGGAAGCCGCCCCCCACGACGTCGTCGAGATGAAGGCCAGCTCTTAACCCGCTTGGCCAAGCGCTTGGGTTGAGGCGGGCTGCTTCTCCGACTTGAGGCGGAGTTGGCCGCAAGCGGCGTCGATGTCGGTGCCTTTTTCGATCCGCATGGTCACCCGGACGCCCCTCTGGTACAGCGCATCGCGGAATTGCACGACGGTTTCGTCACTTGGGCGCTGTAGCCCGATGCCGTCCACTGGGTTGTACGGGATGAGGTTAACCTTGCACTGCAGCCGCTTGGCCAAGCTGCTCAACGCCTCGACCTGCTCCGGCCCGGTGTTGACGCCGTCGATTAGAATGTACTCGACCCAGATCATCCGTCCCTTGGCCTGCTGATACGCCTCGCAGGCGCTGACCAGTTCCTCAAGCGGGTACTTGCGGTTGACCGGCATGATCTGGTCGCGCACCTCGTCGGTCGCGCCGTGCAGCGAGATCGCGAGGTGATACTGCTGAGGCGTCCCGGACAGGCGGCGGATCTGCGGCGCGAGGCCGCTGGTGGACACGGTGATCTTGCGCGCACCGATGTTGAGCCCCCAAGGCGAATTGAAGATCTCGAGCGCTCGGATCAGGTTGTCGTAGTTGGCGAGCGGCTCGCCCATGCCCATCATGACGATGTTGTTCACCATCGGCTCCGGCTTGGGCGACTCGGCGCCCCTGGCCAGGTGCCACCGCTCGACCGCCAGCACTTGGTCCACGATCTCGGACGCGTCGAGGTTGCGCCTGTAGCCCATGAGACCGCTCGCGCAAAACGTGCAGCCGTAGGCGCAACCGACCTGCGATGAGACACAGAGCGTGCGCCGGCCGCTCTGGCTGCCGTCCCGGCCGATAGACGCAGGAATCAGCACGCTCTCGATCAGCTCCCCGTCGGCAAGCCGCCAGAGAAATTTCACCGTGCCATCCCGCGAGCACTGCTCCCGGGTCAACTCGAGCGGCTGAAGCGAGAACGCCTCGGACAATTGGTCGCGCAACTCCAGCGGCAGATCGCTCATTTCGTCGATCGAGCTGGCGCGTTTTTTGTAGAGCCAGCCAAGGAGCTGCGTCGCGCGATAGCTTTTGTGCCCCCACTCGGTGAGAACGCGCTCCGCCTCGTCGGCGTTGAGCGATCGCAGTTCACGCGATGCTTCGGTACTGTCGCTCATTCTGGCAGGTAATATTTTTGCGTGTACTCGCGCACCATGCGGGTGGTGTCGTACTGGGTCGCCAGCGTGACCATGGCCCGACGGATTTTCTCGATCCATGCCCTCGGGATGCCGCTCTCATCGCGGTCGTAAAAACAGGGAATCAACTCGCCGGATAGGACCTTGTACAGGTTCTCGCTGTCGAGCCGATCCTGCTCGTCGACACTATCAGGATGCTCATCTCCGCCGATGGCAAAGCCGTTCGTGCCATCATAACCCTCCCGCCACCAGCCGTCCAAAATGCTCAGGTTCAGGCATCCGTGGCAGGTAGCCTTCATGCCGCTGGTGCCGGAAGCCTCAAGCGGCCGGCGCGGGTTGTTCAGCCAAACATCGCAGCCCGACACCATCTGCCGCGCGACGTGCACATCATAATTCTCGAGAAATACCAGATGCCCGCTAAGCTTGGAGTGGCGGCTCATGTGGATGATTTTTTGGATCAACCGTTTGCCTTCATCGTCCCGCGGATGCGCCTTGCCGGCGAAGACAAACTGCACCGGCCGCTGCAGGTCACGGGCCAACCCCACAAGTTTGTCGAAATGATCGAAGACCAGCGGGGCGCGCTTGTAGGTGGCGAAGCGCCGAGCAAATCCGATCGTCAACGCGGCTGGATTGAGCAGATGATCGAACGCAATAAAGTCACTTGGCTCCGAGCGGTGCTCCTGGTCCTGCAACCGCCGCCGCGCGAACTCGATCAGCTCACGCCGCAGCCGGTAGCGCAGTGCCCAAAGCTCCTCGTCGCTGACGAACGACGCTTCCTCCATCCGTGCCCAGAACTCCGGCTTGGCCAATTCCATTGCCCAGTCCGCCGCCGGTTCCGCTTGACCAAGTTTGCGCCGCCAGAATTTTCGCACCGGCCCCTTCATCCAGCCGGCCAGGTGAATGCCGTTGGTCACGTGGCCGATCGGCACCTCATCCACCGTGCCATCCGGAAAGAGGCCGTGCCACATCTCACGACTGATCTGCCCGTGCAGTTCGCTCACGCCGTTGGCCGCGCGCGCCGCCTTGAGTGCCAGCACGGTCATGCAGAAGGTCTCATTGGCATCATCCGGATCGACCCGGCCAAGTGCCATCAACTCGCCGGCGCTGACTCCGAGCTGCCTGTAAAAATGCCGCGCCGCATAGTCCATCAACTCGCGGCTGAACCGATCATGCCCCGCCGGCACCGGCGTGTGGGTCGTGAACAGGCACTGCTGCTTCACCCCGGCCAGCGCGGCTTCAAAACCGGCCCCCTCGGCGATCCTCTCGCGCATCAGCTCCAGCGCGAGGAACGCCGCGTGACCCTCGTTCATGTGATACACCGACGGCTCCACGCCGAGCCGCCGCAACAGCCGCACGCCTCCCGCGCCGAGCAGGATCTCCTGCATGATGCGCGTCGAGTCGTCGCCGCCGTACACGTGCTGCGTCAGGTCGCGGAAGTGCGGCTGATTCGTCGGCAGGTTGGCATCGAGAAGATAGACCGGGCAGCGCCCAACGTTGGCCACCCAGGCGCGAAACGACACCGGCTCGGCGGCAATCTCCACCGTGCAAACCAGTGGCTGGCCGTCGTCGCCCAGCACCGGCTCCAGTGGGAGATTCTGCGGGTCGAGCTGGCTGTAATATTCCGTCTGCCAGTTCTCGGCATTGATAGCCTGCTGAAAATAGCCCTCGCGGTAAAACAGGCTGATGCCGATAAAACCAAGTCCAAGGTCGCTGGCCGACTTCGCGTGGTCGCCGGCCAGCATCCCCAGGCCGCCGGCCGCAATCGGCAGCGTCTCGTGAAAGCCAAACTCCGCGCTGAAGTAGGCTACCGGCCGCTTGGCCAAGCAGGACGCGTTCACCGCCGCCCAGGTGTCCGTCGCGCCGAGGTAGGCCTCGAACTGACGGAGCACCCCCTGCACGCGGCGGTTAAACTCCTCGTCGAGCAGCCGCACACGCAGTTCCTCATCCGAGAGTTCCCGCAACACTGCAACGGCGTTGTGATAAAGATAACGCCAAGCACGCGGCGACAGCTCCTCGAACACATCCTGCGCATCCTGATTCCAGGTCCACCACAGATTGCGGGCGAGGCGATTCAAGGCGGCAACCGTGACGTCCACTTGATTCTGTGTGTTCACTACCTGTGTTTTTCTGGGTTCAGGGCAGCATCCCCGACCGTGCGGCAGCATCTTACCGACCCTGGAAGCTTGTAACAAGTAACCGCTTGGCCAAGCAGCTAGCTGAGGGTCATCGGATCGATGTCGATGACGAGACGGATGTCGTCCGGGATTTTCAACGCCTCCAGTTTGCCGGTTAGCTTGTGGCTCAGTTCGCGCATCTGCGCGGTGCGCATCATGACCTGATAACGGTAGAAATTCTCGGCACGCAGCAACGGCGCGGGCGCGGGACCGGCGACAACGGTGTCACCCAACTCCTTGGCCAACTCGTCCATCTCCTTGCGCAGGTGGTCGGCGAAAAACTTGACGCGATCCTCACTCCGGCCACGCAGCGTCAGCAATGCCACCCGGCTGATCGGCGGGTAGCGCAGCTCGCGGCGAAACTCAATTTCCTGATCGTAAAAACCGGCGTAGTCGTGCCGGCGCGCGTACTGGATCGACGGGTGAAACGGCGTGAACGACTGCACATACACCTCGCCCTCGATGTCACCACGCCCGGCACGGCCCGCCACTTGCGTGAGCAACTGAAACGTCCGCTCGCCGGCACGGAAGTCCGGGATGTGCAGGCTCAAGTCGGCGTGGATGATCCCCACCAGCGTCACGTTCGGGAAATGCAACCCCTTGGCGATCATCTGCGTGCCGACGAGGATGTCGATTTTGCCGGTGCGAAAGTCGCCGAGAATGCGTCGGTAATCCTCCTTGCGCTTGAGCGTGTCGGAATCCATCCGCTTGACCCTGGCCATCGGGAAGCCCTTGGCCAGCGCGGCCTCGACCTTCTCCGTGCCCAGACCGGCGAAGCGGATCGCCGCGCTGCCGCAGCCCTGCTCGGGACACCTGGTCGGCGCAGCCTCGACGTGGCCGCAGATGTGGCACATCAGTTGTTGCGCGGCACGATGGTAGGTCAGCGATACGCTGCAGTTCGGGCATCCGGCCACGTGACCACAGTCGGGGCACTGCATCGAGGTTGACCAGCCACGGCGATTGAGGAAGAGCATCACCTGCTCGTTTTTCTCAAGCCGCTGCAGGATCGCCTCGCGTAGTTGCGGCGAAAAAATGCTGATGCCTTTTTCCTTCAGGGCCGCGCTGCGCATGTCAACCACGCGCACGAGCGGCATCTTGATATTGTCCACCCGCTCGGGGAGCGACAGCAGACCGTACTTTTTTCGCTGCACGTTGTGGTAACTCTCCATCGACGGCGTCGCCGAGCCGAGCACCACCACCGCCCCCTCCTGCTGGCCGCGCACCACCGCAAGGTCGCGGGCGTTGTAGCGCGGTGCCTCCTCCTGCTTGTACGAGTGCTCGTGCTCCTCGTCCACAATCACGAGACCAAGCGGCTCCACCGGCGCGAACACCGCCGAGCGCGCGCCAATGACGATCCGTGCCCTACCCTGCCGAATCTTGTGCCACTCGTCGTGACGCTCCCCGGCGGACAGGTGACTGTGAAGCACGGCAACCAGCGTCTGCTGCGGCCCCTGGCTGAACCGCGCCTTGAACCGCTCGACCGTCTGCGGTGTCAGTGAAATCTCCGGCACGAGCACGATGGCGCCCTGCCCTTGGCCAAGCGCGTACGCGATCGCCTGCAGATACACCTCCGTCTTGCCGCTGCCAGTCACGCCATGCAGCAGGAACACGCCGTGGCCTTTCCGCTTGGCCTGATTCTCCTCCGGCTTGGCCAAGCGCTCCATCGCATCGACAACCTCCTTCAGTGCGGTGGCCTGCTCGGCGTTCAACTCAAGCGGCTGTGTCGGGAGAATGTGCTCCTTGCCGTACGGATCGCGCTCGGAGATTTGCGGTGCGATGCTGACAAGCCCCTTGTCCTCAAGCCTCCGGATCGTTGCTGAAGTCGTGCCGGCCAGGCGCACCAGTTCCTGTAGCGGCAGCTCCCGCCACTCCTCGACGATCGTCCACAAATCCTCCTGCCGCTTTGTCAGTTTGGGCAACTCGCCGTGCACCGGCAGCGCACGCACGAACAATCGCTCGCGCCAACCCTCCTCCTCCTTGCGAACGGCGTCAGGCAGCACCGCCTTCATCGCGATCTCCGGGGCGCAGCAATAGTAATCGGCGATCCAGCGGACAAGCCGTAAAATGGAAGGCGTCACTAGCGCCTGGCCACCGACAGTCTTGATAATTTCGCGGAGATTGCCGTGCGGCGACTCGTCGAGAATCTTCGTGACCACGCCCATCACCTCGCGCGGGCCGAACGGCACTTTCACCCGCGTGCCTTCCTGTACGCTGGACTCCAGCTCCGCCGGCACGAGGTAATCAAACTCCCGGCGGACGGCGACGTCCAATGTCACTCGGGCAACCACGCGATGGCCGAGCAGCTTGGGCCGTGCCCCCACCCCGGCGCAAGACGGAAACCGGATGAATGCTCAATCAACACCACTCAACCCAAGCTTGGGTGCGTGCTGCTTGGCTAGAAGGCTTCCTTCGCGACCGAGGGCTTGAGCGGCTTCGCACCAGCGCCTGGCCGAGTGTCTTTTAATTCAAATCGAGGCGGAGGGTGGCCAAGACCATGTGAGCCTTGTAATCGTGCGCCTCGTTGGCGCTGGGTTCATCGCTGCTGAACCAGCCGTATTGCACGTTGAACATCGCCGCCTGGCCAAGCCGGTGCCGGAGGCCGAGCACGATGCTGTATCGCTCAGCATCCAGCCCGTAGGCGATCATGCCGGGTAGATTCGAGTTGCTGTAATCAACGCGGTAATGGGAATGAACGAAAGTCAGGTCGGTCGCCTGGCCAAGCGCATAGCTGAGATGATCGACGAAAAACCAGACATCACCCTCGAACGGCCGCAGGCCAAGCGCGGGCGACTCCAGCGTGCCGGACCACGTGTCGGTGTATCCGATACTCGTCGTCGCAACCAGGCGCGTGTGCGGCATCGAGGTGATCGACAAACTAAAGACGTCCGACTCGTGTTTGCCGGACCAATGGCGGCCGCCGTCATGACCCCGGCCGCCCCACGGTTCCTCGAACGACTGTGTGCCCAGTTCGTAGTCGCTCCGGTGCCTCTCCCACTTCACGCTGGGACGGAAGCCTTGCCACCTGCGCCATGTGAAGTTCAAGTGGAGCACGTCGCCCCGGGCGTGGCGGCGATTGATGAAAGCTGGATAGCCGTTGCCCGGTTCGTCCGAAAGATCGATGTCGAGCGGATGGCCAAAGTCGGTGTGAGAGTCGCGCCACTTGTAATCGCCGCGCACCAGCCACTCCATGTTCGGCGACCACGCAAACCCGGCGCGATAACGCGCCAACCGGCCAGTCTCGTCGCTCTCCCGCATGAAGCCCTCGTCACCCCATTCGTTGTCGATGTGCCCATCCTCGCGCAGGTCGATGTTCTCTTCGCGCAACCGTGCGCCGAGCGAGAGTACCGTGTGCTTCAAACCGGTGTAGCTCAACTGCACATTGCCCTCGACGCCGGTGCGATCCTGACCAGAGGCAAATCGCGCTGGGGACATGCCCAGTGATAAGCCGGTGGCGATGCCCTCCTGCCGCGTTGACTCGCCCTGCACGCCGCCGCTCAGCGTCAAGTTTCTCCATGGCCCAATCAGCGTCGTCGCGTTGAGGAAATGCGAATGCTGACTGGTGCGGATGGCATTGCTGCGGTCACCCATCCACGGCGCCTCGCCAGGATCGTTCGGCGACAGGGAAACGACCTCGAATCCCGCGTCGCCGTCGAACTTGGCGAAATGATGACCCAATGACACACGCCACCAATCCTTCAACTGGCGACTCAGTCGCAGCGAGTTTGAGCTGCGCTTGAACTCCCGCTCATCAACGATCTGCGTAAGGTAATCCGGCTTGGAGTTGGTCACCGGCAGATTGGCGAACTCGGCGTGCCCCCGCTCCACTGCCGACTCCCCGATCTCGATCGTCAGCGCATCCTCCAACAGAGTGTCCCCAATCTCGTGCTCGGCCCGGAGCGACATGCGATGAATCGTCTCGTCCACCAACTGGGTTGCCGGATAAATGGCACGTGACTCAAACTCACCGACCGGCACGCCGCCCCACTGCTGCGTGGCCAGACGGCCGTCGCGCCCAAGGCGTTCATAGGTGAAATCTAGCTTAGGCACATCGCGCTTGGCCAAACCGGCGGAAAGCCAGACACGCTCGTGATCTAGGTACGGCACCTTGGCCAAGCGGAACGGCGAAAGCTCCATACCGTTGAGGTAACCGCCTGTTCCGAGGCCATATTCGCGCCACGACTCGAAGCCGGTTTCCACATAGCCCAAGCCCGGGCGATCGATGCGCAACCGGGTCAGGTAGTCCTCATCATCACCGATATAGCGCCCGTCGAATTCTGCATGGCTACCGCCCTTGGTTTGGCCGGTGGCCGTCACTTGGCCAAGGCCGATGGAGTGTCCCTCGGTCATCCCCCAGTGCTGGCGGAACGCCTCCTCGCTCCCGTCGATCGTAATCCAGCGGATCATCGGGACGGCCGAGTAGGTCACCTCAGTTGAATCTGGCCACGCTGCGCCTTGGTCGATCCATCCACAAACCAAGCTGATCTCCTCCCGGCTCAAGGCTGGCGCCTTGCCTTCCGGCGGCATCTCCATGTCCTCGACCAAACCGGCAATGAATTGGGCAAACGGACTGTTAGCACTATCGCCGGACAGGATTGCCACACCGAGTTCACCGCCCTTTAGCGCCAACTCGCGACTTGTCAATCGGTAATCGCTCTTTGGCTCCTTGTCGCCGTGGCACTTGAGACAGGAACGCCTCAGCAGTGGCCGGATGTCGGTTGCAAAATCAACCCTGCGATCGGCAGCTCGCGGCAGCCTGCTGGTATCTACCGTCTCCTGCGCAACCGCGCCTGCGCCAATCAACAGGATGGCCAGCAGCATTCGCATCAGTACAGCAGGCGCGGGCTGAAGTTGGAACCGTGCACCGCAGAGTGGCATCCGGCTGACCAGCAGGTGCCGCCGCGCAGCAATCCGGTGTGGTCCAACTTGCCGATGAACACCCTGTCCGCACCGGTCTGGATTTGGGCGTGGCAGCGGAGGCACAGATTGGCGTCGCGTTGCACCAGCAAGCCGCGGTTCATTCCGCCGTGCGGCTTGTGGCAGGTCATGCAGCCCTCGTGCAGTGCCTCGTGCTCGAACACATGCGGAGCAGTCTGCTGGTTGTGGCACTTGATGCAAACGGCATCGCGCTGTTGCAGCCCCAGGCCACCGGAAACCTGATGGATTTTTTGGCCATGCGGTTCATGGCAATCAACACAGCTCATGCGCCCCTCGAGCACGCGGTGATGGTACGGCATTCTGAACTCGCCGTGCGTGGAGACGTGGCACTTGAGGCAGGCGAGCGGGTCGTGGCGCGGGTTCACGATGTCGTCGGCCAAGCCGGTCTCAACATGCTTGCTGCCAGCGCCGTGGCATGACTCGCAGCCGGCCACCGAGGCCCAGTGCATGCCGTCGCCACGATAAAAACGACCGTGCGGACTGCCGGGAAATTCACCGTGGATTTTCTCGTGACAATCGACGCAGGCCTGGTTGCCGACAAACGTCGCGCCGGGCACCTCCGGCGGCGATGCCATGGCCAGTGATGCACGCTGGTGTGTGGTGGTACAGGAAATAAGGATGGCACTGGCCAAGACCAGGCATAACGCCGCCGGCAGATTCAAAAACCAACCTGGCATCCGTCGGGACAGGTTGGTTTCCGTTTCCATCGGTAACGCCTACGCCGCTTGGCCAAACGCTGGACTTCGGCCCGGGTTAACGGCCGTCGGTAAGCTGCTTCACGCGGTAGTAGCGCTCGCCGAACCACGACCGCTCGGCGTGAAAGACCACCCCGGATGAGCCGGCAGTCTGCTCGTGGACCGGCGCCCAGTCGACGAGGTTGTCGGACGACTCGAGCACGTAGTGCTCGCCCGGCACGCTTGGCCAAGCGAGACGAACGGTCGGCGGCCAGAACTGGCCCTCGATCTCCAACTCGATAGGCTGCGAGGAAATCAAGTGACCCTGCTCGTCAGACAACGTGGTGTGCAGGGTAAACTCGTTTTGTTTACCGTCCACGCTTGTGGCTTGCACCACCCAGTCACCCCCGAGACTACGAATGTAGTCGCTCTCGCGAAGGACAATCTGTTCCGGCACCTGGCCAAGGTTGATGCTGTTGCGAACGTGCCGTCCATCAGCGCTGAGCAGTTCAAAGTCGGCATCACCGGTGAGGCCGGTAACCTCGAGCAACGCCGACTTAGTACCGACTGGAATGCTCCAAAGATAGCGCGAAACAGCTCCCGGCTCTGTGCGAACCGACTCGCTGCCTTCAGCACTGGCCAGACGAATAAGCCCAGAGCCCGTACCCGGCGGCGTGTCGTCACCGCAGTTCCCATCCCACTCTGCAAGAATATTATACATGGCAAGCTGGGTGACGTTGGTGTCAGTTTTTTGAACCGTCAAATAAAGTAATTCTCCCGGCTGCAATGGCAAATGCCCAACATCATCAAGCACCAGTTCAGCGTAGTAGGAGTCATTCATGTCGACCCGAACATAATCGTCGGTGGTGCTGTCGCCGGACGGGAAGCCTCCATAGCTGGCCAGCAGCGAGACCTTGGCGTTATTGCGCTTTTTCACCGAGGACAACTCGACGGTCAGCTTGGTGGAATCCTCGCACGTCTCAACGGTCCAGTAGTGGGTCTCGTTGTCATAAATCCTGCCGCGAACTTTTTTCCCATCCTCAAGCGCTCCGGCAGTATCATCACGGGTATAAGTGCGACCCTTGGAATCAATTGCCTTAATGTCCTCGGCCTCACTGCCCATGATCTTGATGTACCAACTGATAAGCATCGGCTCGATATCAGTATCCGCATCATCAAGGCCGACACGGTGATCCCGAACTTCAAGCATCCAGTCGCCCATGGCCCGTTCACCGTTCAGGACGTCTAGCGGCTCTTCGGCCAGGTTATGCGGACCCGGACCGATTAACTCGATCGTATCGAGACGCATCGCGGAACTCTCAGCACGGATCGTCAGCGGCGTGGACGACCGGGCCGCGGTGAAGCGGATTTTGTTGGTAACCCAGCCGGAACTCTTCGGGATGGAGTTAGTCAGGGTCACCGTCCCTTCAACTCGATTGGTGACCACACCGCCGAGCACGTACTCGGCGTCATCACCGGCGGGGACGTGGGTGACGAAACTAAGCCTGTAGTCCTGACCGACCGCTGTCGGCAGATCGCGCCAGATGGCACCCCCCGGCGGCACTTTCTTGGAGTAGATGCGGACGTTGTCGATGGCCCACCACCAGTTGTTGTGGCCCTGATGATCCCACGTGACCACCGCGGACTTGGCTCCCTCGGGATTATTGAGAGCAAGGGTGACCGTCTCGTTGTAGGCGGTAGGCGTGTCCGGTGTCAGCTCCAGCAGCACCACCGGGGCGCCGCCATCGAAGGAAACAAGCACCTTGCCCCGCTGCGGCTCCTGCCGCCAACTCGAGTCGTAGGTGATGTACAGCGCTCCCGCCGCCACGCCCGCGATGTTGACCGCCGGGGTGGATAGTGCGGCGTCAAACTTGGCATCATCCGCATCGTCATATTCATCCGAGTCGCCGACGGCAATCACCCCAGTGCCCTTGGTGAATTCGGCACGGCCCTGACCAGGAGCGGTGTTGATCCACGAAACCGGATCCAAGAAGGTCCAGCCATTGAATTCCTTAACGCCTGAGCCGCCGGCCGTTGGACCGTGGTTCGGGCCAAGAACCATCACCCAACCGGCCGGGGCGGTGTCGGTCCAGTCGGTTCCGTCCCCACCCGACTCAGTACTGCTCTCAAACGGGCCAAGCTTCAGGCTGTCAAAGTCCTCAACAAGATAATTGTCCTCCTTCGCCTCGGAAGCGCTGTCTTGCGAGAGCGTCGCGTAGTAGGTGCCGCTGTGCGCCCTGCTGCTCTGGCTGACGCGCACCTTTGTGTTGATTACTGTCCAGCCATCGATAACATCGTTTGTCTTGGCCAAGCCGATTGGCGCGTCCTCGAAGCCGCTGAAGAGCACCTGCTCCTCCTCCTTGGCGTATGGCGCGTCGCCGAACTTCATTGACTCCCTGGCCAGGTTCTCCAACTCGGAGAACACCGCGTACAGGTCGGAGGGGGTCACCTCGTCCAGCCTAACACTGTCGAGCATCACCGCCTCGTCCAGATCCGAAAGAGACTCAAACTGGAACCGCGTGTCACTCGACTTGGCAACAAAAACCACGTCCTTGATCTTCCATGCTAGGGTGTTATCTGCTCCTTCAACCGACGCGGTGACAGTCAGATTGGTCACGCCGACTATGTTAACCTTCATCCTCAGAGGCTCGTCAGCTATAGGGTTCTTTGCGTAGGAGAAACGGAGCCGGTAGGTCTTATTCACATCGGTCAAAGCATTGGTGGAGATGGTCCCCGGCTCGAAGCCGTTCATCTCGACAAATTGATTGCCGGAATCCGCCATCCACCCGTCCACCTGGCCCGATTGGTAAACATACACCTCGCCGCTGTCGAGTTCCCAGCCGGAGTGGAACTTGGCGGAGTCGTCAATGAAATCGTTTTCCGCCGACTCGAACCCGTCCTCGAACACCGGCACGGTCTCGGTCTCCTTGGTGAGCGTCATACCGTAGGTGATGTTGGTGTAGCCGCGATTCTCCGAAAGCAGCAGCCGTGTGCCCTGCGGGCTGACAAGGTGCAGATCCAAATCAGCGATCCGAGGATGATCGATCCGCACCCCGACCTCGGCGGAACCAACCAGGAAGTCGTTGGTCACGGTCAGCAGCGAGGTGTTAACGATATCATCCTCGATCGGCTCTGGTTCATCGCTGACCAGCTTGATCGTGCTGTCCAGAGAGATATCGTACTCCAAAACAACCGAAATTTTGAAATCTATTGGTATGCTGCTCTTGTTAAGCGTCGTGATGATATAATTGCCAGTTTCAAGCG
>Ga0207984_1001022_pt1 | contig 14841 bp, 10 predicted proteins | sample ETNtaG_30_FD_185760 | JGI IMG/M metagenome (GOLD analysis project Ga0207984, IMG submission 185760) | Marine microbial and viral communities from oxygen minimum zone, Eastern Pacific Ocean - ETNP201306PF43B (SPAdes) (version 2) | ecosystem: Environmental > Aquatic > Marine > Oceanic ...
GAGTTTAAAAATGGCTGCGATGTCTATAAAAAAACTAGGTGGCATCTGTCTAGTAGTAGGTGCTATAGCTGGTGCTGTCCCCCTCATATTGTCAGTGTTCCTAGGAGCAACGCCTACAGAAGGAGTCAATATATTTAAGTTTTTTGCTGATGAAGCGGTGAAGAACGGCATAGCCACTAACGCGTATGCACTAATTAGTATCATCGGTTTCGCCTTGGTAACTTTTGGTGTCTTTACACTAAGAGACATTCTCCAGAATGATGAAAGCGATAATGCGATAATGCGTTTGGGGGCCTATCTGTTTTTCTTGGGTTCTGTTGGTCTCATTATAGGTTGGTCATTAGATAACGCCATAGTCTGGGGAGAGGCAGATTTTGCAAAACACCTTATGACTATTGAGATGGCATTCTTTTTCCCCTCTGGAGTTTTATATTGGGCTGGTGCGGGCCTTGTGGCTCTAACTCTAGCAGGGAATTCATATGTGAACAGTTTATTTGCACGAGGCATATGTATATTCGCTCTGATTGCCTGTGCCTTGCATATTTATACAATTCTTTCAATAGACCCTAATAGTGTCAGTACAATAATGCCGCTATTTGTGTTGACAGGCATTGGTAATTTAATAGGCCCTGCATTTTTTATTTCAATCGGCATAAAAATGATGAAATAAAAATTTATAACACTTGGTTTTGGGTAGCTAGGTTGGTTACGATTAACCCAGCTACTGTTGCGGTTCTCAGAGAGGTCAAAGCAGGTCAGCAGATGGTCTTTACCCAAGTCTCCCATCCCATCTGCCGCATTGGGTACGCACCGGTAAAAATAACCCAGGCACAAAAGTGGAGACCAAGTACAATCTGGAATCGACTGTTGATGCTTCCAGCATCTTGGTCTTACGGGACAATATCGAGGCCACCGTCTTGCGTCTGGAATTTACCGTGGGGTAGGTGAGTTTGGTGTCCAATCCACAACAACAAACGCCAACCTCAGGGGAGGTGGAGACCAGCCAGCCTTACGCCTATATCGGTCCCCCAATGCGAACTGAAAGCGGTATATTATCCGAAGGAGACCAGGCTTATATTCGGCATGGCGTAACAGAGAAGTATTATTTTTAAATCAATACTCCAATGCCACGCTTATTGGTGATTGAAGTGCATTTGGAAGGAATACGAAAGCGTGGTTTTGAAACCGCGCTTGGGATTAATGGCTGCTTTCAAGCGGGATTTTCGCAACGGTGATAAGCATCCAGGGCTAAAATCGGAAAAACTGATGCATATATCGGATCAATGTACCCACCTATGATTTCCCAGTAGATTCCGACGCAGCTTGCATTCCATGATCCGTCTGGATTTTGTTGGTTAATTAGGAATTCTAAACCTCGACGGGCAGATGGATTTTGACAATCAACAATCAACAAGGCATACGTACTCCAAGCTGTTTGCTCAACTGTACTATCGATCTGATTTCCAAACATGTCTTCTCCCCAGCCACCATCAGGGTTCTGTACACTTTCGAGCCATTTGACGCCATCTTTAATTGCTTGGATATTATGATATCCTGCCTTCACTATAGCGTTTATGGCACAAGCTGTTCCATACGTTCGTTTAGACAACCAGAGATCATCCCAGAAACCGTCACGGGATATATGTGTCTCAAGCCAAGCGACAGCTTGGTCAATCTGTTTTTGGTATCCATTTACTTCTAAGAGTACTTCAATTGCGTGTGCTGTAATGGAAACACATCCAACATCTCCTTCACCAGGAACATAAGTACTCCAACTTCCATCATCTGATTGATTTGTGATCAACCAATTGAGTCCATTTTGAATCGCATCATTGCTGATAGGAAAGCCAGATTTCAACAGTGCAAGCACAGCTAAAGCTGTGTCATCAGCATCAGATGGCAATCCTCCATCTAATAAACCAGAAAAAGCCCAGCCACCTTCTGCGTTTTGGTGTTTGATTAGCCATTTTGCGCCTTCTAAGATAGACTCTTTGTGGTTCGGATTATTTGTCTCTGTCAATGCGATCAAGCTGAGCGAAGTATCCCAGATATTGAGGTTAATTGCCTCTCGACATCCTCCATCAGGATTCTTGGTTTGTTCTAGCCAAGATTGACTTTGCCTAATAAGCATCAATGCTCGGGAATCATCTGAATATTTATTGAATTCAACCAAGGCGATCGTTGTTAAGGCCGTGATATAATTTACGCAAAACCAACTACCATCACTCAAGACCTTACTTTGGAGCCACGAGAATAGATCATTGACAGTCTCAACCCTTTTCTGTCCTTCTAATTCTAGTAGTAACATGGCTGGAACAAGCGTTTGCTGCTCTGCGATAAAAAGATTACTGAAAGTATCTGAATAGAAGAAATCGGGAGTTGGAAGCAGGTGTTTGGGTGGTTTGAAGAAGAGACACAAATTTGGGAAAGCTTTTGAGAACTTCTGTGCAATTTTAATTATTGGAATAACAAACTTAGGGGGGGTTAACCGGTTCCAATCATAATTTCCACAATGTGCGTATGCAAGCTTGATCAGACCAAGATCAATTGATAACAAGGGAATTCTACTCAACGCAATCTGAATTTCTGAATCCGGTTTTACTTTTTGAATCTGCTGAAGTATTAATTGGGCGAAAAGAGTTGCATTTCCATTCGGAATACCGGAAGCATCCAGTGACCACATACCATTCTGGTCTTGGTTAGCTAGAAGCCAGTTGATAATTGAGGTATCAGGTTCTTTCCCCATTGCAAACTGTGTCCATGCATAAGCACAGGTAGGGAAAGTCATGGAAGAGAGTTGACCTTGGAAACAACCAGATGACCGCTGTTGACTCACCAAAAATTTGGTGCCAGTATGGAGTGCCATTTCGACATCAGCTTTCATTCTGGTTTAATGATTACTTTTCTGTTATCAACATGAATTAGATTTTCGGCAAACCATTTTACGACCTGGGGATAAATCTTATGTTCTTCTGCCTGGATCCGTTGATGCAAACTTGATTCGTTATCATCATCGAAAACCGGTACTGGTACTTGAGCGATAATTGGTCCAGTATCAACTCCTTCGTCTACAAAATGCACAGTAACACCAGAAATTTTGGTGTGGTAATCAAGTGTATCTGATACCGCGTGGGCTCCTGGAAACGCTGGTAACAACGATGGATGGATATTGATCAGTTTGTAGCGATATCTCCGTACAAATGAAGGTTGAAAAATTTTCATATAGCCGGCAAGTAAGATCAACCCAACTTCGTGAGTCTCGATGATTCCTGAGATTTCGGCATCAAAGGCGTTCCGGTCGGGAAAATGTTTTAGTTGAACAACATAGGTTGGAATCCCAACCTTTTTTGCTCTAATTAATGCGTATGCTTTTGGCCGATCACTAATTACAGCGGCTATTTCCACGTCACTATTAGTATCTAAGTGAAGCTGATCAATTAAAGTTTGCAGATTTGACCCGCTTCCGGAAGCGAGAATTGCTATCTTCATAATTCGGTAGTGTATATAACAAGCGATAAACTTATACGGGCATTACTCGATCATTTTTCCATTGGTTGGATAGAACCCACAAGCATTTAACTTATAAACATTGGCCAGACAAATTTAAAATTGTGATTTTAGGTTGGTACCTGAAGTTGAACAAGCTGTTGCTTTTTTTCTTTGCCCGTTTTGGATAATGCAATCCAATTACGGTAATCATGCCATTTGCACAGAATTTCCAGTTCGAGCAGTTCATTGTCAGTTAAACTCTGGCAATTCCGAAGTTGTTCTAGTTGGAATTGCAACTCCTCGTCTGTTTTTTCCATCAGATCGATTCGATCACAGCGAAAGAAAATTTCGCGACACGGATCCAGGTTCATTCTTTCGCCTCAATCGCAGCTTTCAAACTTTTGATCTTTGACCTGGTGTCAGCCACTATTTCTTGATATTTCTGATATTTATTGCGATTCGACAAATCCCTTTCAGGCTGACAAAAAATTGGTTCTCCGAAGATTACCCGAATTTTGCTTTTGCTTAATTTCTTCTCTCCTTTAGCCCATGCCTGATATGTTCCTTCAATATAAGAAGGAATAATCGGTACGCCTGTTCTGAGTGCGAGAACGCCCAAACCAGCTTTGAACGATTGTAATTTACCATCGATAGATCTAGTTCCCTCAGGATATATAAGAAGACACATATCTCCATTAAGTATTTCTTTTGACATGTTGAGGCTTTGTAGAGAGATAGTTTCCCTATCAAAGGGAACCACATTCATAAAATTGGAAAAAAACCAAGATTTAATCTTACTGTCAAAAAAGTATTCCTTGGCACCTGCTACTTGCAATTTTCGTGATTCACTCCCTAGAGCTGTCATAATAGCTACAGTGTCAAGATGACTGGAATGGTTTGCAGCGACAATATAAGGTTGGCCTTTGGGAATATGCTCTATCCCATAAGAACGAATAGAAAAATAACTGTGACATAGGATGTGCGTGCAAGCACGGAACAATTGAGAACATATCTTCAAAGCAAGACTGCGTTGATTGATCAAAACGGGATGGATATCTGATGCGACATCAGTTTGAAATGTGGTAGATCTTATTTGTTTAACGGCGTCAAATATATCATCAACTGTCTGGATTTCGGATATAATTTCATCTGGTATATGTTTATGCACTTCGTTTTCCAGAAGCAAAAGTAACTCCACTTTCATAATTGAGTCGAGTGCCAAATCCGTATCAATGTCCGTTTCAGATCTAATTTGGTCGGTGGGAACATTTGACATATGGCTTAATTCCAGTATGATTTCCTTCTCCCAATCTTCCCAATCTTCTAAAGATGTTTCTACTGGATTTTTCAGAAGTTCGCTACTTTTGGTTGCTGCAATATATTTTTCTAACCATGTTTTGACCTGACGCCGATCAATTTCTCCGTTTTCCTTTTTCTGTAAATGATCATCCCACAGGAAATGACTCTTTTGAATCTGTTGGTATGAAGGTAATTCCTCTCTGGTTTTTTTAATATGCTCGAAGATCATCTGCTCAACTTCCTCCTGAGCGAGCTCAGCATTTTCTTTGGGGACGATAACTGCATGCACATCTTCGCTGATTTCGTCGGTAGGACTAATTCCAACTACGCAAAGTTCATCAATGATCTCATTCTGACGATAAAGGGCCTCTATTTCAATCGGGTAAACATTTTTTCCTGCACTGGTTACAATAACCTCCTTACTCCGTCCTGTGACGTATAAATACCCATCGTCGTCAAAACGCCCCAAATCACCGGTATAAAGATAGTTGTTTATGATGGCTTTTTTAGTCGCTTCTGGATTATTGTAATAACCACGCATGACTCCAGGACCTTTGGCAACGATTTCACCAATTCCATCGGAGTTCGCGTCTTTAATTTCAACTTTCGTCCCTTCGACAGCCAAACCGACAGATGAACGGCGACTTTTATTATAGGGTGTAACTGCTAAGACTGGGGAGGATTCTGTTAGACCATAACCTTGATGGATTGTGATGCCAAGACGATTGAAATTGTCGTAAACTGTATCCGGCAGACTGGCACCACCGCTGACGAAAACACGTATTTCCCCTCCCATAGCTTGATATGCCTTTTGAATTATTTCAGTACTAAACGGTGAATCTGATGAAGTGTCACTTATAACCAAGTTGGTCGACTTCGTTAGGTGCCGCATAATAGTTTTGTAAAGCATCTGAAAAAACCTTGGTACTGCAACCATCACTGTTGTTTGCGTTTCATACATAATTTCAAGCATGGTAGTTGGAGAATCGAGATAAGTCACCGTTGCACCACCATAAATCGACATTAGAAAACCGCTGGTAAATTCCAGTGCGTGATACATCGGTAAGACTGATAGCATTTGATCAGTCTCGTAAGGTTCTAAAACAGTTGCAACAGCTAGAACATTTGAAATGAAGTTTCCATGTGACAACATGGCTCCTTTAGGATCCGAGGGCGTCCCAGAAGTAAATATAATCGACGCTATTCCACTCGGTTCAATCTTAGCTTCGAAGAGTTCGTCAGATGGTTCAGGCAGATCAAAATGAGCAAGTTGAGCAGTTCCAAAGACTTGACAGAAGTTATTAACATTAAGGCATTGAGGTGGATTCTCAGTAGGTTTATCAACAAATTTCCCAAGACGATCAAACAATTTTTTGGTCGTAAGTATGACTTTGGCTGAGGTGAAATCGGCCAAAGCATAAACTTCACGTGACGATGTTTGTTGATCTATAGGAACGAGGACTAAACCCAGTTGAGAGGCGGCGAAATACGCGATTCCCCATTCGGGCTGATTCTCGGAAAATAGAATAACACGATCCCCCTTGCGTAAACCTCTCTCCCATAATGATCCAGCTATACGACGTGACAGATCATAGAAATCACTATATGTGTAGCGAACCCAGCCTTCAGCCCTTTTAATTTGAAGCGCTACTTTATGTGGGAGTTTATCAGCCCTCCACTTTAGCAAACTTGGAATATTTTGAAAGCTAGGGTCTTCTGTTAATTCATCCGGGTATCTGTTCTTAGTATCATTTGTTTCTAAATGATCGAGTTCGTCTTCCATTTTCAAAATATGGTGTTTAATACCTGGAATGTGGATTTGCTGCAGATAATGTTTCCAATCGATTCGGGATGGATCGAAGTGATAAGCGTATTGTTCCTCTAGTGAAAGGGATTGGTGTAATTCGTTGACTTTCCTAGCCTCAAAATCGAAATTTAAATTTGCATATGGGCCATAAATATCAGCGTAATAGAGCAACCTCTCAATCGCATTTTGAAGAACAGCAATACGTCGGTTCTTTTTCGAAGCCCATTTCGTTGGGATTTTCTTCAGGATCCAGCTTAGCATACTGAGATAGCGAAGTTTTCCTTCAAACTCTCTTGAGAATTTCTCTTTTGAAGGGAATTTCCATGCCGATACTGAGATAGGATTTCCTTTATCAACCATCGGAAATTCCCTAAAAAATTCCATGGTCAAATCGTGCAGACGTTGAAAAGACAAAGGGTTAGTATAACCACTCGTTATGTGATAAACTTCAATACCACCGTTTTCGTAGGATCGTGCCGCTGCCGCCAATGTTGCATTAACAACAATGTCAACAGGAATAATATCCAGAGTGATGTTTGGGGTGGCGGGAAAATCTGGGAGCCGGCCTTTGCCAAAACCAATAATTATTGGATCCGCCATTCTTAGGCCCGCTAGCCATCCAGGCGATGGTTCTTCAAGGCTGCTTTCAATGATAGAGGGTCTGATAATCGCCACGGGAAGATCCCCACGCATCCTCGAAACCACTTCTTCCCCTAATGCTTTAGTATAAGTGTAAATATCATGCCAGCCGCGCATTAAAGCATGATTTCGACCAGCTTCAACAAGTTGGTTCTCTAACCACTTTTTTGCAGATTTTTCAGTATTAACTCCAAAACGTTGGGATGAATCATCCGTTTGCGCTATTTTCTCTCGAATTTGCTGACCAATTTCAATCATTCCCTCGACCTCGGCTTCGAAGGTCTTAGGGACAGGATATTCTTTGCCGCTCAATTCCTTCGCCAAATCTTCGTAAGGAGGATGTAGATCCTCAGGAATCAGACCAGACCGATTACCACATGAATAGGCCGTCGAGATATGAACGAAGATGGCATTTTCGCATTGGTGTGCGAACTGAACTGCGTGTCGAACGGAGATAACATTTATCCATGTGGCATCGTCAATTGGAGCGTCAAATTGTACGATGGCCGCGCTATTAATAAAAATTTGGACTTCTTTAACCAATTTAGCGTACCAGTCTTCAGATACTCCAAGCCTTTCCTGGCTTAAATTCCCACTAACAGCAAATACTTTCTGACCAATCCAGTTCTTAAAGTCATTCCCATGGGTTTGACGTAACTGAGTAAAGACACTGGAGTTAAAAAACTCGGTTTCCAAGCGTTCCTGAGCTGTCTTGATAGCACCATTGGATCCAACACCATCACGAATAATCAGGTAGATTTTTTGGACTGTTGGTATGTTGGTTAAAATCTTGGCAACCAGAGGCTGTCCTACAAAACCTGTTGCGCCTGTTATAAGCACAACCTTGCCTTGAAAAAAATCAGAAATTTTTATCATAACATCCTTACTGCAGGTAGTTCTCATATAGCTTTACAACGTTTGTAGTATACAAAGAGAAACGAAGGGATGTCAATGTCTTAAAGTAATAGTCGAAATTACCTCTGTTACTTGAGTTAATCATACGCATCTTTGTCCTCAGGGTTCAAGTTTATGACCACCTCAAATCAACAGGTGAATTACCGTTAAACTTTCTAGCGATTGCAAAATTCGGATCACTCTATTTACAAGATGTATGCCGACGTTTCCTTCATCAAAGTTCCAATGTTTTCTGGCACGGATTCAGCCATTGATGTTTCATGCTCGTTGAATTTAAGAATTTGATCTGGATTTTTCTATTCTACCCAAAAATCTTCAGTCGAACCTCTTCCTATCGACCCCGTTAGGGTAGGAAAAGCCTTGTCCTTTGGCAATTGTCTATGCTATGATAAAAATCGAATTTGAGAGCTAGTTCGTTTATATTACGTATCCTTGCTTTACACCATTTTCTATGAAATTCAAAAGGTCTAATTTCAAAAGACACAATATAAGATTGGTACTCGCTACAGCCATTCTGCTTTACGTTAATGTTGTTGACGTAAAAGCAATAAATCTCAATGCTGGCGGAGATGGCTGGACTGCTCTCAAAATAGGTGTTGGTACGCGTGCACCAGCGATGGGTAATACTTTTGTGGCTGTGGCAGATGATGTGAATTCAATCTACTGGAATCCATCAGCGCTAGGCCGATTGTCCCGTCCTCAGTTTTCCGCTATGCACTCCGAATGGTTAGCAGATGTACGTTATGAGTGGATTGGGTTCGCACAATCGTTTGGGAAATGGGTAACTCTCGGTTCAGATATTTCATATGTATGGACAGGTGAAATACCATATACCATCAATTCAGATCAATACAATGGATCTTTCGATTACAATAATATGGTGGTTCGTGTTGCCGCAGGGAGTGGTTCTTATAAAGGAATTCGAATTGGCACTGCCTATCAGGTTGCACAACAAAATGTGATTTTTGTTAACAAATCAACGTCGAATATGAAAGCTCAACTCAATAGCATGAATATCGGTATTTTCTACCAACCATCTATTGAAGGGCTTCACTTTGGTGCCATTCTAAGGAACGTTGGAGGTCGCTCGCAGGAATCCGATCTTGGTTTGATACCGGTCATCAGGTATTTCCGAGTAGGCATTGCTTATACAATATCCATTCAAACGCCAGTGGATATTTCTCAATTGCAGGCAGGACAACTGCCAGACCAAACAAAGGAGAACCAACTGATTCTAGCAGCAGATGTTAATTCCGCCCGCGGCTGGTTGACAGATCTGCATTTAGGGTTGGAGTATGTCTTCCAAAATGGATTGGCACTTAGAGGCGGTTATCAGAGTCGAAGTGGAAGCAAATTTGAGTTCCTCTCCAAATTAAGCGGAGGGTTCGGTTACGCCACTTCAACCTATCGAATCGACTACGCCTTCGTTCCATTTGGAGACCTGGGCCAAACTCATCGTGTTTCTTTCACGCTCGATTTCCTCTAAACCAGGTCTTTCTTCCTACAAATGAATTTATCTTCCGGATCAATGTATTTTAAATGGTCCTCCACGCGGCTCCTCTTTTAGGTTTGGCTGACTCGAATCCAAAAAGACTTCATGTAACTCGAGTTTGTTTGGTTGTGTAAACGCATCTTCCGGCATACTGCCTGATTTTGCATGTCCCTTGATAAACTCGTCTGATTTAATCCAGTTTTCAAAATCTTTTCTCGATTCCCACAGTGTGAAAACGATATACGGATCCTCTTCATTGACCGGACGTAATACCTGATTAGTGATAAATCCTGGCATGCCATCGACGAGACCCGCACGATTACGGAAACGCTCTTCGAATTCTTCTACATATTCGGGTGAAACATAAATTCGGTTTGCAACTGTGATCATGGTGTTTTATACCTCCAGCACTATGATTGAGTAGATTTGTCATATCCATTAATGGTTCAATTCGAGTCATATCTAACATCACCATTGAGTTACTCAGCAACTAGGATTTAATTGACATTGGAACATACTACATATGTAAAGATAAAAACTCAACACCAAATTAGATATAATTGACATCGTTTTATTTCAATCAAGATTAAACATCTAAAATGAGATACTCTTTTTAAATTAAGATACGATGACCCTGAATTAATTTATTCCGTTTGGACTTTGAGTAGAAAAGAGCCTTTCATTAAGTCGCAAATTTGATAAATGCTTATACTTAAGACTAGTGAAAGATAAAAAAGTAGTCCCAGTTTTAATATAAGTCCAGGTTTCTTCTAACCACGCAAGAAGTAGAAAAACAGACTGCCAATCCTACCAAAGATTATTGCCTCTTATCCCGGTTCTTAGTGAAGGCGTTTGATAGATCCAACATTTTTTAAACAGGGAACAGGAGATCTTGAAGCAGATATATTTTTAATATGGCATTCTCGTGTATAATGATTTGACCTGAAACCCTGAGATTTACCTAATCCTAACCTATCCAGTTTTATTGGGTTGGTTATTGTTTCCATTTTGGAAAGACTTAAGAATTAACTTTGACTGTTTGGATGAAAATTATGATGAGGGTATTGATATACACATCCATATTTACTTTGGTTTTTGGAGAACTGGAAGCTGAAGATTGGCCTCAATGGCTTGGAACAAATCGAGATGCTGTATGGCAGGAAACTGGAATTATCAATACATTTGATGAGTCTAAACCTAAACTAATATGGAAATCGGAGATTGGTGGTGGATATTCAGGTCCAGCTGTTTCTGATGGCCAGGTTTTCGTTATGGATCGTGTGGGACATGATACAGACTTGAAAGATGGTAGCTTGCTGCATACCGGAGATCCTCCTGAAAACTCCAACTTCGTCAAGCGTATGTTAGCGGGTTTTGAGCGTGTGTTGTGTCTGGAAGAGAAAACCGGCCAGATTATCTGGGAATATAAATATGATTGCCCATATAGGTCGGTTGCGATTTATGCCATAGGTCCGCGGGTCACACCAACCGTTGATGAAGATCGGGTCTATACACTTGGAGCTGAAGGCGACTTATTATGTCTGAAAGTAGAAACTGGCAATTTATTGTGGTCGCGTAAACTCCGGGTTGAATTTGATGTTGCAACTCCGGAGTGGGGGTTCTCAGCCCATCCGCTTGTTGATAAAAATAAATTGATCTGCATGGTTGGAGGGGGAAATTCTACAGTGGTGGCTTTCGACAAACTAACTGGAAAAGAAATATGGCGCAGTGGTAACGCGCGACAACCAGGATATTGCGCGCCAGTAATCTACACGCTGGGCGGGAAACGACAACTTATAGTATGGGATAGTGACCAGCTACGTGGTCTCAATCCAGAAACCGGAAAACCCTACTGGGAAGTGGACATCAAACCGACGTTTGCGATGTCCATTGGTGTTCCTCAACATGAAGGTAACAGGTTGTTCGTGATGAGTTACTCACATGTGTCAGCTATGGTCGAAGTTGCTGAAGACGGCAATAGTGCAGAGGTTATTTGGAGAGGTGATACTACACGGGGTATCGGAGGTGTTTTCAATACAGCTACTATTCGGGACGGTCATGTATATGGCTGTGACCAGAACGGCCGGTATATGTGTATTAGGTTAAATGATGGCCAGCGCAAATGGTCTACGTTTGAACCTTCAACTGGTTTTCGTCCGGCGAGCTGGGCCAACGTATTTACTGTTCAGAATGGAGAGCATTACTGGTTATTCAATGATTTGGGGGATGTAATGATTGCCAAGATGGATCCACAGGAGTTCCGCATGATTAGCAAAACACATTTGATTGAACCAACACATCAGGTTGGTAACCGAATGGTGGTGTGGTCCCATCCTGCTTTGGCTAACGCTTGTGTTTTTATTCGAAACGACAAGGAAATCCGGTGTTATGACGTGGCACGCTAATAACAAACGGGTTTTGTCCCTTTATCGAATTATCAAAGATTATAATTGGACTCTTCAACCGATTAGTTTAGTCGAATTGTCTCAAGTACTTGGACTCGGCTTGAGAACAATCAATTGACGAGTCTTTCACTGCAAATGGGACAATCACCTCAAACAAGGAATTCTTTGGTGAACGAACTATGGTTCCGGGTTTTCATCCAGTGAGATGTAACCCGGGAATTGTACGGATATGTGTTTTCGAGGTTACATCTTCTGAATTTCAGGGTGATATTTACGATATGGTTAAGGGGAAAAGAGGATGCATCTCCCAAAACTTAGATACTTCATAATCTATGTTTTTCAACAATGGTTATCTGTTTCGAGGAGTTAAATACAAATGAAAATTACCAAACTTGAGACATTTTTGGTCGCACCCCGTTGGTTGTTTCTACGGGTGCACACTGATGAGGGAATCGTTGGCTTAGGAGAGCCGTATCTGGAAGGACGTGCTACGACTTCCGCTGAAGCGGTCAAGGAAATCGAAGATTATCTCATTGGTCAGGATCCGAGGAAAATTATTCATCATTGGGAAGCTATGTATAGGCAGCCTTGCTATCATGGTGGTGCTATTATGATGAGCGCAATTAGTGGTATTGAGATAGCGCTATGGGACATTCTGGGCAAAAGCGTTGGCTTACCAATATGGCAGCTACTAGGCGGTCAAGTGCGGGATCGCATTCGGTTGTACAAGGGAGGCGGTTCGATTGTACAGATCAAAGAGGATGTCGCACGCGGGTTCAAAGGTTTCAAGATCGGTCTTTCTCACGAGCAGCGACCGAGAGTCCATGCCACAAAGGCGTTTATTGATAATGCTGTAGCTACCGTTGGAGAAATCCGGGATGCCGTGGGACCATCCATCGACATCGCTGTCGATTTGCATGGAGCATTTCTACCTGCTGCTGCTGTCCCAATCATCAAAGCACTGGAACCGCTACATCCTGCATGGATTGAGGATCCATGTCAGTGCGAGAACTACGATGAGATGGCTCGAATTGCTCAGGGGACCAGCATTCCAATTGCGGCAGGCGAGCGCGTTTTTACCCGCTGGGCGTTCCGGGAACTCCTGGAACGTGGTGCGGCCAAGATTTTGAATCCGGACCCTTCGCATGTCGGTGGCATTTTTGAAACACGTTTCATCGCGGCAATGGCAGAGATGCATTATGCAGGTGTTGCTCCGCACTGCCCACTAGGCCCCATTGCTCTGGCGGCTTGTCTGCAGTTAGACGTCATGATGCCTAATTTTGTATCCCAAGAACATGTCACACTTGGTCAAGGTTACCTTAAAGAACCGTTTGTTCCGGTCGATGGCTATCTGCCGATTCCTGATAAACCAGGGTTAGGTATCGAACTTGATGATGAAGCTATAGCAGACAAAATCGGCGCTATTTTTCGTCCTCAAGCTCCTTTGCATCCAGAAGATGGAACAGTTATTGACTGGTAACCTTGGTGCAACTGGGGCCTAACAAACCAGACATCGTATCCGAGGATATTCAAAGTTGATTTTTGAAGCAATCAATCAGGAAACAGCAGACCTGCTTTACACACTTGGTTATTAGCTGGTGAAAAAAGATAATGGTCTCTGTTTCATAAATTCAACCTGAAATTGCGAAGTGGTTTTCCTTCAGAGAGCAGGCTAAAATGACAATTATTAAAACAGAAACATTAATCTTGAAAGGTTATCGAGTTGAAACTTAGAGTTGGTATCATTGGGTGTGGACGTATTGCTAGCACAATTGATGACGAATTACAAAAACCTCGTCGTGGCGGTATTATCCTTCCTCTCTCTCACGCTGGTGGTTATGCACTGGTTGAGGAAACAGAGATTGTTGCTGCTTGCGATGTCGTAGAAGAAAAACTGGAAACATTTCAGAGTCGATGGAATGTCCCTATAGGATATCATGATTACCGTAAATTGATTGACAAAGAAGATCTGGATATTCTCAGCATCACAACGAGACCAGAACAACATGCGGAATCGTTGATTTACGCAGCAGAACAAGGGATTAAGGGTATATTTGTCGAGAAACCGTTATGTTGCTCGTTGCTGGAAGCGGATGCAATCCGTGATGCTTGTGAACGTAATGGAGTGATGTTGGAATTCGGACCTCCCAGGCGTAACTGGGCAATTTATCGTCAAGCACATCAATTAATTACTGAGGATAAACTTGGAGCGGTAAAGTCAGTCGTAGGTTTTTCTGGAAACAGTATTGGAGGACACTTTTTAGACACTTTACTTTACTTGTTGGGAGATCCAGAGTCCCTCGTTTCGATCCGTGGGACTTTGGGAGATCTTCATCCGGCTGAAGATGATGGTTCGAACATGCGATTTGTACGGGATACGGGTATCAGAAATGCCTTGATTGAATTTGGAAATGGAACGACAATTCACGTGGCCGGTACAGGTATTGGTTACGATACCGAAGTGGTTTGTCAGAGAGGTATCATTCGTGTTCAAAACGATGGGGAGACCCTCTATGTTCGTGAGAAAGATGGCGGAAACCAATCATATGACCCCCTTGAAGTCGAGCCAGTTACACCATGGAGTGGGACTGTGCTTAAAATTCGTGAATTAATTAATTCCATTCAGACTGGTGTTCCTGGTCCGAGTAATTTGCGGATTGCTCTATTGAGTACAGAAATCGGTTTTGGTCTTTACGAATCACATCTGCGTGGTGGACTTGTCGTTGAACCACCTGTTCCAAACCGCGAACGTTGGGTCTCAAGTTGGTAAGGCACCCACTTTTAGGCGGACTTAA
>Ga0207984_1001028_pt1 | contig 14782 bp, 8 predicted proteins | sample ETNtaG_30_FD_185760 | JGI IMG/M metagenome (GOLD analysis project Ga0207984, IMG submission 185760) | Marine microbial and viral communities from oxygen minimum zone, Eastern Pacific Ocean - ETNP201306PF43B (SPAdes) (version 2) | ecosystem: Environmental > Aquatic > Marine > Oceanic ...
CGTGGCCGGCCTCGCGACGTCGGCCGCTGGCGCGCCGGTCAGGATCGAGAAGCGCGCTGCCGATTTCGAGCACACCACCATCCGTAAAGCCTCGATCGACAAGGTGCGAAAGGACGGCTACCTGACCGGCAGCGGCGAAGCAACCTACCGACTGGCCGTGCCGCAGACGGGCTGGTACGAGCTCTATGTGGCGGCGGCCGGGTGGGCTACCGACCTGTTCCTGGACGGCGAGTTCCTGATCCATACCGCGTTCGCCAGCGGCGTGTGGGAGACCGGCGACAGGATCCTGAACAACGGCGTCTGGAAGGCCGATCCGAAGGGCGCCCAGAAGACACTGAATCTGTTCCTGACCCAAGGGAAGCACACGCTCAAGTTCAGCCGTCCGTGGCATCCCGGCCTGCCGTGGATGCGCGGGTTCTATCTCCAACAGGCCGTGAATCTGTCCGGGCGGGCCCGGTTGACGCCGGAGAAGGACTACCTGGTTTTCCGCCGTGGCGAGGCGTTCACTGCGAGCTTGCTGGTTGGCCGTTCAGAGCAGGCTGAAACCGTCGTTCTCCGCATTGCCAAAGCGGAGACCGGGGCCCTTGTCCGGGAACTGCGCCGGGGGATACCCGCGGGCGCGGGAAATATGGAAGAGAGAGTCACCTTCCCGACCGATGCGGAAGGCGTCTTCGACATCAAGGTGCTCGACGCGGACGGTAAGCACGTGGATCGGACCCTTCAATACTGTGTGGTCGACACCCGCAAACCCGAATTTCCAACTGAACTGCAAACGGAGCTGGTGGAGACCATCGACACCACGACCCGCAAGCCGGATTTTACGCGGGGCGAGACCCGCGTCGTCGAGACCCCGCTGGGCGTCTACCGCGAGTCCGGCAGCCTCGGCCGGGAGGGCGGCACCGCCCAGGCGTCCTGGTTCGCCTACACGCTGAACCTGCCCGAGGCACAGGCGGATTACCTCATGCGCATCGAATACCCGGACGACGACCAGCGGCAGACCGCCATCGTGCTTGTCGAACGTCACGCGCATCCCAACCCGGCCCAGGGATATTCCACCGGCGGGGTCTACCCGTTGTCCGAGACCATGCAGACGCAGGACTTTTACCTCACCGCGCGCGACCGGGACCCGCGGGTGATGTTCTACAACTGGAACACAGGGCAGCGGGCGGCTGCCGGCCGGATTACGATCCATCGGGTCACCAGTGGGTTCCCCGCACTGAAGTATGGGCCGGAGGGCCGCCTGTACGGCATGTACCAGGAAGAGCCGATGCGCTTCCTCCAGAACTTCGGCGCCAAGATGGGGACCAAAGACGCGCTGGAGTGGCCCAATTTCCGCAACACCGCGGAGCGGGTAGGACAACGGCTGAACTTCGCCGGCATTAATCTCTGGTTTCCCACGATCGGGATCTATGGCAGCACGTTGTGGCCCAGCAAGGCCGTTCCCGGCTACCAGATCGGCATCCTGCCGCCGGGGCCGGCCACCACCAAGGAGCCGTTCAAGAAGGATGTCCTGCGGCTGATGCTGCTGACCGCGGAGAAGTACGGCCTCAATGTTATCGGCGATCTGGTTCTGCCCAACGTCCATCTGGACAAACGCTTCGGCGCTGATCCGCAGAAGCCCTGGGTCACCATTTCGCGCAAAGGCGAGCGCGGCGCGCATGATGCACGGCGTCCCTACTACAATGCCGTTCACCCCGGCGTGCAGACCTGGGCCGCGGAGGTCTTCCAGGAGCTGGCCGGCCGATACCGGGACTATCCGTCCTTCAAGGGGCTGCGAATCCGGCTTATGCTGCACTGGTCATTCGAGGGTTGGCAGTGCTTCCACAGCCTCGACTGGGGCTACGAGGACTATACAGTCGCGCTCTTCACCAAAGACACGGGCATCCAGATTCCGGTCGCCACGGACGACCCGAAGCGCTTCCAGAAACGCTACGAGTTTCTGGTCCGCAACCACTACGAAGACTGGGTCGCCTGGCGTTGCCGGAAGGTCTACGAGTACCACAGCAGACTGGCCAAGATCCTGACCGCGGCCAGGCCGGAGATGAAGCTGATCCTCAGCCCGCGGGGCGACGACATAGCGAAATGGCGCGAGACGGGGATCGACCCAAAGCTCTACGCGGCCAATCCGGCCTTTGTGTTGGAGACCGCCCGAACATACCCGGACCCCGTCAACCGCAATCCAGAGAAAATCCTTCAGGCCGCGGGCCGCCGCGACGGTTCCTGGTCCGCTGTGCCGCTCGGGCTGGTGGCGCGAAAGACAGGCGACGGCACGGTCTGCGCGCTGCATTTCGGCACCAACCACGAAGGGCCGTACGCCAAAGGCAAGGAACTGGGCTACGAGAAATCCCGCCGCAACATCGTGTATCCGGACGCCACTCTGAATCCGCCCGGAATCCACTACCTCCAGCGCTTCGCCAACGCCATGGCCGACGGCAACATCACGTTGCTGCACGACGGCTCGCACGGGTACGTGCTGGGCCAGCCCACGTTTCTTCGCCCGTTCGTCGCGGAATACCGCGCCCTGCCGCCAATCGGAATGCAGCCCCTCGGCGATACGGACCCGGCAGTGCTGTGGCACGGCAGAGACGAGAAACACGCCTGGTTCTACCTCGTAAACCGGGCCTGGTATCCGGTGGAGATCGCGGTCACCTTCTCGGGCACTCCCCGCATCGAACGCGTGAGCACCGGCGAGATGATGAAGACAACTGACAATCGTCTGCCCGTGACCTTAAAGCCGTACCAGTTGCTTGCCTTCCGCAACCAGCGTGATTCGGGGCCCACGGAGCTTGCGGTCACGGTGCCCGCGGCGGTGCGGAAACGTCTCCGCGCGCAGTTCGAGTTCATCGAGAACACTTTGTCCAGCCAGCCTGAGGAGTTGGAGGTGGTCGCGCTGTCTCCGGAAGACCTGCGCAAGGCAGAGAGCCGGATCGCTACGGCCAGGAAGTGCCTGGAGAAGGGACAGACCTGGAGCGCCCGAAAGCGGCTTCTACACAGCGACATGATCAAGCTCTACGAAGCGTTCCACGCCTACCCGCCGGGGCTGATGAACCGGAAGACGTTCAGCCTGCCGCCCGGCGCGCTTAAGCCGGGCGCCCTGCTTGAGAAACTGGAAAGCAAAACGGCAGCCCAGCTCAAGCCGAGCGCGGAAGTCGCGCCGGGACTGTCCGGCGAACAGGTCCTGTTGCTGGGTGATGAGCCCGCCGCGATCAAGCTGGAGGTTCCGTTTGCGGGCAAGTACCGGTTCCATTGCGCGTTCGTGATCGGTAAGGGCTTCGCAGCGCCTGCCGTCCACTACAACGGCCGGCCGATTCCGTTGATCGGCGAGCAGCGCGGCACTCACGGGGGACTGCTGGTTTCGGCGCCTGTCGTGCTGGACGCCGGCCCGCAGAAACTGACGCTCACCGCCGGCAGAGCGGGACGCGCCGGACTCCTGGGGCTGCATCTCGAACCGGTCTACCGCGATCTGCTTGCGGCCGAGTTCCGCGCGATCGGCCCGCTCCCCGGTTTCAACGGCTGGCTGCGCGGGAAAGACGTCGTCGCCAAGATGGAAGAGCCGTGTTTCCCTGAAGACGGGGTCCATCTCGACAGGAAAGTTGAGCTGAACGGCAAAACCCTCTCCTGGGTCACGCCGCAAGTGGGCGTGCAGTCAACCGACAGCGAGGCCCCGAACTACATCTGCCTGTACAGAACCTTCGGCGAGATTAGCGTGGGCGGCAAGGGCTCAATCTCTTATGCCTACACCGAAGTTGAAAGCCCGGAAGCGCGTCCGGCCCAGCTCAACGTCGGCGCGGATTACTGGGCCAAGATCTGGGCCAACGGCGAGGTGGTATTCCGCCCCGGCGACCGGCCGGCGGGGCCGCCCCTCAAAGGCGAGTCGCAGGTTCCGATCTCCTTGCGGAAAGGGACCAACCCCATCCTGCTCAAGATCCATGCCGGCAGCAATGGCAACGGCTTCTGGCTGTCGATCACTGACCCGGGGGATCTGGATTTCCTGGATGCCTCGCTAAAGGGAGGAGACGGGAAGTGACCGAGTACCTGGCAAAGGCTATGTGTCTGTGGACGCTGGTCGCGGTTGGGGCACGAAACGGCCTCGGCGCGGCGCCCGAACTGCGGTTGGCGAGCATTGTTGGAGACGCTCGCGGCAAGGGCATTGACATCGTCCATGTCGCGACAGACGAAACGGGCAGAGTTCTTGCCCTGATGCGGGGCGGCCGGCTTGCCGTGTTCGACCGGGACGGCGCTTATCTCAAGAGTATCCGTGTGCCGAAGGGAGTGTCCTGGAGCAGTTACCTGGCCGTCCGCGGCCGGCGCGTTCTGGTGGGGGACTATCGCACTGATTTCCCGTGGGCCTTCGCTGACCGCAGGCAGGGAAGCGAGCCCGGCAGATTCAGCAACCCCGGTCCGGTGGTCGCGGGCCAGAACCGGATCTTCGTCTCCGACGGTGGCAACAAGCGCATCCAGATCTTCAGCAGGGAGAACACAGAAGATCCGATCAGTGTCTTGAAGCTGGAGACCCGGCCGGTCCCGCTGTCGGTCAACGGCAAACGTCTGCTGGTCGCGGACGACCAGCGCAACCTGTTCGTCTACGACATGAAAGCCGGCGGCTACGAACGGACGGGGTCGTTGCGCATACGGGACGGCGCGGTCAGCCTCTGCATGGGCCTCGAGCAGTCCATCTACGTCGCGTACCGGCGCGGCCAGGATCACTCGTTGCGTGAATACGTGCACGAGAACGGGCAATGGTCTGAGAGGCGAGCCATCGCGCCCTCGCTGTATGGCCAGTGGCCCGCCGTCTATCTGCACCCCGCCCCCCTCGTCAAGGGCCCGGACAGCCAGCTCTGGTTTGGTGCCGACACCCACGGCGCGGTTCTCTCTCTGGACCCGGCGACCGACCGCGTGACGGTTCGGGTGAGAGGGGTGCATCGCCCCGTCGGGATCGGATTCGATACCGAGAGGAACCTGTATGTCGGCGGGTACTGCCCGCCCGGAAAGAAAGGCCCGGCCATCCATCACTTCACAGCGGACCGCAAAGCACTGGGCGTGTTCGGTCCGTTGCCGCTGTATGAAGAGCGGCACGCGCCTGTCTGGGCACTGTTGCCGGACCGGGACGGGGGTGTCCATGTCAGGGTCGTCGAAGGCGGCTATCGGAAAGGCTGGCCGGCCTTCACTCTCAAGAAGCTCCATGCCGACGGCACCGCAAAGACCTTTCTGGACCTGGGCTCCCTTTATGCCGTCAGAACTCGATTCCATCCATCGTCGTCAACCGGCAATCTGATGTTCGACCACGACGGCAACATCATCCTGGCTGCCGCAATGCACCTCTCGGTCATGAAGCTCTCGCCGGACGGGCAAGTGCTCTGGGAAGCCAGCCAGTACCCGCGCAATGCGGACGAGGTGCCGTTCGGAAGGCCCGTTGATGTCGCTGTCGATTCCCGAAACAACATCTGGGTCGCGGATGCCGGCCGGCATACCATTATCTGTCTCTCCAGCGAGGGAAAGGCCCTTATGACCTACGGTCGCTTTGCCGGTATCGACGATGTACGCGGCAAGGGCTTCAACCGCCCAACCGGCATCGCCACGGTCACCTCCGGCAATCAGGAGTATCTCGTCGTAGGTGACAGCGGAAACCACCGGTTCGTGAAGTACCACCTGAGCTATGCTGATGCAAAGGGGGAGAATTGAGCCACACAGAGCTTGTGGCAGTCCGTTCGAGGACGATCAAGTGTGGTGGGCGCAACCAAGGCGCGCCGGCACCTTGCCGGCTTCTTCAGAGACGCCTTTCAGGCGTTAGGCCGGCTGGGAGCCGGCGCGCCCGCGGAAGACGTGGGTTTACTCGGAACAGAGTCTCAAAACCTGCCGCCATAAAATGCCGGTCATTGGTGAAAGCTTTCTCTAGGTCCTCACGACGCATAACGGCGAAGGAAAGATGATCCACGATGCCAGCTCCACCCGCCTGGCCCCTGGAATATTCTTCCCAGGCGACTTGCCAGTCTTCTTCTGTTGGCCAGATGAGCAGACCCGCCTGCTCCAATTCTATGCGTAATTCAGCGACGTCGTTGCGATATGGACGTCTTGCAGCGGCGTTTCCACACTCGGCTAACACAAATGAGGTAGTAACGAATTCAACTTCATCGTCCATCAGTTTGTACGCTGCTTCGGCATCCGCGTGCCACTGATCGCTCGTGTCCCACAGCGCGAGTAATCCAACGGTATCCAGGAATACCTGGCTCATGGCTGGTGCTCGTTATGGCGAGCAGCCACATCTCTTCTTCCGCTCTGAAACCGGCGTGACAGAATACTGGAGATGCGTTTTCGAGACTGAGCCTTATCGTCATCAGCGTTCACCAGACGGGGCTCGAACTCAACCTCGCAAGTTTCCGGCAGGTCTACTTCTTCCATCGGACGGAAAACGCCACCTTCATAAACTGCCTTCACTGTTTTCATTGTTTTCCACCTTCTATGCTTAGCAAAGCCTAACAGTAATCTTAGCTCTGGGGTGCAGCGAATCAATCTCAGGCCGGCTACGATTCTTGTCCACGCTCACGGCTGTTCTAACATTCATAAGGACGACGCGGTGCTGAAAGCGATTACACAGAGTTCCCAGAGCAACATGCATCAAGAGAAACTGATCTTGACAACGGCACTGTTTCTGCCATCCCTCCTGGCCCTCACCGCGGCGGATGCGGACGAGGTCGAGACCTTCCACGCCGCGGCGCGCGGCTTTGGCGATGTCCGGGTCGAAGCGCGGTTCTTCGGCGAAGGCAACAGACAAGCCTCCTGGACGACCTTTCACGGCCAGAACGCGGCACACGCACGGGTCGAGTACTTCACCATCGTCTCCGAGAACTTGAAATGAACATTCCAAGTCTGAATATTCGGCCCCGGAACGGTAGACCGTTCGTGCTCGCCATCCTTCTTGTACTCCTGACACCTGCAGTACGTGGAGACGAGCGAGTGGATCTGCCGCGGGAGTGGCAGTTACAGCCGGCGGAGTCGGCCGCGGTGGGGCCTGCCTCGCCGGAATGGGGCACCGTCTTGGACGGGCCGTTCAGGTGGAAACACGCCCTGCGCCGCGTCAAGCGTTGGGCCAAGCTCAACGTCAATACCGTCCACTCGCTCTGGTACCGCCAGACTCTGGCAATTCCCGCGGCGTGGAAGGGGAACCGAGTTTGGGTCGATTTCCGCCGTATCGAGGGCGACGCAATTGTCTTCTGTGGCGACCGGCGGATCGGGGAGCTGCTGCGGCCGGGCGGCGAGATCGAGCTGACCCCGGCCATCACTTTCGGCGCGGACAATGATCTGCGCGTCTTCGTCACCCGCGACTACACCGATATCTCCCGCGGCTTCGAGCAGGACCCTCTACGATACCGCACCCGCGGCCCCAAGGGACGCAACCTGTCAGTAACGCGCTGGGGGCAGGGCATCACCGCGCCCGTCACCCTCATCCGCCGGCCAACGCCCGCGGCGATCAGCGGTGTCTTCATCCGTACCTCGTGGCGACAGAAGCAGCTCTCGGCCGACTTCGACATCGAGACCACGCAGGCGCTCGCAGGCGCCCAGATCGAGGTCGTCGTCGCCGATGGAGAAGGGAAGACGGTGCTCAGCTTCGGCAGGAAGCCTGTGACTCTGGCCGCCGGGCGCTCGACTGAGGCCATCGCCACGGACTGGGCCGATCCCATTCCCTGGGAGTTGGAGGCGCCCCACTTCTACACACTCACGGCGCGGCTCATCGGGCCGGACGGCGTGCTCGACACACTGCCGCCCCAGCGTTTCGGCTTCCGTGAAATCTGGACCGAGGGCCGCCACGTCTACCTGAACGGCCACGTTTCACGGTGGCGGATGGAATGGACGTCCTTCGGCATCAACGCGAATTCTGTCTCCCTCCTCAAGCTCCTGGGCCGCAATGTGGTCTACGCCCAGAACAATCCCACGGCATGGTGGTGCGACTGGAGCGAGACGCCTTACTACAACGACGCGCTCCTCGACCTGCTGGATGAATCCGGTATCGGCCTCCTGCTGCCGGCCCCCAGTATCAGCAACATCCGCGATCTGGCCCTGCGTGACGCGACTGCCCGCGCCGACTTCCAGCGTGAGATCGAGCTCTGGGTACGACGCTACCGTAACCGTCCCTGTCTCCTGGCCTGGTGCGTCAGCATGAATTCCTTCAACCCGCGCAACGCCATCCACCCCGACACCATGGGACAACGCTCCAACTATACGCACCACCAGGCCAAGGCCATCGAAGGCGCCGCGTCCATGGTTAAGTCGCTGGATCCCACACGCCTGGTCTACGGTCATGCGGACGGCAACCTGACCGACCTCGCGACCGCCAACACCTACCCCAACTTCATGCCGTTGCAGGAAGTCGAGGACTACCCCGAAATCTGGGCCGCCAAAGGCAACATGCCTTACATCGCGGCGGAGTACTCGCTGCCTTACAACGGGTCGTTCTACAACAAGAGCCAGTTCCTCGGCACCGAGTTCTCGGCCATCTACTTCGGCAATGAAGCTTACCGTCAGGAGCCCGAAGCCCTGCTCCGACAGACCGTCGAGATCGGCCTCGGCAACCGGGGCCACGGCAACTCAATCGGGAAGGCCATTCCCAACTTCCCCATGTACTGGACTCTCCGTCGCCTCTACGTGACTCACAGTGACCGTGCCTGGCGCACCTGGGGCATCCAGGGCTGGCACTACTTCAACTTCGGGGTCGGCTACGGCGACCCGCCCGGTGCCAAATTCAATCGTTTCAGCCGATACGCAGCGCTCACAGAACCGGTCACGGCGCGCCCGCCATGGGCCAATCCAAACTACGACATGCACCGCGCCGCGATGCAGCCCCTGCTCGCCTACCTGGCTGGCGCGCCACTATTCACAGACAAGACCCACGCCTATTACGCGGGTGAGACCATCCGAAAACAGATCGCAGTGGTTTGGGATGGGCCCGGCAGCCGCCGGCTCGATGCCCGCTGGCGGTTGCGCAAGGGTGAAGAAGTCCTTGCCGAAGACACCGCTACGTTTGAGGTCAAGGCTGGAGATGTCACGTTCGCACCCATCCACTGCCCGGCGCCCGCAACGGAGGCGCGGACCGAGCTGACACTCCACTTGAATGTCACCGAAGACGACAAGCCGGTTTCATCGGATACCTTTGCATTGCAGGTCTTCCCTCGACTTCAACCCCGCGCTCCGAAGACCAGAGCCGCGGTGTGGGACCCACGGGGTAACACCGCCGCGTGGCTCACGCAGCTTGGTCTGTCCGCCACCGCGATTCAGCCCGGCGACTCGCTTGCCGATTACGACCTGCTTCTTATTGGCCGTGAAGCGCTCCAGCCGGGCGCCCGAATGCCTTACTCGCCGAACGATCTGAGGCGCGGCCTCAACGTCATCGTCTTTGCCCAACGGCCGGAGATGTGGGAGGCCCTCGGCTTCCGGCCCGATGACCTGATGACCCGGCGCGTCTTCGTCGCGGTGGAGGGCAACCCCGTGCTGGATGGCCTGCGGCCCGCCGACCTGCGTGACTGGCGCGGCAGCCCGGACCTGTTGCCCACCTTCCGTCATGCCTACGCACACGATGGCCCACGAGCACCCAAAGGCAGCAACCGCGGCGCAGTCGCCAGTGTGGTCTTGCGCCTTCCTGCGGCTGTTGGCTTCACCCCTTTGCTCAACTGCGAATTCGACCTCGACTACTCGCCGCTACTCCAGTGGCGATACGGCCGCGGCTCGATCCTTTTCTGCACCCTTGATCTTGAAGGCCGCATCGGCAGCGGCCCCGCGGCCACGTTGCTCGCAGCAAACCTGCTCCGGGCCGCGGTCGCACAGGCACCGGAAGCAGCTCCTCTGCGGGTCGTCGGACCCAAAGAATCACTGAACGATCCAGTTACCCTCGAAGCCGTCCGCCAGGGCGCCCGCGCGGTGGTCCTGTCTCGTCCGGCCCGCGACCTCAAGGAAGCAGGCTTTGCAACAGAAACGGTGAGCCTTTACCGGGCGTCGGTTCCAACCGGGCCGCTCTTCAACGCCGTCGGACCGCGTCTTCTTCGCTGGCGCGACGCGATCACCTTGCCAGCCTTCAGCGAGACGGGGCAGCCGGAGGGATGCACGGTGGCGGGTGACGGCCTCTTCCTGATTCAGAAGCTGGGCAGAGGTGAACGGCTGTTCGTCCAGGCTTCGCCCGCTCTGCTCGACGGACGATACACAGACGATCCTGCCAGGCGCGCAGCGATGCGGATGAGCGTCCACCGGCTCCGGCAACTCCACGCCCAACTGTTGACCAACGCGGGCGCCATGCCTGACGCAGCTCTGGCCAGCCGCCTGTGCGAGCTCCGCGCCGGACCGGCCTATGAAACCCTCGCCACCTGGAATGTTCTGGGGCCCTTCTACCCGAAGGGCCAGTCGCCCAAGGCCGCTCTCGACACGCGTTTCCCAGGCGAAACCAACGCCATTGCCGGTGACACCAATCCCAACTTCACCTACAAAGGAGCTGACGGCACGCAGCTCGATTTCCGGGACACCGTGACCGCGAACGCCAACGGATTCGTCGATCTCCAGACCGCACTGAAGCCCACTGCCGCGGCTGTCGCCTACGTGACCCGCACCGTCACCAGCGAGGCCGAACGCGAAGCCGTCCTCCGGATCGGAGTCGATTACTTCATGCAGGTCTGGGTAAACGGAGAGGTCGTCTACCGGCTGTTTCAAGGACACGGCTCACCGAAGCCGAACCGGCACCAGACCAGGGTCCGCCTGCGCAAGGGCGAGAACGTCATCGCCCTGAAAGTCCTTGCCGGCAGCAAAGGATTCGGCTTCTGGGCGAATCTCTCGACCGGAGGGGGCGACGCCACATCCAGGGAAGCCGATCCTCCGGTCTCTCTTTACCCTGACGACATCGACTTCTTCGATCCCTACGAGTACCACTACTGGTGAGTTCCAGGTTGAGTCCATTGTTGCTGTTTACAGTTGCGCTGATCTCGCACCCGGCCATCGGCGAAGACGCATTGCAGCAGAGCTTCGACGACCAGGCACCCGGCGAATGGCCCCGCGCCTGGCGTCATGCCTGGGGCCCGATGGGGGACGACCTTGTTGTGGTCACGAATCTCGAATCCGTTTCCGGCCGGCAGTCGTTTCTTCTGGATCGCGCATCCGGCACAAACAAGGCTCAGTGGGGAGTCCAGACCGCGCTCCCGTCGTTCGAGGCCGGCTGGGCCTTCCTGGCCTTCGCCTTCCGCATCGAAGGCAAAGGCGCCAATGCCCACATCGGAATCGAGCTGCGCAATGGTAGTAAGCGTGCTCTCGCCTTGGGCTTCCGCTTCAACACCCTTTCTGTGCGCACGTACCAGCCCAAGCCGCCAGCGGAACTGCGCGGCGGCAAACTTGGCCGCTACAAGTCCGGCCAGTGGTATCGTGTCCGATTATGGCTTCCCACGCGGTCTCAGACCGGGCCAAAGGCATGGGCAGGTCTCGAAACTCTCACTGCCAAAGGCTCCGTACCGATGGGCAAACCAATACCCGTCGCCTGCACCGTCGCTCAGGGCCCGTCCCCGTTGTTCATGCTTAACCTCACCCCCAACCGTCGCGGGTTCCGCTTCTTCCTCGACGACCTCCTCTGTCACCGCGTCGCGACACTTCCATTTCGAGAGCGGTGATCCGCCGATCCCAACTGCGTCTGGAAACGTCAGCTCTACTCTCGATGCGGCTATACCTCCTCAGCGCGGAACCAGGCCGGTACCGCCATCGTAGCCACATGCTGCCAGCATGTGGTCTTTCCCCAGGCATTGAAGAAAAGAGCCGGCAAGGGTGCTGGAACGCCCAGGAGTTTATGGAGTGCGGTGACTCGTCACCTCTATGGATTTCTACGATATCCTGAAACCGATCCAAAGCGCCGACAAGTCGGCGCACTCCAAAGTGGTGGACTCACTCCGCGAGTCCTCAGAACTGCTCACGGAGTGAGCAGACCACATGCTGGCAGCATGTGGCTACGACTCTCAATCGTGGCACGGCCGTCTCGACCGTGTTCTTCCACGGGCGGGACGCTTGCGCCACTGTGTGGGGTAAGCCTCCGGCTTGCCAAGAAACAGATCGAAAGCTGGAAGCTTGAACCACGAAACACGGGCCGTGCCACAACGCTTGTGCATGAATTGCTCACTCCGTCAGCAGAGCAATGTGGTTACGATTGTGTCCACGATCTGACTCTTCCAGACATCCATAAACGAGCAGCGAACAGAGACACGAAGCAATCAGTACATTCACACACCTATGCGCAGAAGGCGCGACGATGTTCATCCGGCTCGAAGGCCCCAAAGACAGCGGCATCGCGGCCTGCAAGTCACCGGTGATACAGCTTGATGGTGCGGAACATGAGTCTGAGCTGACTGGCACCTATGGCACCGATGTGGAACACTCTCATCTCCACGGCGGCGCCTGGTTCATCTTCTACAAGCTGGACGGTAACGAGAAGCTGGTCGGTAACTGGACCGGCCTGATACTCAAGAAATCGGCCGACTGGACGACCGCGAAGACGACCGTCATGATCCCCCCAGGGACCAAAACGTTCCAGGGAGCCATTCGGGTCCAAGGACGCAAAGGGAGGACTCTTGATGTCCGGGGTGTCCCCGAGGAAGATCCGATAGGTTGCCTGAGATCTCAGACCAGCATATGTTGCTTGCTGTTTCACTCCAAAGGGCACGGCAGCCCCTATGGAGCACGGTGACTTGTCACCGCTTTGGTTTTCAGCAAAGGAGCCTGATCATGGAGGCCTCACGAATTCTCAGCATCTTCAGTCTGGTCTGTGCAGCGGCGAGCAGCGCCGCGGGGGCCGGCGGCCCGAAAGCGAAGGTGTCGGTGACCAATGCGGAGGTGGCGGTTGATGGAATGCTCACTGAGACCTGCTGGCAGCGCGAGGCGGATTTCGCGGACTTCAAGCTGCTCGCCAGCGGCAAGAGCGCGACGCAACAGACCGAAGCGTGGGTGGCGCGGGACGATACCTGGCTGTATGTGGGCTTCAAGTGCTACGACTCGGCCGCGGACCGCATTGCGTGCCGCGTGACAGAACGGGATGCGTCGGTGCATCAGGACGAATCGGTCGAGATCCAAAGCGACGCCAAGCCGTCGCACTCCAGGGCGTGGGGGCAGCCCCTATGGGGTGCGGTGACCCGCGATGTGCCGGTGCCCCCACCAACTGAAGGAGCAACGCAGTGAACAAGCCCATAATTGCCTTGCTGGTGGCCAGTGCGGTCCTTCCGTGCCTCGCGGACATGCACATCGAGTTGGTGGGGCAGGACAAGTTTCGCGTGCAGTGGAACGGTCAGACCGTGGTCCTGCCATCCAGGCCGGAACTGCGCAAGATCGGTGGCGGCACGCGGGAGGTGTTCGATCCGACGGCCCGAGTGTTCCGCAAGGTGGAAATGACTCCCAGCCAGAGCGTCCAGTTCCGCGCGGTCAGCAAGCAGGGCGATCCGGTCTTTCTCGGTGACGGAAAGGCCAGCTTCCGGAAAGAGGGGGCCGGGCTCGTCTATCGCCAGGACTTCGCCAATGCCGGGGCCTGGTGGCAGGTGAGGTTTCAGCCCGTCGGTGACAATGGACTGGATGTGGTACTCGAAGCGGAAGTCGCCCCGGAATTCTGGTTGACGACTTTCGATGCGAGAATCATGGACCTGAATCTTGACCAGGCCACGGCCGACAGCGGCCATCTGGGGCAATGGCGATGGAACTTGCCGACCACCAAGGACCTGCTGGTCGGGCCGCTTCCCGGGGCTATCCGGATCAACTACCCCAGCAACAACCTTTTCGTGCCGGCGGCGGTCTTGCAGGACCGCAAACTGGCCCTGGGGATCTGCCGTCTGGGAGTGCACGACACCTGGCGCGCACAATACGGCGAAATGATGCTTTCCCCTGGAAACCAAAAGTACGAAGTGAGAATCACCACGGGCTGGGCGCACGCGGTCTCCGCCAAGCGCCTTTACCAGAACCGATTTGAGCAGAAATATCGCCTCCGCTTCTCAGGGAAGCGCGCTCCGGGCCCCGCCGGCTACCTCCAGTTGGTAGACGCCAAGGACTTGTGGGGCGACTACATGAAGGAGATGGACAAGTACGTCCCGATCCAGGCTACGCCGGCAGTCAGCCGAGATAAGAACAACATCCTGATCTGCAATTACTTCATGGCCGAGCCGCACTATGTGACCGAGCGCAACCCCATGGGCTGGGTGATGAACCATCCGAAGTGGAAGGACAACCCCTGGGAGTTCCCTCAGCAGGACCAAGTCCAAGCGGCCACCGGCGAGGAACTGCGGAAGTTGACCGGCTTCGATGAGACGAATCTCGGCCGGCCAGTGAAATGGATCAAGGCTTGGGCCGAGAAGAACGTCCGGGAGATGCAGGAGACGAAGGCCCTGGCCAATGTGGTCTGGCGGTCCGCGACCTTGCGGGGAGCGAACAACATGTCCCTGGACTATCTACCAGACAGCCACTATTTCCATCCGGACCTGGAGGACCATCGAAGCAGCGATTCAGCCGAAGCTCTGGGGCGCGTTTAAGGTGAAGGAGCAGAAGTGATAGGACGCAAGAACACGGCACGCTCTGCCGTAGTCTGTCTATGCTTCGTGGGAACTGCCAGCGCCCAGGGCCTATGGCAAGGCGTGACGTATCCGGCGGCGAATCCGAATTCCGAAAACCAAAACCCGAAATCCCTTTGGCTTGTGCTCGATTCCGGTGGCAGCGGCGGCGGATTCGGCAAGGGAGACATTCGCCAGAAGCTGCACGACGTTCATTTCTGGGATGCGAAAGTCGGCTGGGCCTG
>Ga0207984_1001033_pt1 | contig 14753 bp, 9 predicted proteins | sample ETNtaG_30_FD_185760 | JGI IMG/M metagenome (GOLD analysis project Ga0207984, IMG submission 185760) | Marine microbial and viral communities from oxygen minimum zone, Eastern Pacific Ocean - ETNP201306PF43B (SPAdes) (version 2) | ecosystem: Environmental > Aquatic > Marine > Oceanic ...
TTGCTGATTATATTCGTTTGGTTGGACACGCTTATCCAATTCAAGGCACGGCCACAGGGAAATTGATCCTTGATAATACACTTGAACATTTAAATGGGCGAGGAGTACTTGAAATTGTTGATGCTGAGGCATGGGGATTAAAGTTTGATTCACTCTCTCTACCACTTGAAATTGCAAGTTACGATGCGATTATCAAGGATTTTGAACTCTCATCTCGTTCTCAAACCGGTATTTTAAATGCGAAAGTGACGGACAGACTCGATTATGAAATTGATTTCCAAAGCGAACCGATGCGTCTTCATGAATTGCTTATTGCAAGAGGACTTGGTGAGATCGAGTTAGATGCTAGTATGATCCTCAATGCAGTGGGTAGGGGACATACAAGCGAGCCGCACATCGATCTGACTTGCGATTTTATAGATGTGAGTTTCTCGCGGAATCCCTTGCCAGACGTGAGTTTAGTTGGTATTTTCACTAAAGAGATTCTTTCCTTTGAGGGCTTCGGTTTCGATGAAACTTGCCGAATACACGGTACAGTTAGAATGGAAAAGTCAAATCCTTATGAAATCTTTGTCAAAGGCCGAAATATGGATGCAACATCTATTTTTCCAATTATTAATCCATTACTCGGGAATCGTTTTGGTGGTGTGGCGGATGGTAGAATTGAGATGACAGGGAAATTAGTTGATCCGCTAACTGCTAGGATGAAGATGGATTTGACAAAATTTGAAGTTTCATCCGATACAAGGAACTTGGTCAGCCCTGACAATGAAATTGTAAAGCTTCGTTATGAGGGTGATGTTTGGTATATTGACTCGCTTATTCTCGCTAGTCCGCGGGATTCGGTTCCAATAGTCAGTATGATAGATTCATCAATTTCGCCTAGGCATATGGAGTTTAAAGTTAAATCAAACGAGTTTGAAATCCAAAATCTCACTGACCTATTTCCTGAAATCCCAATCGTTTTCTCCGGTTTGGCTCGCTACAGTTTGAATGTTACGGCGACTGAAGCTGAAGGTAATATTGAAGATCCAAAATATGAACTTAGTTGTTCTGTACCGAATTTGGAAGTCAAAACTAGGCATGGTATTCTCAACGTTACAAAAGCAAAGGGACAAATTCTTTATGAGAATGACCAACTGAGGATTCCCGCGGCGAATTTCCTTCTGTTTGGCAATCAAGTTCAGATGTGGGGAACATTGCCAATTTTTAATCAAAGCACAAAACTTCCGTCCATTTCAGATTCGATAACAAACGACACGAAGATTTCGATTCAAAGTAGCAGTTTTCAGATCGGACCGCTGACACGTTTTTTTTCGGAAATATCTGAGCTTACAGGTAATCTCGATCTGCACGCTCAGATTGGGAACTGCTTGAGTCAACCTTCGATCAGTGCAGTGGTTGATTTGAACCAAACATCCTTAAAGTTATTCGATTTCCCTGTTCCCGTTCAAGATCTTTCTGCATTGATAAGTGTGTCCAGTATGCCGTCTGGTCAAATACGAATTATCACGGAAAAGTCAAACTGGAAAATCAATGATGGATTTTTTAGTGTTGGTGACGCAATCTGTAATGTGAATCTGGTCAATTTTTACCCCGAAATTGATAGTTGGATACTCTCCATCAGTGGTGACCATGCCAATTTGGCCGATATTTTTAGCTACTTGATGAGTGTACCCCAACCATCTATTACTGGTTACACCGATATGCAGCTTACAGTTGAGGGTTTAGGCGATAGGATTGATGCCACAACAGCAAAACTCATTTGTCAGAATCTGAATCTTAGGGTTGCAAATGAAGAAATAACCGAAGTTGAGCCATTACAATTTACTTTTTCTGACCGCAAATTTCAGGTTACCCCAATTAAACTCGGTCAAGTACAGCCGGCGACTGATTTTCTATCAAGGAATTGGATAGAAATTTCCGGAGAGATTGACCTTGATGGGAACTTGAATCTACAATTTAATACAGATAAACTTCCGCTCTCAGTTGCTTTGGCAGCAGGGGATTTACCTAACCGAATCAATGGTGTCTTAAATAGCCAAATTCATGTTAGTAACCACCTACGTCAGCCAAATATTGAAGCAATATGGACCATTGCAACCGATTTTAAAGATGGAAGTCCAGAATTTAAAGGAAGAATTACATATCTAGATCAGCTATTTACTATTTATGAAACTGAACTTGTTGGATACAATAACCGCTTGCAATTGTTGGGTCAGATACCGGTTAACCTTTCACTGGATAGGATGAAATTGTCAGACCGTTTTCTCGACTTACCAATCAATGTGCAGTTAAATGGAGGTCAAGTTGATCTCAGTTTTATTGCTTCGTTTTTTCCTGAAATCGACAAAAATAGTGGTATAGCCGACATTGATTTAAGGTTAGCAGGCACAGCAGCTCGGCCCTATCTTGATGGGATATTTTCAATTGAAAACGGAAGTTTACGGTTTGTTGATACTTCTCTGCCAATTTCGCAAGGAAGTATATATGCAAAGGCGGCCGACGGGTATATTGATGTAACTAATTTTACTTGTTATATTGGTGAAGGTAAATTTGATGCTCAGATGCAACTTATGACAGATGGACTCTATCCAACGGATTTTATAGTAAAAAAAATTGTAATTCAGAATGCAGACATTGCTGATTGGGGCCAAAGCTTTTTGAAAGAAAGGTTTGGCCCTGAAATTGGCGGTAAAATAACTGCTAGTGGGGTACTGGATATACCGATCAATAAATTTGTTAGTCGTGGTGTAACAGATTGGACCCCGCAATTACTGCTTCCTTTTAATCTACAAAATATAATTGCGTATGCCAAGAGTGATGTGGAGATAGAGGAGCTGACTCTTGAAAGTTTGGACTATCGTGTTACCAATAATAAAAACATAAATATTGTACTTAAGGATCGGGAGTTGCATGTTCAATCGTTTTTATTAACCGATGTAACGGATGTGACAGCGGTTGATCCACTAAAATTAGAAGGCAGAGGTTTTTGGGAGCTTGATGGGAATTTAGATTTCGTTATGAAAATGCGAGATTTTGATATAAGTTTCCTCTCCAATTTGGTTCCACCTGAGTATCCAATTCGCGGGAAATTAAATGCTAACCTGCAGATTAACGGTACTGATGCAAATCCAGAGTTGACGTTCGAGTGGTTTCCTGCTAAATCTTCGGCACTGACCATCGCCAATGCGGAAATCGATGATTTTTCTGGCGAAATTACTTACGAAGATCAAGTGTTCCAGATTGGTAGGGAGTTTGTTACAATTTCGATTGGTTCAAATCGTGCCCTCATTTCTGGGGCCGTTCCGTTCAATTTTTCAATACGCGATGCGATAGTCTCACCATTGCCTCGGCCGATTGAAGGCAGAATTGATTTTGATATAAGAACGCTTGATTTTCTACCCATGATTTTTCCTCAATTCGGTTTTATCGATGGAGTTGGAATGTGTAACATAACAATTGGTGGCAGCATCGACTCTCCTCAGTTGAAAGGAGTAACCAGCTTACGTGGTATTGCTTTTCGACTTCCAGAGACGTATATCAGTGTAGATCGGGCTCAGTTAGAAGCAAGCTTTACCAATGAAGGAGTTACTATTCGCCGGCTTGAAGGCAATTTAAACGGTGGTAAATTTGTGGCGGGAGGTTCGCTTGGGTCGAGATGGTTAGACGTAACCGAAATGAACACTTGGGCTACACTAAAGGATGGTTGTATTTTTCAAAATCCGCAGCTCTATTGGGTACGATGCGACCGTGTTGATTTGACTATGATTGGTGATGTTATCCCTACGGGTGAGGTTAGGCTGCCAGTTGTAAGAGGAACTGTCCGCGTCGCTGATGGTCGGTATAAACGCCCTTGGCGGGAATTGGCTAATGAATGGATTAACCAAGAATCGGCGGGGATTCAATTTGAAGTGTTATCGGATTATCCAATTATTCGCCATCTCCGTTTGGATTTGGATGTCATTGCTCCAGGAAACATTTCGATGGTTTCGGATCTTGGTGATTTTAATGATATTAAGGTGTCAGTAAATGGTGAAGTTGTCGGCCCAATCCAAAGGCCAGTTTACAATGGAAGGGTTAATATACTTGAAGGCGAATTCCAAGTTTTTGCTATTGACCATCCCTTTACAATCAAAGATGGTTCATATGGGGAGAATACGGATCCTCTTCGCCTTAAACCATATTACGAAATCTACGCCGAGACGTCGGAACCAATTCGAAGTGTTAGTTTACGTAATCTGGATACAAAGGATGTAAAAGTGAAGTTGCATATGAGTGGCTATTTAAATGAATCCCACAATCCTACACTGGAAGTGGAAGTTTTGAACAGTGAAATTGGTGACAATTATCAGTTGACACTCACGCAAATGGAAATTCTTTCCATTCTAACTTTTGGGGACACAGAATCTTTGTCTTTAACGGATGTTGGGACGATGAGCAATAGTGGCAGGGAGGTTATGCTTCGACAGGGAGAGCGGTTTGTCGGAAATTCAGTTGCCAGATTGGCGGGACTCCGTGAAGCTCGGGTTAACCTAACTGATCCTCTTAATCTTGAAAGTCGTTCTGATCTTTTTCTCGCGGATAGAGATTTTATGGTGGATCCACTTTTAGATTTGCGCAATGATTTTTTGTTGACTCTCGATGATCCGATTTCAGCAATAGACCCAAGTGGTCAAATTGAGTCCACAGGGCTCAAGGAAATTTCGAAAAGATTAGCAATTACTTATTCAAATAAAATATCTTATCTAAATAAGTTAAGCGAAAATACTCCCTATATAGAGGTTGAGTATCAGATTAACAAACACATGTCTGTGGCCGGTGAGAGATATAGGATAAACCAAAGTACGGAACGGTATGGTATCGATCTCAAACTTGAACTGGAATTTTAGGAATGACTTGGCTCTTTTCCTAAATCTTCTCTGTTTTTTGATAAAATTGGTGTCCACTTTCGTGTTGCTGATTCTACATACTGAATCACTTCGTGCCGGCATACTTCCTGTGACTCAAATTGAGTATCTGTTTAATGGTGAAATTCTTGATGAATCCTCTATACTTTCGCAGGCTTTGATCAGTAAAACTGACATTGAACATGGGGATACAGTTTCCCATTACAAAATTCGTCGATGTGTGGAAGCAATATACTCAATTGGAGATTTTTCACAGGTCAGGGTAGTTGAACAAGAGATAGAATCCGGAGTAAGACTAGTATTTCAACTCACCTCAAAAATCCGAATTTCTGAGATAAAGTTTGATGGAAATATTCTTGATAGAGATTTGGTACTTGAACAGATCCATTCTGAAACTGGGAAAGAATATTCAGAAGAAATCGCACAGAGGGACGTAAGAAAGATTCTCAGTCTTTATATGGATTATGGGTACTTCAATGCTCGTGTTCGTGTCACAGTTCCATCAAAAAAACGTGCGGCTGATGAGATTCCCCTTCGCTTTGAAATTGCGCCGTATGCTCGAGCAACGATTGGGGTTATAAAGTTTATTGGCAATCTGACTCTTAGCGGCAAGGATATCCAAAGCACCTTAGAGATTGAAAGCAGTCAATTCTACCAGAAAAAAATTGTCGAGAAGGGAATCTCTCGCCTCAGAGAGCGGTATCGTCAGGAAGGTTATCTGTCAGTTCAAATCGTGTCAAGCCAAGAGTATAATGCTAGTTTAAACATGATTGCCTTGACCTTTCATATTGTTGAGGGAAGGAGAGTCGCCGTTAATCTAGTTGGTACCGGTTTTGATAAAAAGGCGTTACGCGAAAAACTGGAAATTTTTAAACAAGGCAATTATTCTGACTATGTCCTTCGAAGTAACGCCCAGCGGATTCGACAAATCTATCAGCAAAAGGGTTACTATGATCCACAAGTTAGGTTTCGAATTGCAAAGGAATCAACAGAAGGAGTTGTGATCACCTTTGACATTGATCTTGGCAAAGTCCCACGAATCCGAAAAATTGATTTTGTTGGTAATGATGCTTTTAGTGACTCGGATCTTCTGCGACAGATAGTAACTAGAAAACGCAGTTTTTTCTCCTTTCCTGGTTTAGGTTGGTTATTTTCCGAAGGTGTTTTTGATCCGATGGCCTTTGATAGAGATCGAAAAGCTCTTGAGCTTTTTTATAAGAAGAACGGATACTTGAATACTAGAATTAAAGTTGAAAAACACGTTAATTCCAAGACAAATCAACTTCACCTGCAGCTTAAGATTGACGAAGGGATACAACAGCAAATCGATAATCTTAGTTTTGAAGGCAATACCATTTTGGGTGAGGATCAATTGGTATCTGTTATTTCAGCTCGGTTAGGTATGCCTTATAGTAAAGAGTTGGTGGAACAAGACCAACGCAAGTTGGAGATACTGTATGATAGAAAAGGTTACATTTACACAAGTATTGAACCCAAATATGATGAATCGACTGGAATACTCATTTATCGTGTTGTAGAGAACAAGCAAGCTCGGCTTGGCAAATTCTACATCCATGGTAACCTAAGAACAAAAGATCATGTACTACAGCGCGAGTTTGAAAATGCTGGACTAGAAGAGGGAGAGGTCTTTAGTTTTGAGCGATTGATGGATGCTAAGCGGGAACTGTTTTTGCTTGGACTATTTCACTCAATTAGCATTCGTACACCCGATAGAATTGATCAAAAAGAGATACTTGATATTAATGTACGGGTTGAAGAAAGGAAACCCGGATCAATTAGTTTAAGTGGCGGATATAATCCCTCAAGTGAAATATTTTCCTTTAAGAGCATGCGAGGAACGTTTGGTTTAAATTATAATAATTTATATGGTCGGAATTTAAGAGTGAGTACCAAAGCACGATTTGGTACAGAAGGGACCCTTTATGAGACAACTCTCATCGAACCTTGGTTAGTTGGTGATACGATAGGAACATTTCGGGTTTTTGAGGATAATCTCCAGGAAATCAGTGATATTACTCGAGCGAGAGGTGGTATCGCGAGTCTGATTAAGAGACTAGGGATTAATAATAAATTCTCTATTCAATATAAATATCAGGAACTCCGTCAGAGAAAAAGAGAGCTGGGGACAACAGTGAGCAGTTTTGGATTATCCTTTCATCGTGATAATCGCAATCATCTTTTCAACCCACGAAATGGCCAATTAAATGAATTCATGATTGAATATGCTGGTGGTCTGTTGTCAGGAGCAACAAGCTTTATCAAAGTTACAACCGATCATCGGTTTTATGGAGATGTTGCCGATGTAATTTTTGCTAACGCGATTCGGCTCGGTTTTGAAAAAGGGCTTCGAAATCAGGTAAGCTTGCCTTCTTTTGAACGCTTTCGTATTGGAGGAGCCACCACGGTTCGGGGGTATGACGAAATGTCCTTAGGGCCTTTGGATGAATTTGGTAATCATCGAGGCGATGTGATGTTCGTCTTTAATACGGAACTTCGTTTTCCCGTATACAAACTAGTTGGTGCTGCGATATTTTTTGATTTGGGTAATGTATGGGATGAACCAAGAACCCTCAATGGTCTGATTAAGGATATTCGTATGAATCAACCTTGGTCAGCACTTGGTTTTGGTTTACGAATAGACACTGCACTGGGGCCTGCACGTTTAGATTATGGAATTCCAATTGATCAAAATGTAGATGGTAAATTGCATCTTGCACTTGGGCATGCTTTTTGAGTGGATTCATTCAGTTTTCGAAATGGATATTTGCAATTAACTGATAGATAGCCCGTTATCCTGAGGGCATGTATCTTGGATCAAGATATGATGGGTAGTGCATCATTTGTTTGGAGGAATGTTGTACGCACTTTATTTCGTTCACATGTTGTAGGTAAAGTTCTTTGAGCTGGATTGGGGATTGAATATCTCTGTTTGGGGAGAAAAATCTTGACAAAGTTTTTTCACTATATGTATAATTCTAGCTTGTCTGTATTATAGGCTGGCGTAGCTCAATCGGTAGAGCAAGTGATTTGTAATCACTAGGTTGGAGGTTCAAGTCCTCTCGTCAGCTCCAGTGCGTCGGATGGGGAGATAGCGAAGCTGGCCAAACGCGGCAGACTGTAAATCTGTTCCCTCAGGGTTCGGCGGTTCGAATCCGTCTCTCCCCACCATTTTTTGCGGGAGTAGCTCATTTGGTAGAGCCTCTGCCTTCCAAGCAGATGGTAGCGGGTTCGAGCCCCGTCTCCCGCTTTGAGTTTGAGATGCCGACGTAGCTCAGTAGGTAGAGCACATCATTGGTAATGATGAGGTCACCGGTTCAATCCCGGTCGTCGGCTTTGTATTTGAGTTGTTTTTGTAAGACCATATTTATTCTAAACCTATGTTATAGGCCATTAGCTCAGGCTGGCTAGAGCGTCGGTCTCCAAAACCGAAAGTCGGGGGTTCGAATCCCTCATGGCCTGTCTTATTATCGTTTCAAGTTTGGTGTGTATGATAGCTCGTATTAAAAAATATGTAAGAGAGATTTTCCTGGAATGGGAGAAGGTTTCTAAGCCGGATTGGAAGCAGGTTAAAGCGAATACGCTTGTTGTTGTTATAGCAACCTTAATTCTGGGAATTTATATTGCGTTAATTGATGGAAATGAGGATTATCCAGTATGGACAACCTCAGATATTATTTTTGGACCAGGCTTGATACTTTTATTTGTTCTATTGATAGCACCTCTCTCGTGGTTTGCTAGGAGGTTCACATCGAGATGGGAAATTCTAATTCCGGTTTCGCTCGCTCCGTTATTGATTACGTTGGTCCTTCACTACATCGTTATGCCAAGTGACCCTGTGTCTGGTTTTGGTATTGCTTGGCTTCGCGAACTGTTTATGAAGTAAGAGGATTATCCTAAATGATTGATACTACGATTGATACTACGACGGGTTTTTGGTATATTATCCATATTTATTCGGGACACGAAAAAAAAGTAGAAATCAATCTCCAGAAACGTGTTCAGGCGATGAGGCTTGATAAGCAAATTCTGGAGGTTATCGTTCCTATCAAAGAAGTTGCTGAGGTCAAGAACGGTAAACGTCGCGTTGTAGAGCGTCCTTCTTATCCAGGTTATATCCTTATAAAGACATCTGATGAATTGAAGGGCACTTCTGAAAACCCAGATGTGCTGCGAAGTTGGCAATTGGTTAGAGAAACACCGAGTGTCATGGGTTTCGTTGGATCTTCATCGAATCCCGTACCTCTTAATGAGGAAGAAGTCAATCAGGTTTTAAATCTGTCATCAGGTGGTGAGAAACCGGCGCCTATCCTCGAGGTTGATTTTGTCTTAGGCGACCAAGTTAGGGTCATTGAAGGGCCTTTCAAAGGGTTTCCCGCGGAAGTCAACGAAGTGGATAGAGAGCGGCAACGTTTACACTTAACAATTTCGATTTTTGGGCGCTCCACACCAATAGATCTCGAGTTCCTAGAAGTCGAAAAAATATAGATTTAAATTATCAAATAAAACGAAAGATTCGTAAAAATGGCAAAAGCAGTTGCTGGAAGGGTTAAACTTCAGTTAGTTTCTGGGCAAGCAACACCGAATCCTCCTGTTGGTCCTAGCTTGGCTCCGTACATGATTAACATTCCTGAGTTTATTAAAGCTTTCAATGGTAAAACTCAAGATCAGATGGGACTTGTGGTTACGACTGTCATAACGTGTTTTGAAGATCGTTCCTATGAATTTGAAGTTAAATCGCCGCCTGCTTCTGTCCTATTGAAGCAAGCCGCGCAGCTAGCCAAGGCTTCTGGGCAACCGAACCGGGAGAAAGTTGCTACTATTAATAGCGAACAGGTTAAGGAAATTGCTCAAATTAAATTGCCTGACCTAAATACGAACGATATTGAATCGGCAATGCGCATGGTTGCAGGTACAGCGCGTAGCATGGGTATTGTTGTACAGTAAAGGAGTTTTATTTTGGCGAGAACGAAAAGGTATCAAAAAGCTTTTGAACTTGTTGATCAAGCTAAGCGATATGAGCTTGATGAAGGAATTTTATTACTTAGAAAAACAGCTGGTGCGAAGTTCGATGAAACGGTTGACTTAGCTACACGGTTAGGGTTGGATTCAAAGCAAGCGGATCAGAATATTCGGGGTACGGTTGCTCTTCCACATGGTACTGGAAAGCAGGTACGTGTGGTTGTTTTTGCCGAGGGATCAGCTGCGCAGGAAGCTGAAGAGGCTGGTGCGGACTTTGTTGGGGTAGATGAGCTGGTTGAAAAAATCACTGGTGGTTGGTTTGAATTTGATTCAGCTATTGCTCATCCAAGTTTGGTAAGAGAAATTATGCCGAAGTTAGGAAGAATTCTTGGGCCTCGTGGGCTTATGCCGAATGCAAAATCCGGTACTGTTACGGAACAGGTTGGTGATGCTGTCCGCGATGTAAAAGCAGGACAAATTGAATATCGTCTTGAAAAGGAATCAGGTATTGTTCACGTATTGGTTGGCAAGATCTCGTTTGATGACAATCAGATTAAGGATAATGTAAATGAGGTTATGTCTGCTTTAATCAAAGCTCGACCAGCTACAGCAAAAGGACGATATGTTAAGAGCGTAGCTATGTCATCTACGATGGGTGTTAGTATTCGCTTAGAGCCCTCGCAGTTTGTTTAAGTGAAATTAGGTAACGAAATAAAAGAAAAATAAAAAACTGAATATATTCTCAAGCCAGTTGTAGATAGCAGGTGCGTTTGCTTAAATCTTATTGCCTGCCGAGATGGGTTTGGTTCCGTAGAACGTGTGATATCGGAATTTTGCCTCCTACTGACTGGAGGCTTTTTTATTGTGTAGCTGGAAGGGGAGACTATATGCCGAATCAGAAAAATATTGATCAGGTTAAATTAATTCAAGAACAGTTTGAAAACAACGAAGTTGTGATACTGACGGAGTTCCAAGGGCTAAATGTTTCTGAAATTGGAGAATTGCGTGAAAAGCTTCGTCAAGCGGATGTTCGCTACAAAGTCTTCAAAAATAGGTTGATTGCTGTAGCCGCAGGTGATTTAGGAATCGAGGGGTTGGAACCCTACTTGTATGGAACAACCGCAGTAGCTATGGCTGATGATCCTGCGACTATAGCGAAAGTGTTACTAGATTTTGGTGAAGAACATGAGGATCTGAAGATTAAAGGAGGAATTCTTAATAATCAAGTAATTGATGCGGAAATGGCAGCATCTTTGGTGAGTATGCCATCTAAAAACCAACTATTAGCACAGGTTGTTAGTGGATTGAATGCACCAATATATGGTTTGGTATATGTCTTAAAAGCAGGTAATCCAGTATCGGGGCTTGCGAATGTGCTAAGTGGAACAATTCGACAGTTTTCGAACGTAATTCAGGCAATTGCAGATTTAAAGGAAAACCCGGAAGAAACTTAAAACAGTTCGTTTTGTTTAAGGGTTGCTATTTATATTATAAATGAGGAGAACAAAAAATGGCTGATATTGAAAAGCTTATCGACGAAGTTAGTAATATGACAGTATTAGAACTCTCGGAGTTAGTGAAGGCTCTCGAAGAGAAATTTGATGTTAGTGCCGCCGCTCCGGTAATGGCTGCAGGTATGATGCCGGCAGCTGCAGCTGGAGGCGAAGCCGAAGAAGCTGTTGTTGAGGAGAAGACTGCGTTTGATGTTCAGCTTAAAGAGATCGGTGATCAGAAGATCAAGGTAATCAAGGAAGTGCGTGCTATTACTGGACTTGGTCTTAAAGAAGCCAAAGCTGCGGTCGAAGACGCTCCTACTATTGTGAAGGAAGGCGCTAGCCAAGAAGAGGCCGATGAGGTAAAAGAAAAACTTGAAGCTGTTGGTGCGGTTGTCGAAATCCTGTAGACTAACTGGACGGGTTGGATTAGTGCTGGAAGCCGCATTGGCTTCCAGCACTTTTTTTGTGCCTCGAGTTCATCAACATTTTGGTGTAAGATATTAGTTCAATTTTCGCTCCTAAATTCAAATGAGTAAACCGAACAATGATGTTGGGGCGACTGCTGTAAATCCGGAATGAACTGTAGTTGAGTAGAGTCTATCAAGGAGAATTGTACAGGTTTAGGTTTTTTAAGTATTTTCTTGACATGTAAGTAACTAATATCTTCTTCTCCGTCAATTGTTCTGCCAGTGTAAAAATGCAAGTTTGCCTTTATTGGTGTTTCATTTATATTGTTTGTTGTTTTGAAATTTTCATTTGCACAGGATACTTTCAGGGTACGTGGTGGAATCTGGGTAGGCTGAGCAGATTCGGAGGGGCGAATTTGGCATTCTGGTCATAAAACAGAGCAGGAGTGGGGAGGATATGTTGGAAAAGTGAGACCTGGAATAGTCATGTCAAATCCGGCTACTTTTAACGCTGAGTCGAAAAAGATGGTTGAGGAATCGGGTTATGACTTAGAAATATTCTCCATGGAAATAGAAATTTATCCTTCAGGTACAAATCCGCATCAGGCAGATGACCGAAAAAAATTGGCTGCCACATGGAGCCGGATTAAGTATAATCGTTGAGGTTCCTCACTCGTTATACTTCAGGTTGTTCCATTGTATTGCGGACCTTTATTTGGGGGGAGTTAAGCTATGTCCCTTAAAGAGTTGGATGAGTTCCAGTAGCATACAGAAGGTGCTAGCCTCAGCACAAGTATCTTAAATCCGCATTTTGTTAAAGGGTGAACGACTGATGAATGATTATAACCGTTACCTATTTGACCTCAATGGCTATCTGCTGGTTGAAAATGCACTAACTTTGGAGCAGGTTCGTCAGATGAACGAAGCTATTGATCAACATCGTGACCGGATTCATATTCGGACTTCCGAACAAGCTCTGGACGGCAGCCTAAGAGAACAAGGTGGGCGAGCCTCGGAAGCCCTGAAAGGTACTCACGGACGAGGTGATTTCGGGGGATTTCTATTTTGGGATCAGCCCTGGTGCCAACCTTTTCTGGATATTATTGCCTTACCTTTTGCTATTCAGGCTATGTTGGCCATTATCGGTCCACGGTTTCGTTTAGCGGGAACTGCTGGCCTAAGTATGACAAAAGGAAGTGAAGGTTTCATCCTACATGGTGGAGGAACACCAGAACTTGAGCACATGCGTGAGGTTTTCTACCATCGTTTTGAAAATGGTAAAATGAAAAACGGCTTGGTATCGGTCAGTTATACACTCAGCGACGTTGGTTCAGAGGATGGCGGGTTTGTTTGTATACCAGGTAGTCACAAAGCCAATTACCTATGCCCAATAGAAGTGCGTCGTCTTGAAGTAGATTTAGGTTGCGTTGAGCATATTCCCATGAAGGCAGGTGATGCTGTGATCTTCACCGAAGCATTAACTCATGGGACTCAGCCTTGGAAAGCCAATGCCGAGCGCCGTCTCCTCCGCTATCTCTACGCTCCTGCTGTTCATGTGCATGGTGGTGCTGGGCAATTTTCCGAAATTGAGGATCAATTAACCCCTCTTCAACGGATTATAGTTCAACCTCCTTATCATCCTGGAAATGATGACATCGCTGCTTTGCTTGAAGCTGATCAGAGTCCATAGAACGAGAACTTGAACGCCAATAGTCAGTACACTGAAACTCCGAGATGCACATTTGCCTAACTTGGGTTCATAAGAAGTCCCCGATTTTGCCGCTGCTGTTTCATAATAGTGATATAGAGCCTGGCCTTAGCTTCCATGAAATCGAGGATACGACTTTCATACCTTCCACAGCAAGGCCTCAATTCAGCCCACTCCAATTCAACAGCCGAGATCCAGAAAAAAGCTTCAAAACCCTTTCGATCATTATTTTTGCCATCGAAGTCGATAATTTAAGTTACCGGTTTCCAATTCATTCCTGATCTCATCCGGAATTTCGCAGACATATACTTGTGAAAGCCCAGTTTGATTCGAGCAGAATACTACCATATTGTTATCCCAGCTGAACGAAGGATGTGGGTGTGTTATATCCTGGTGTCCGATTTTTGACTTGGGGTTGACTAGCGTAGTATATCTACCGGAGGTAACGTGAATCAAAATTAATCCCTGATCAGGCCAATTGGTGTCGCTAATGATCCACTGTCCATCTCGGCTAGAGGCCGAATGCCAGAAATAGGGGCCATTACAGATTATGGTTTTCTCTATGTCATCTACTTCTGATGTTGCGATGGCATGGCCTGGAGGTAGAAGTGTGCCCTGTCGCAGGTTGGTTTGGCCGTGCCACATGCAGTGGGCAAATTGCTGTGCATCTGAGATCTTATGCAGATTTTCGCCGTTAATACCGCAGGTATATTCGCCATCGTGACCGTTGAAAGCCAAAATTGTACCATGATAATTGACGGTTAGGTGATTGTGTGGATATCCATGGGCGAAAGTAGCGATCTCCGATCCGTCGGTGCGAAACCGCACAATCATTCGGGTACTATCAGCTTTTGAACTGGCGCAGGCTAAGTAGTATTTTCCATCCCCAGTCATGGTTGATGGTCCAAGTCCGCTTACCTCCTGGCATCGCGCGATCTCCTGTTCTTCGAAAGTATCGATGTCAAGTAACAGCAATGAATTCTTCCGCACACCATATATACTCCTTGCTTTGTTAGGAGAGGGGATTGGAGAACCTAAACTGTATTCCTCATCGGTCAGTTGGACCAAGTTAGTGCCGTCGACGCTGACACGAAACAGATCCCATCCTGAATTCCGACTGGCAAAACGTTGAGACAGAAACAAAACAGATTGGTTGTCGGAAGTGAAATTCTGGTGCTCAAAATAGAGAACTTGGCTATTGACCGGTGCGTTAGTTAGTTGTAAATAAATGACGCCTGTTTCCGGATCCCTG
>Ga0207984_1001048_pt1 | contig 14597 bp, 16 predicted proteins | sample ETNtaG_30_FD_185760 | JGI IMG/M metagenome (GOLD analysis project Ga0207984, IMG submission 185760) | Marine microbial and viral communities from oxygen minimum zone, Eastern Pacific Ocean - ETNP201306PF43B (SPAdes) (version 2) | ecosystem: Environmental > Aquatic > Marine > Oceanic ...
TCCTTTAAAGTTTGGTTTTCTTTTTTCTAAGAATGCTTGCACACCCTCTTTATAATCAGTAGTTTTTCCTGCAATGGTTTGGCATTGATCTTCCATATCCAATTGCTCCTCCAAATTATTGGAGTAAGAAGCGTTTAATAATCGTTTGGTAAGCCCTAATCCTTTTGTTGGCATTCCAGCTAATTTGCTTACTAATTGCCAACTTTCCTGTTCAAAACTATCATCCGAAAATACTTTGTAAATCAGGCCCATTTTTTCTGCATCTTTTGCTGAAACAGGTTCAGCAGTCATCATAAGTGCTGCCGCTTTTTGCATCCCAATCAATCGTGGTAAAAAGAATGTTCCCCCGCTATCTGGTATCAATCCTATTTTGCTAAATGCCTGAATGAATGTGGCACTTTCGCACGCCAGAACAATATCACAACAAAGTGCAATACTAGCCCCAGCCCCAGCAGCAACTCCATTTACTGCCGCCACAATAGGTTTTTCTATATTGCGTATTTTTCGGATAATGGGGTTATAGTGTTCCTGAACAATTTGTGTTAAATCCGGTCCGTTTGGGTCGGTTGCTTCTGATAAATCTTGTCCGGAACAAAAGGCCTTTCCAGTGGCAGTAATTAGGATGGCTCTAACGGCTTTATCATCATTGCATTTGTCCAATACATCTTGCAGTTGCAAAGCCATTTCTCTTACAAAAGAGTGATATTTTTCAGGGCGATTTAAGGTGATTTTTCCTACACCTTCTTTTATTTCAAATTGAATCATTTATTAAAAATTTAATGGGCAAAAATACGAAAAATAAAATCTTAAATACACTTGAAAAATTCAAAGGGCTCTAAACAATCAGAGCATTTGTAAAGTGCTTTGCAAGCAGTTGCCCCAAAGTCACTGATTAAAGTGGTTTTTTCAGAATTGCATTGAGGACAAATTACAGTATCTGATGGGGGAGCAATGCCGTATTTTTTAAGTTTTTCTTTGGTTTCAGCTGTCATTAAATTTGTAGTCCATGGAGGATCATATTTAATGATAAGTTCAAAGTTCTTAATCTGATTTTTTATTAAACAACTTCTTATATCATCTTGAAAAGTTTTTGTTGCAGGACATCCAGAATAAGTAGGAGTGATGTAAATTAAAAAAGAATTATTTATAAATTTCACATCACGAATAACTCCAAGTTCTACAACTGAGATTACAGGAATTTCAGGGTCTGGAACTGTGTTTAATAGTTCCCAAATTTGCTTTGTATCACCATTTCGCATTAGGATGCGTTCTTTGTAAATATTGCATCTCAGAAAGTAAATGCCCTAGATGTTCTGAATGGATTCCTTTTTTGCTGCCTGTTTGCATATAAGCATCTTCTGGTCTAGTAAGTTTAGCTTCTCCTAAAACTTCATTTACTTTTTTATCCCAATCAGATTTTAAAGCAGTGTTATCCACTCCAATTCCTGCAATAAGCATCTCAGAATCTAATGTATCCATTTCAAATAGATTACCAGTAAACATCCAAATATCATTTAAAGATTTCTGAACTTTCTCATTTGACTCCTCTGTTCCATCACCTAGTCGTATAAGCCAATTTGAAGAGTGGCGTAAATGATATTCTGCTTCTTTTAAGGATTTTGAACCAAGAGCTGCAAGTGTCTTATCTTTACCTTGACCTAATTTAGTGTAAAATAAAACTGCATAAACATCAAACAAAAAGTTTCTTACAATTGTATCTCCAAAATGACCGTTTTTTTGTTCTACAATTAAGTTGTTAAAGTACTCTCTCTCACTTCTTAAAAAAGCAAAATCATCTGCAGATTTATTTCCATCAATACTAGAAGCGTACTCATAAAAACCATTTGCTTGCCCAAACAAATCCAAGGAGATGTTTATCATTGCGATATCTTCTTCTAGAGTTGGTCCGTTAGAACACCATTGACTCATTCTTTGTCCCAGTATAAGAGCATTATCCGCAACTCTTAAAGTATAATTTAATAAGTTGCTCATTTATATGTTTTTTGCGCCATCAGGCATTGTGTAAAAAGTTGGGTGTCTGTACACTTTATCATCAGAAGGGTCAAAAAATGAATCGCCATCTTCTGCCTGTGAAGCAACTATATCAGTTGTTTTTACAACCCAAATTGAACTGCCTTCTTTTCTTCTTGTGTAAAGGTCTCTTGCGTTTTGTAAAGCCATTTCTTTATCTGTAGCGTGTACACTTCCTGCATGTTTATGTGGTAAACCATTTTTACTTTGGATAAATACTTCCCACACATCTATTTTTTCTGACATAATTCTATTTTATTTAAGCTGTTACTAATTCTAATTTTTTCTGATATGCTAATGCAGCATTTCTTACCCAACTCCCTTCAGAATGAGCTTTTTTGTGATGATCTAATCTTTGTTTGTTACAAGGTCCATTTCCTTTTACAACTCTCCAAAACTCATCCCAATCTATTTCTCCAAAATCATAATGTCCTTTTTCTTCATTCCATTTTAATTCTGGATCAGGAATCGTAAGTCCAATTAATTCTGCTTGCTGAACAGTTTTGTCAATGAAACTTTGCCTCAATTCATCATTTGTTTGACGTTTTATTTTCCATTTTAGTGCATTTCCGCTTCTAGGAGAGTTTGCATCATGAGGTCCAAACATCATAATTGAAGGCCACCAAAGTCTGTTCAGAGCATCTTGCGCCATTTGTTTTTGCTGAGTAGTTCCAGCAGCCATAGTTGCCATTATTTCATACCCTTGTCTTTGATGAAAACTTTCTTCTTTGCAAATTCTAATCATCCCTCTAGAGTAAGGTCCGTAAGAAGTTCTTTGTAATGAAACTTGATTGACAATTGCAGCACCATCAACAAGCCAACCAACAGCTCCCATATCTGCCCAATTTAAAGTAGGGTAGTTGAAAATTGAGGAATATTTTGCTTTTCCATCATGAAGTTGTTGAACTAATTCCTCTCTGCTAACTCCAAGTGTTTCACATGCAGAATATAAGTAAAGTCCGTGTCCAGCTTCATCTTGGATCTTTGCAAGTAAAATCATTTTAGACCTTAAAGATGGAGCTCTTGTGATCCAATTTCCTTCTGGTTGCATCCCTATTACCTCAGAATGTGCGTGTTGTGAAATCTGACGAATTAAATGTTTTCTATAATCATCCGGCATCCAATCTTTTGGCTCAATTTTCTTTTCAGCATCAATTCGTTCTTGAAAATATTCTTCCGTCATTTTATAGAATTTATACTGCAAATTTATTAAATTATGCTTCAAAACATATGATATTTGTCTCATTCCTTTAAAAGATATAAAAAAGTATATTTTTGCTGAATTAAATATTAGTAAATGAATAAGTTTTATCCACTAAAAGTAAAAGAAGTAAGAAAGCTCACAGATGATTCTGTTGAGATAAGTTTTGAGATTCCGGATGCATTACTTGATAAGTTTAGGTTTAAAGCGGGTCAGTATATAACAATAAGAAGCACCATTAATAATGAAGAAGTTAGAAGAGCTTATTCATTATGTTCTTCTCCAAATTCTGAGGAAATCTCAGTTGGCGTTAAAAGAGTAAAAGGAGGCAAGATGTCTTCTTTTTTAACTGAAAATCTAAGAAATGGTGATAATATTGAAGTTATGCCTCCATCAGGAAGTTTTGTTTTAGGGGATGAACGAAATATTATTGCGATCTGTGCTGGAAGTGGAATAACACCAATATTGAGCATGATAAAATCTAAGACATCAGATGTTAAGTTAATTTATGGAAATAAAACAGAAGATTCTACTATGTTTTATTCTGAAATTAAAAATCTTAATAATGATAATTATTTTTTGTTTTCTAGAGAAAATGTATTAGGTTCAATAAATGGAAGAATTACTTCTGACACATTAAAAAACATTAAAGGTATTTTTGATGCGGATGCATATTACATATGTGGTCCTGGAGAAATGATTGATTCTATCTCAGATTTTTTGAAAGAAAATGAGGTGAAAGGTAAAATTAACTTTGAAAAGTTTAATTCACCTAAAAAATCAAAAATAGAGAATTCAAACTCTGAAGATTCTGAGATTATTAGTAATATAACAGTAATAATGGATGGTGATGAGTTTGATTATACTCTTTCGTCAAAAGGTGATACAATATTAGATTCAGCAGTGGATGAAGGTGCGGATGTTCCTTTTTCTTGTAAGGGAGCTGTTTGTTGTACCTGTAAAGCAAAGGTTACAGAGGGGAAAGCTATTATGGATAAAAATTATTCTTTATCTGAGGAAGAAGTTAAAGATGGATTCATTTTAACTTGTCAAGCACATCCTATAACAGAAAATATTATAGTTGATTTTGACGAGATGTAATATATTCAGAGAATCTGAATTAGATAGATGAAATGATGTACACAAAGAAGGTTTCGAACTTTTTTAACTTTGTATTAAAACTTAACAAATAAATATTGTGGATCCTTTATCAATGGAAAAAGCTATGATCAAGAATATGGATGAAAAAACTGGGAGACCTATTGATGAGTGGATTGAGATAGTAAATAGTAAAGAATTTAATAAACATAGTGAAATAGTTCATTTTTTGAAAAAGGATTATTCAATTACTCATGGTTATGCTAATTTAATTGCTCGTAAATCAAAGAATAAATAAGAAAACCTACTCAAATAAGTGGGTTTCTTGTTGGTGGACCTCTCGGTCCTAAGTTCGAACTTTTTTAGAAGAATTATTTTTTATTCATGATGACTGGAGTTTTGAATTTCCACATACTCCAAATAGTATTATCTCCAATGAGTTGTGTCATGAAATTTGCAACATTTTTTCTTGATGTTGGACGTCCTTTGAAAATAGTTGTAATAGGTGATTCTATTATTTCAAATTTGGAAATTTTATCATCTATTAAAGAGTCGGGGCGAACAGTACACCATTCTATATGTTTATTTGAATTTCCAAATGATGAGATCAAGTAATCTAGAGCTATTTCATTATCCTTGTGAGGTGGAAGGAACCAACGTAAGAGAGTTAGGATAATATTGTCAAATATTGATCTTTGTTCTCCAATCTTTTTATTTTTCACGCCAACAGAACTCATTAATATAAATTTAATTGGTGAATTTGCTTTTGAGGATCTTATTGCTTCACATAAATTTTTGGTAGCATCAGTACATAACCTTTTAGGCTCCCCAAAGATTCCTTTAAAACTTAAATTATGACCAAGGCATGAAACAATTGCATCAGAATCACTAACAAGATTAACCATTTCCTCTTCATTAATATCAAGTATACTAGCTTTTGTGATATTAATCTTTTGGTGTTTTAAGATATCTTTAGAGAGGTTATTTGTTGTTCTTACAATTATATGTACAGAATGTCCTAATTCTAATAATTGCTTTACTACGTTTCGTCCCGTCTTACCTGATGCACCAACTACTAATATTTTTTTCATTCTGATTAATTCTCTTAATTTTAAAATAGTTGGCAATTATACAAAAAACCACTCAAATGAGTGTTTTTCTTTTTGGTGGACCTCTCGGTCCTAAGTTCGAACTTTTTTAGAAAATTATTTTTTCATAAACTTAACTCCAAGTTTAATTAGTATTACTATCAATACTATAAAAAAGATACTCGTCGAAAAACTTTTAATTTGAGAAAATAAACTAATTGTCTTTACAGTACTATCTGTTAATTCAGGATAGTTATTCAACATAGTGATAATTCCAAAATTCTCCAAATAATCTGCTATACCTGCAATTATTGGTATATAGCATAGTAAAGTAAATGGAGTATTGAATTTGTTTATTTTTTTAAGGAAATATGCGAGAATCAAACAGTAAGTCAGTCCGAAAAGCAGTGGATATAGCATGTCTACAGGTATTTGACTAGTTAGATAAACATCTCGTCCAATTTCTCCCAGTGAGTTGAATAGTTGATTAACATAATTCAAGTCATATCCCATTGGCATCATATCTAATAATCTCATTTCATTTGAGAATTTCATTGTTTTGGGAATCGTAACAGTTAGCATAATCATGTATACTACATTTGTTAATATAAAAAGTCCTAAAACTTTTTTTCCTGAGTTGTTTCCGTTTATGAATTTAGTTAATAGTTTCATTTTCTTAAATAATGGGCAATTATACAAAAACCCACTCAAATGAGTGGGTTTATTTTTGGTGGGCAATGAGGGACTCGAACCCCCGACTTCCTCCTTGTAAGGGAGGCACTCTGAACCAACTGAGTTAATCGCCCAAAATTGGAGTGCAAATATATGCCATTTCTTATTACATACAAGTATTTTTAAAATTAAATCAAAGAGCTTCTGCTACTACAAAAGTACTGCCCCCTATAAATAAAACGTCTTCTTTTTTTTGATTCTCTTTTGCTTTGCAAATAGCTGTATCTACACTATTAAAAGCATTCCCTATAAGTTGATGTTTTCTAGCTTTTCTTTGCAAATCTTTTGCATATAATCCTCTTTGTATATTAGGCTTGCAGAAGTAATATTCTGCATTCTTTGGTAAAAGAGATAGAATTTTATCAAAGTCTTTATCATTGACAATGCCGTACACAAAATGTAGTTTCTTAAATTGTAGTTTGTTTAGTTGCTTTACAATTTCTTTTATTCCATCTTCATTATGCCCAGCATCACAGATGGTCAAAGGTTCTTTTTTTAGGATTTGCCATCTTCCAAGTAGTTGAGTGTTTTTTACTATTTTTAATAATCCACTTCTAATATCTTTATCAGTTATCTTCCAATTCTGATTTCGCAATTCTTTTATTGCTGTAATTACAGTATCAATATTCTCTTTTTGATATTCTCCTTCCAGATCTGTTTTATATTTTTCTTTAGATTCAGCATAAAAAAGATTTGCATTCTTTTGCTTTGCTATATTTCGAAAAATCTCAGTAATTTCTTCTTGTTTTCTTCCAATAATTATTGTGGTATCTTTTTTAATTATTCCGGCTTTTTCTCTTGTAATTTTTTCTAAAGTATCCCCTAATAAATTAGTATGATCAAAACCAATATTTGTAATGATGGATAGTTCAGGGTTAATGATGTTTGTACTATCTAATCTACCACCTAAACCTGTTTCAACAATAGCAATATCAACCTTTTCTTTAGCAAAATAATCAAAGGCCATAGCAACTGTAAATTCAAAGAACGAAAGTTTCATTTCTTCAAAGATGATTTTGTTTTCTTCAACAAAGTTGACCACATATTCCTCAGAAATCATCATCCCATTTATTTTAATTCTTTCTCTGAAATCTTTAAGATGAGGAGAAGTATAAAGACCAACTTTATAGCCACTTTCTTGCATGATGGATGCAATCATATGCGCCACCGATCCTTTCCCATTAGTTCCAGCAATATGGATACTTTTAAATTTTGTGTGAGGATTTTCTAATTCCTTACTTGCTGCAACTATATTGCCAAGATCTTCTTTGTAAGCAGCAGCACCGTTTTTTTGGTACATTGGGAGTTTACTAAAAAGATAATTAAGAGTTTCCTGATAATTCATCAGTTCAAACTGAAATGATAAATGATTTTACCTTGCTGACTTGTCGGTGCAGATTGTTTAGGGTTAAATTTGGTATTCAGTGCTGCAGTCTTTGCTCTTTGCAATAGCTGTTTATTAAGTGTTGTAGAACCTTTAGCTCCAGGTATTGCATTTATCACATTTCCTAATCTGTCTACAGTGATAAGTACCACTACTTTTCCTTCAATTTGTAAATTGTAAATGGGTTTTGCTTTAAATTCTACTTTTCTTCCCCCTAACTGATAAGCTGTTCCATCTTCTCCTATTCCACCACCTTCGTATACTTCTGATTTTGGATCTCCATCAATCACTCCTTTATTTCCACTTTTATCAGTGTTTCCTTCATCTGTTTCCTGATTTTCTTTTTTCCCAGTGTAAAGGGCTTTCTTGTTTACCTCTGGTTTCTTTTCTTCAATTACTTCTTTTTTCTCCGGTTCTGGTTCTTTCTTTTTTTGCTCTGTTTTTTCTACAGCTGGAGCTTCTTCTACTTCTTGAGAGATTACTTCCTCTTCTGCTGAGCTTTGTTCTTCCACAATTTCCTCTTGCACAGGCTCAGGAATTTCTGCTTTATCCTCTGGCTCCGTTTCACTCATACCTTCATCCATATAACCAAAGTTAATACTAATACCCTCTTCTGGAGGAGGCGGTATTTGATAAGTAAGTCCCATAAAAAGAAAGGCAACTATAAGTAAAGCATGAAACAAAATAGTCCCAACTAACCCTTTTTGTTTATCTTTCTTTGCAGATGAACTCATTTAGTTTGGTTTTGTAGCTAATACAATTTTGTACTTGTTGCGGTATGCAATATCCATAACCTTTACCACATGTTCAATATCAACTGTCTTATCAGTATGCAGAATTATAGCAGGTTCCACCTCATTTCCTATAAGTAGTTTAAGCTCTTGCTCAATAGAGGTCTCGTTTACTTTATTTTCGTTGATATAAAAATCAATTTCAGGAGTAATTGATATTGAGATGGTTTGTTTCTCTAGTGTTTTTGCTTTGCTTGATGGAAGTAATAACTTTAAAGCATTTGGGCTTACTAGGGTAGAGGTAAGCATAAAAAAGATAAGTAGCAAGAAAACAATATCTGTCATGGAAGACATATTAAAGTCAGGGCTTACCTTATTTCTGCTTCTTAGCGCCATTATTCAGTTTGATGCAAATGATCTAAAAATTCAGTAGTTCTCGCCTCCATCTGGAAAATTACTTTTTCCACTTTAGTAACTAAATAGTTGTATGCTATATATGCAATAATTCCGACAACCAAACCAGCCACTGTTGTTACCATGGCGGTGTAGATGCCTTTAGAGAGCATTTCTACATCAATATTTCCTCCCGCACTTGCCATCTCATGAAAAGCAACAATCATACCAATAACAGTTCCTAAAAACCCTATCATAGGAGCAGCACCTGCTATAGTTGCTAGATTAGCCAAATTATTTTCCATTTTATAAATCTCTAATTTGCCTTGATTTTCAATTGCAGCAGAGATATCCGTCATTGGCTTGTCAATCCTATCCACTCCTTTCTCAATCATATGTGCAATTGGGTTATCTGTATTTTGACAAAGTGTTTTAGCAGCCGAGATGTCTTTTTGCTCTACAAAATTCTTAATACTGTTAAAGAAATTTTCATCTTCTTTACTTGCTTTCTTGATAGCAGAATAGCGTTCGATCAAGATATAAACAGCATAAATAGATAGTATCCCTAATGCTGTCATGATGATGGTTCCACCAGTCCCTCCACTAGTAATTAATTGCATAATGGAGAGTGTTTTCTCTGTTACTTCTGGAGTTGCTAAGATATCAGAGATTGTATCAATTTGAAGTAATGGAATCATAGAATTAGTTTTAATTTAAACGATAATTTGATTTATTATTGCATAAAAATGTAAGTAGCCGCACCAGCTAAATAACCCATTAGGGCTAAAATAGAGATATTTTTAAGATACCAAATGAAATCAATTTTTAAGATACCCATAACTGCCACACCAGCTGCTGAACCAATAATTAGTACTGACCCTCCAGTCCCTGCACAATAGGCTAAGAACTCCCAAAAGGTACCATCTGCAGCATAAAAACCACTTTCAGCAATTGAATACATTCCCATGGCTCCTGCAACAAGTGGTACATTATCAACTATGGAGGAAAGTAACCCAATAATTATATTAATAATATAAATTCCCTCTGCTGACTGCCCATTAAAAGTAGAGTCTAAATATTTAGCTACTATATCCAATTGCCCTGCAGACTGCAAAGATGCAACGGCTAATAAAATTCCTAAAAAAAAGAAAATAGTTGGTACATCTACTTTTTTCAGTACACCAATAACTGATAGTTCAACTCTTTTTTCATAGTTTTTGCTTCTATGGATAATTTCTGTAGTTAGCCACAAAACACCTAAGGAAAGCATCATTCCTAAATAAGGGGGAAGGTGTGTTACTGTTTTAAAAATAGGCACAAACAATAATCCGCAAACACCCATATAAAAAATTAAGTTTCTTTCAAAAGGAGTTGTAGGGTCAAGTAAATGCTCCTCAGATTTTTCAATAATTGGCCTCTGCACTTCTCCTTTTAACTTAAAAGTGAGGTAAATAAGAGGAACTAAAGCACAAACCAGACTTGGTATAAAGATGTTAGTAATTATACTTCCAGCAGTTACCTGTCCGCCAATCCATAGCATAATAGTAGTAACATCTCCGATTGGTGACCATGCGCCTCCAGCATTGGCAGCTAAAATAACCATGCCAGCAAACATCCAGAGTGTTTCTTTGTCTTTTATTAGTTTGGTGAGTAGTGCAGCCATTACAATAGATGTAGTTAAATTATCTAAAGTAGCAGAAAAGAAGAAAGTAATCGTACTTAAGATCCACATCAAGGCTACTTTCTTATTGGTTGTTATTTTATCTGTAATAATAGTAAATCCTTCATGTGCATCAATCAATTCTACAATAGTCATTGCGCCTAAAAGAAAAAATAAAATCTCAGCAATATCTACTAGGTGGTGATGTGTCTCTTCTGTCAAATGATGCATTTCAACTCCTGAAAAAGCAAAAAGAGTCCATCCTAATGCACCTATAATTAAAGCAGAAGCTGCTTTATCTACTTTAATAGAGTGCTCCAATGCAATAGCCGTGTAGCCCAACACAAAGACCACAATCATAAGGGTAAAAATCATAAAATTTAAGGTTTAATTATTTTGCTGCAAATATACTGTTGTAGATGGAAAAGCAAAATCAGAATTATGCTTTTTTACAATCTCCATTATTTTGTAATTGACATCTTCTCGAACATCTATCAAGTCATCCCATTTTGGACTATTTACATAATAGATAACAAGTATATCTAATGAACTTCCTCCAAATTCCTGGAAACGAACCTTGCCCTCTTGGTCTGTTTTTTCGTGCTCATTAATCATATTCTGAATATCAGATACTATGGCTTTTATTTGCTCAATAGTAGTGTCATAGGTAAGTCCAAGATTAAACTTAACCCTTCTTACCGGCCGCATTCCCAAATTATCCAATTCGGCATCAATCATTTTTTTGTTCGGCACTGTAACAATACTTTTATCAAAAGTTCTGATTCTAGTGCTTCTAAATCCAACTTTTTCCACTCTACCAGTTACAGAGCCTACCGTTACAGTATCACCAACAGTAAAAGGCCTATCAAAAAAGATAGTGAAAGAGCCAAGTAGATTTTCTAAACTCTCTTTTGATGCCATAGCTAATGCAATACCCCCAATACCAAGCCCTGTTGCAAGAGCTGTAATATTTACATCAAATACATTGCCCATAATAATAAAAAGGGCGAAAACATAAGTTAGGATTTTTGCAATTTCAATGATGAAAGGGATGAGTTGATCATCCATTTTATTTTCTGTTTTTTCTGCTTTTGCAAATAGAATTAAACCTATAAAATCAATAACTTTCAGCAAGATCCAAAATACAGAAACCACATAAATTAAGGAATATCCTTTGTTAATAACCATCTTCAAACCAAACTCATCCTCATCAGCCAAACTCCAACTTGACGGATATTCTATGTGAGATGCACCTAAATAAATGATGGATAACATTATAAACAGACCTATAGGTTTTGAGAGTAATTCATTAAATTTATCAGCACCAACAATACTGTCTTTTTTGCCGACTAACTTATAAAGTAAGCGACTCAAATAACGGGAGATTAGTTTTTTGAAAAGCAATCCTACAATGATTGCCCCTAAAAACCAAGCGTAATCTTGAATGGAGTTTCCTAGAAATTCGACTTGCAATAATTTTGTGTCCATTTTTTATACTAATTGTTGTAAGGCATTTTCTAATGCCGTTTTTGAAATATTTCTTTTTCTTTTATTTTTTTTGTGCACTTTTTCAATGGCCTCTTTAATGGTTTTGGAAACTGCTGTAAAGATAGCAATATCTTTCATTTGACAATTATCCTGCATAAAGTAAGAAAAAGCGCGTGCCATTCCACAGTTTGCAATAAAATCAGGTAGAACACTGATCCTTTCATCAGCATTTTTTGAAATTGGCCCAAAAAAGATTTCCTTATCGGCAAAAGGAACATTTGCTCCTGATGAAATTACTTCTAATCCATTATCAATCATCAGGTTTAATTGATTTTGAGATAATAATCTTGAGGCAGCTGCTGGAACAAAAATTTCGGCACCGACACTCCAGATTCTCTCATTTATTTGTTCAGAACTTAGCATATTTTTAGCTTCCAGAAAGTTAGAAGAACGGTTCTCTAATAAATATTTTATTTCCTCAAAAGAATAGCCATCAGTATTTATGATTCCTCCAATTTTATCAATAATACCTACAATAATAGCACCTGCTTGAGCTAAATAATAGGCTGCTGCCCCTGCAACATTACCCCATCCTTGTATAATTACCCTTTTACCCTTCACCTGACCGCCATAAATATTATAGTAATGCAAAATTGCTTCTGATACTCCATAACCCGTAATTAAATCTCCTACTGAATAATTTCTATTTATATCTGGAGTTAGATCTTTATCTTTCACAATTAAAGGGACACCTTCTGATAACTGATTAATAATTTTCATTGTTCCTTCTTCATCTTTTTTATGATATCCTCTTACAACTCCTTCCAATGGAAATAAAATCCCATTTTCTTCACAAATTGGCATTACTTCATGCACTTCATCTACATTCATATCTCCCCCTGTTCCATAATAAGATTTAAGGAGCGGTTTTGCAGCATTAAACCATCTTTTTAACACTTCTTTTTTTCTTGGATCTTTTGGGTTAAAATTTATTCCTGATTTTGCACCACCAATAGGAGGGCCTGAAACAGTAAATTTTATCTCCATGGTTTTGGCAAGGGCAATTACTTCTTCTTTTGATACATTTGTATGCATTCTTGTCCCTCCAGCAGATGCACCTCCTCTTAATGAATTGATTACAATCCACCCTTTCGCATCTGTCTCTGCATCATTCCACTCAAAAACCACTTCTGGCTCTTTTTCTTCAAATTTTCTTAGCATTTCTTCCATCTATGTTACCAATTTAGATTTTATGCAAATGTATAAAATTTAGATGTGAGATATAAGGTAAAATATGACAGAAAGCAGAATGATTTTATCACCTTTGATTATGTATTACTCCACCACAATTATCTCTTATTGCTCCAGTTACTGACTTTAAACAATTTACCTCATTTCTATTCCGTAAAACTCCAAGAAAAGCAAAGATTAATGCCTCTTTGTAATCAATAATTTTTTTTGAAGGAATGATAATTTCTGCATTTGAGTAATGTCTAATTCGACTCATTAAATATTGATTATAAACACCCCCACCAGTAAATAATACTTCTTTATTTATCAAATGTTTTCCGATTTGCATTGCAATATGCTCACAGAAAGTATTCAGAACATCTTCTGTTTTGTAAGTTGATAGTAATATAGGATTGATAAATTCCTCCACCCATTCTCTTCCTAATGATTTTGGAGGTTTTTGATGGTAGAATGCTAAATTATTGAGTGTTTCTAGAAGCTTAGGGATTAGATTTCCCTTTTTTGCAGAATCACCATTTTCATCATATTCTTTTCCTAGTTTTTTACTTAATACATTCATTACAATATTAACAGGACAGATATCAAATGCAGTAATAGATTTACTTTCTTTTATTGAGATATTAGCAAAACCGCCTAGATTAATACAGTACTTATAATCTGAAAAAAGATGTAGATCACCAATAGGAACTAGTGGCGCCCCTTGTCCATTTAAAGAAACATCTAAACTTCTAAAATCATTAATAGTCGTAATTTTTGTTGTTTTTGAAATGGCATTACCATCTCCAATTTGCAAAGTGTAGTTCTTATCAGGATTATGAAAAATGGTATGCCCATGTGAAGCAATGAAATCTACTTTATTTTCATATAGAAAGGTATTGATTAGATCCCCTAAGTACTTTCCATATTCAATATTAATTTTTGCAATATTTTCCTTATCTTTTGTGTGTATATTTTGTAAAGTATCTTCCCATAGTTTAGTGTATTTTGTAGTAGTGCATTTCTCAATATTAAAGTTCCAATTTTCATTTTTCTGAAAACTGCATGTTGCAAAATCAATTCCATCTAAAGAAGTGCCAGACATTACACCTAAAACACGATAAATATTATTCTGACTCACCATTTTTCAAAAGTAGTTTAAAAAATGTATTTTTGCATGAATTTTAAAAAATAGCAGAAGAATGAACTTTGAGTTGACTGAAGAACATAAGATGATTAGGGATGCAGCAAGAGATTTTGCTCAAACTGAATTATTGCCAGGAGTAATTGAAAGAGATGAAAGTCAAACTTTTCCAGCTGAGCAAATAAAAAAATTAGGAGAGTTAGGTTTTTTAGGAATGATGGTTGACCCTAAATATGGAGGAGCTGGAATGGATGCAATTTCATATGTATTGGCAATGGAAGAAATCTCAAAGGTAGATGCTTCTTGTTCTGTAGTGATGTCAGTAAACAACTCTTTAGTTTGTTGGGGATTAGAAACATTTGGAACTGAAGAACAGAAAGAAAAATATTTAAAACCACTTGCAAGTGGAGAGATTATTGG
>Ga0207984_1001050_pt1 | contig 14584 bp, 10 predicted proteins | sample ETNtaG_30_FD_185760 | JGI IMG/M metagenome (GOLD analysis project Ga0207984, IMG submission 185760) | Marine microbial and viral communities from oxygen minimum zone, Eastern Pacific Ocean - ETNP201306PF43B (SPAdes) (version 2) | ecosystem: Environmental > Aquatic > Marine > Oceanic ...
AAGGTTAACGAGGTGCCATTCTTACCCTCTTTGCCTGAAAGCCCCGGTCTGTACGAACGCCGGGTTCATTACCACAGCGCGAAGTTTAAATTTGTGCTCACATCCATGTACTACGCGCAGATCACCCGCGCCGCGGAACGGGTCTTTCCGAAGGTCTACACTTACTGCAACTTTTCACCGCACCCGCCGATGTTCGGCCAGCAGATGAACCACTCCGACTGGTTCGCGCTGACTCGCGAAGGCGGTGCAAACATGGCCTGGGGTGAGGGCTGGGCAAGCGGAGGCGGGTGGGGTTTTGTGGGGCACGAAGTCGTCAGCTATTACGCAGCCTGGGTCGAATGCGCGGCCCGCAAAAGAAAGCTGCCTGCCGGCTTCTACATCGTCGGCACCATGGGCGGCGCAGATAAGAAAATGTTTTCGCTCATCAATCGGGGTGTCTTTAACCTGGAGCTGTACGCCTGGGGGCCGCGATATATCGGCGCAGAAGGTTCAAACTTCTGGAGCGAGAGCCCAAACACCTACACAGAGATCGCCCGCGGCACATACGCGCTCGGCCCCGCGGATGAGATCATCGCCAAAGGCAAACGGTGGCCCCGCAAGGTAGCCGTCCTCTACAACCGTAGCCATGAAATCTGGAACGGCGCATACGGCGGTTTTCAAAGTGACCGCCTGCTGACCTACATGGCCCTGACGCACGGGCACATTCCTGCTGACATCATTCTGGAAGAAGACCTGACCCCAGAGAATCTGTCCTCCTACAAAGTGATCTACGTACAGGGATTCAATCTCAGCGATCGGCACGCTAAAGCATTGAAGCAATGGGTCACCAATGGCGGCACGTTAATCGGAGTCGCCGGTACAGCCATGCGTGACGAGTACGACACGCCGGCCGCGACTTCAGAGAGCTTATTCGGTGCAAAGCAAGAACTGATCGGCGTATCCGAAGGGGGCTGGCATCCGCAGTCACTGCCGAAACACAAGCCAATTGATAAGTTCAGCCTTCAGGCATCTGGACTCACCTCTGAACTCAAGGTCGATGTCATCGGCGTGCAATGCAAATTGACTCCCACCACCGGGAAGTCCATCGGCACCTTCAAAGACGGCAGTTGTGGAGCCGTACTGCAAAAGCTCGGCAAAGGGCACACACTGCTTTACGGAATTACACCCGGTCACATCTACAAAGGCCCGTCCGGGGGAAGCTCTCGTTATGCTTTGGCGCGACGTCCGCTCATCACCATGCCTGCCGAGAAGATTCTCGGTAAAGGCCGTGTGCAATATTCCGAGCCGCAGACCGAAATATGCCTGTTCGAACACGAGAAAGGCATCGCCGTCACACTATGCAATTTCGCCTTCTTCGCCGAGCCTGAACGCGAGACCAGACTGACCGTGCAGACCTCAAGAAAAATAAAAGAAGTGACCGCAAGCCTCGCCGGCCCGCTCAAATGGAGGCAGGAGGGCGAAGTGGTACACGTGACTCTGAAGTCACCAAAGACCGTGGATGTTGTGATTCTGGAATGAGGCTGCAAGAGATAATTGTACCTTTGATTCACAGAAGACTTAATGATGGGCTCCATTTGCCAGAACATTCTAGTCAACGGCAAAGAACATTGGACTCTCTTTGATACCGGTGCTCGCAATACTTACATCACCCCGAGTGTGGCGGAGGGCCTGGTGATCTCTCAACAGGCCACTCCTTTTCGTTCGCGCCTTGGGGGCGGCATTAAGGAAGCCAACCAGACAGCCATCCTGGAGGCCGATATAGACGGGAACGAATTATCCACCCATGCGATGGTCATTGATGAGATCGGTAAAGATGAAGATGGCCACAACATTGAGATTCTGTTCGGCGCATTGGCGATGCAACAGTGGGGCATTCGGCCCGTCCCGGAAACTGAGGGCCTGGATCTGTCCCACTTCACCAAAGAGTTTCTTGAATTCTGAGGACTATTTGCGCAGGCGATTCAGCGTATAAAACGCCTTCGTGTTATTCAGGCCCTGGCCATCCTGCGATTTGATGTTTGAGAAGCTGAATTCGTAAACCTTCAAGGGCACGAGCTCTGGCAGGGCAAGCGAGACTTTCTTGCCATCCTTTGAAACGACCACCTTGTCCGCCTTGACGGTCGTCCGTCCAATCTGCGGCGCACGGTAACCCGGCTGGTATTTGTAGTGCCAGTGCTGAATGCTGTAAGTGTCAGGATTCTTCGCTGCTTCCTGATCGACAGGCAATGTGAAGGTGAGCTCGAATCCGGTCTTTGTAAGCGAGAGGGTGTGCACTTCCATGGGCACTTCGCCGCCCCACTTTACGCGCTGAAGGCCTTCGCCGCGGCCCCAGCCGCGCGCGGTCTGTCCGATGTAGAGGACGCCATCTTTATCAAAGACAGGGCGATTGTTACCCGCCAGAAGTCCGTTGCCCGTTATGAAGGGATAGGCCGCGCCCTGCCATTCGCCCTGCACTTTTTCAAGTGATGCACGAAACAGAATCGGCGTGGTCACATCGCCGCAAAATACCTGCCCGGCAAAAGGCCCAAACTTCCCGCCGGTCGTATCAAAAATCGGCGATCCGGTGGAACGGCCCAGGATGCCGTTAGGAAAAAAGACCGCAGGATACTTGCGGATCTTGTTGAGCTCTTCGAGCGGGATCTTTTCCGGCTCTTTGTATTTCTTATCGAAGATAAGTCCCGTCGGGTGACCGAGCAGGTCGCCTTCGGTCGCATGCATCAGCCAGCCGCTGGCAACGTAACTGCCCTGGTTGTCAGTGATGAAGACGTCTTCATCAGGGCTTATGCAGATGCCATTGGGTGCTCGCATGCCGGGTGCGATGGGTACGAACTTACCTTCCTTCGTCACCTTAAAGTGCCAGCCTCGCCATGGGATGCTGCGTTTCGTTCCTAGCCAGGTGCCTTTGAAACCGTCCTTCATGAAACTCAAACCAAGGTTGCCGTAGTAGCTGCCTTCCTTATCCCGCACCAGGCCGAACGCGTATTCGTGGTAGTTGCCACTGAATCCCCAATCGTCGCAGATGGTTTCATACTCGTCGGCCTTACCATCTTTGTCCGTATCCCGCAGGCGCGTGAGCTCGCTTCGCTGCAACACCACGACCGCACCATCATCCTCCAGCACCAGCCCAAGCGGTTCCTGGAGGCCGAACGAGTATTGCTGCCATTTGCGCTCCGGGCCTTCTCCCCAGGTGACCCAAATCTCACCGCGGCGGGTGCACATGACAAGCTTGCCTTCCGGAGTGAACGCAGCCCCGCCCACCTCGAGCTTGACGTACTTGGGAGGCGTAATCGTTTCGACGATGTAGCCGACCTCGGCAAAGGATACAGCGATAAGAAGGAACAGGGATGGAATGAGTCGTTGAGTCATCGTGGAGATTGGAATGTTGAAGTGATGTACAAATTGAGGAGAGATCTTGACCTCCCTTATATTTATTGTGAGAGTCAGCAGACATCAAGTAAACGCCCAAGAGCACATGACGACGCAACAACCAGGAAATCCATTAAGTAAACACTGGCCGAGAAGTCGGCATGCAGGGAGTCAGAAGGCTTTACTCAAACTCCAGGAGAGATGAATGCAGAAGGGTGCCCGCATCAGTTGTCTGGCTATGGTTGGCTCTTTGGCGGCCCTCGGGAGCTGTTCTGTTGCCGAGGAAGCCTCATCCATTGCAGTGCCTGAGCTGCCGCTTACGCCGCTCATCGACGGAATCGTAAATGAGCGAGACACTACCTCAACCGAGCATCGGCGCGATATCCACAAACTTCTGCTGCTCCGCGCTCTCCACTGTGGCGAACGTCATCACCAGCGAGTTCAGATTGTCCTCGCTGTTGCATTCCGGTGCGCGGCCTTCGTGAATGGACGAGATGAACTCGGTCAGGATGCCCTTCTGGCCATCCTCGGCAGGCTTATCGAGCGTCACCTCTTCGCGGCCTTCGTTTTTGGTCTTGTGACCGTGGGTGATAAATACCTGGGAACCTTCCCAGGTGATGCTTCCTTCGTTGCCGGCGATATGCCAGTCACCGTTGTAGGTAGTCCGGTGGCCCTTGGCACAGCCGAGCGCGTGATGAGTGGCGATGAGGCCCCCTGACATTTTGAAAATGGCCGTGTGCGAGGCATCTCCCTCGTGCCAGCCCCATGATGGATTCCATGTGTGCGCCAGCACGGATTCCGCGTCACGGTCGAGGACGTAACGCAGCAGATCGAAATGATGGACGCCCATGTCTTTGATCAGCATGTATGGCTGGGTCACATAATGGCTGCCCGGGCTGTCGGCCCAGCTCATGAAGAAAGTCACCAGCACCTGTTCCGGCTCGCCGATGACTCCTTCCTTGAGCAATCGGTGAGTCGTGCGGGGCATGCCACCGAAACGGTAGTTCTGAGTGATCATGTGAACCAGGCCCGCTTTCTTCGCCGCGGCCACCATGCGTTTGGCGGCATCAAAGTCGTCACTCAACGGCTTTTCACCGATGACGTGCAGGCCGGCATCAAATGCCTCCATCGCAACCGCCTCATGGATGTGCGGTGGAGTAATATCCATCACGAACTGCGCATCAGACTTTTCAATCGCCTCACTCAATGAGCTGAAAATTCTGTCCTCCGGCACGCTGTACTGGTCAGCAAAGTTCTTCTTCTGTTTTTCCATTGGCTCAACGTACGCATCGAACTCGACATCCTTTTCTGCACTGCAGTTAACCCAACTCCGCGCCCGGCCGCCGAGGCCAACAAGAATACCTTTCATTACTGACTCCTTATCTAAGCTGCTGGAATTAAATGAAATAAAATGCTGTATTGATTTTGAAAACCAGCTTCGTCCTTTACGGCGAGTGGTTCTTACTACTTATCGCTCCAGCATTCCACCATTCCGGTCCGGGTGACTTGCCGCGGAGCGTCAATACCACGCAGACCTTCTTGCCGCGGAGCGTCAATACCACCTGCATCGATCCCGATCATGAGTTGATGTATAACACTCGCCGCCTTGCCTCGCGCGACGCAAGGCAGGAGTGCAGCGCCCCAGGCTGTGAAGCCAGGGCGCTGCACCGAGGGATGGAGGGAAGAACGGACTTTAGCCGGAAACCAGTGAATCCCTTCACCTTACCGACCGACCCACTTGTGACTGGCATCACCGCAGGTCACCTCAGCAGGGAGAGGTTGCTGAGGATTTGAAGAGCCCGAGAGACTGATGGGCGTAGTCTGCTCGGACTCGTGCGCGACAGGAGTCTAAATATCCTTAAAGGCGATTCCTGACTTCTTTTCAGGCAATCAGCCAAATTTGTTTTGAAGGTGCGAGTCCCAAAGTTCCAGTCTGCTGGAACTCCCGGGGCAATTCCCCGGTAACATATCAAAATGTTGTGGTCGGGCGGATTATAACGACAACCTATGGGGCGTCAATAGAAAAAGTGGGTTTCCATACTGCCAAGGCTCTTGGCTGTAAACGTGTCAAATGAAATAGGTTATGGAATAATTCACCGTTCCAGAAGAGCGTGGCGCGTTCTCAAATGTTGTATGTAACCGCCGCCCGGACTCTACAGATGGTAGGCCAAATCTTCTGATACAAACGAAACTTTCTGAAAATTCCGATCCTCAGTCGACCTCTGAATCGACCAACGCGTGAGCCAGACATCCTGTGGACATAAGAGCGAGTTCTCTTTACGAGTGTTGGCGCCACGCGAAATCTCGCAGCACTGTGGACGTCAGGAAGTAACGGGGGCAAGATGGCCAGAGTCCGAGGCAGCATATTGACGGTTGCCTTTCGTTGTTCAGGATTCATGCTCCATGCACGCCGACAGAGAAACTCGATTGCGCCGAATCCTGTTCGTCGGCGCATTCATCACCTACGCGTGGTTCTTTCAGGGAGGGGGCTGGAATCAAAACGTGCGCTTTGACCAGGTGTGGCAGGTGGTGGAGGACGGCACCCTGGACATCAACGATTACTTCTTCGATCGAACACGGCGAAACACAAACGACTTTGCTGTTTACGAGGGCCGCTATTTCCCGAACAAACCACCGGGCGTTTCGCTGCTGGGCCTGCCCTCGTATGCGGTGCTGGTGTTCATCCAGGGACTGACCGGTGTCAGCCTCTACAGTTCCTGGAAGCTGTTTCACGTAAATGCGCACATCGTGTGCGCGTTTTCGGTGTCGCTGCTTTCAGCATTTCTGGTGACTTCGCTGTTCACCGCACTGAATTATCTGAGACCTTCTCCGCCGGGATGGCGGGTAATTATCGCGGTGGCCTACGGTTTCGGCACGATGGCGTTGCCCTGGTCCACACTGTTCCAGGCTCATCAGCCCTCGGCTGCTCTTACCTTTATGATGTTCGCAGTGCTGCTGTATCAGGAGTATGACGGACGGAGGATGAATGAGGGGGCCGGTGGAAGGTTGCCACAGGGCCTGGATCTGCTGGCTGGTTTTCTGGGCGGGCTCGCGTTGATGGTCGCCTACAACAATGCGCCTGTGGTTGCACTCGTCATGGGCTACCGGTTGGTTGGACCTCGTCCTGTCCGAGGGGTGTGTGCGATCGTGATCGGCATGTCTCTGCCCCTAGCTTTGCTGATGCTTTACCACTGGATGTGTTTCGGTAATCCGCTGGCAACCAGCTACAAGTATGAGAACAAGCAGTTCCTGACCGCGGATGGCAAGGTCTTCGATTTTCCGACTCTGAAGGCTCTGTGGGGGATTACATTCAGTGAATGGCGCGGGCTGTTTTATGGATCGCCCGTGCTTGTGCTATGCGTGCCGGGATTTGTCTACTTCTGCAAACAGCGGTTCGGACGCCTGCCTGAGGCGCTGGTGTGTATCGGCGCGGTGGTGTTCTATTTCGTGCTGAATACTTCGTTCATCAACTGGGAAGGAGGCTGGTGCTCTGGGCCGCGCTACCTGATTCCTTGCCTGCCTTTCATGGTGTGCGCCCTGCATTTTCTGTCAGGCAAGCTGAGGCGGGCGATGATTGTGCTTGCCGCGGTTTCTGTCTGCCTTCAGTTCGTGATCACAGCGGTGAACCCATCGACCCCTCATCAGGTGTCGAATCCGACGAAGTATTCACTCCAGCATCTGATTCAGAACAAAGTGTCGATCAACAACCAGGGCCTGCTCGAGATGTTCCCGCCGGAACACGAAGGCGAAGGCACTCCTCAGCCGAAGCACAGGTGGAGCTCGTTCAATGTCGGTGAGCTCATCGGACTGAGGGGCGTGCTGAGTCTGCTGCCACTGCTGGTGGTCTGGGCGTTTGCGGGCAGGAGGCTTGTAAAAGAATGTCTGATGGTCAAGCGTTGAGCTTCGCCGACGCATCGCTGGCGACGTTTACCCATACGTGCACGTGCGGCGCGCCGCGGTAATGCCAGACGAACGAAGGGCCTTCGAGACGCCAGTTATCCCACACGCCGTCGTTGCCCAGATCCCTGTCCGTAAAGAAGGCGAGATGGCATGCATCCAGACCGCCCTGTTTTTTGAGTGCGGAGATCACTTCATCCTGGTCGCTCTTGCGATAGGGCTCAATGAGTTTCTGAAGCACTTTCTGGACGTGCTCCTTCTGATCGTCTGAGAGCTGGGAAACCGGGATGCCTTGAAAGTTTCCGTCCTTGCCTTTGAAGCCGACGGACTGCTCACGGGGCGTCTTTGAAACTTCTGCGAGCTTTCGCTGCCTGCCATCGAGCATCTGGTAGACCTTGTTCGCGGCCAGAGCCTGTTCCCAATAGACGTTCCCGGGGTGCCCGGGCTTCTCATTGAATCGCGGTGCATGGCCGTAAAAGATCGGGCCGCCGAATGCGACGTGTTCGGCCGAATTGCCGTCGCAGCGGAGAGTCATATGACGGCCGGTCATGACCATCTCGTAATTGCCTTGGCCCGGTTTCCCAAAGATGGCGATGTTCTGGCTGTTGCCAAAACCGCCCGCGTCGTCCTTGAGTTGCTTATCGATCCGCTCCTGCCATTCAGGGCGAATGATGCCTTCGAAGACGGCACGAATCTGCTGGCGCTGTTCCCTGGCAAAAAATTCGCTGTTGATGGTTGGCTTGGTAATGTGCCAGTTGTTCGCGACGCGTGTCCGCAACAAGCCGCGCGAGCCGTCGATGTGGTCCCAATCGAAACAGAGCAACTTCCGCTGGTCAGCGGAGAGTCCATCGTAAATCACCTTCACCATCGTTTCGGGCGAGCCCGCCTCTTTGGCTTGGGACACCGGTGTACCGGTGAGCAGACAGGCTGCGCCTGCTGATGCCGTCTTAATAAATTCTCTGCGATTAAAATGAGTCATGATGTTTTTCCCTAAGGTGAATCCGGTTCAGTAATGTGGCCGAAAAGTGTGGCAAATCGTCCACATGTGTGCCAGAACTAGCCGTAAAGAAAATCCTCAATTGGGACGAGCTTCCGGACAAACAAATGAATTCGCGTAGAGTTCCAGTATCCATAACCAGTGAAAAAGGTGCGGTCATCGTCCAGGTCTTTGCGGATGGGCTGAGTTTTGAGGAACTCGAGAGCTTCGGCCAGATGCTTCAAGATGCGGCGGAACAGAATGCGACCGGCATCCTCATTCTGGATCTCAGTAAAGTTGTCACGATTTCGAGTATCGTGATTGGCCGGATCTTCAGGGCCCGCAAGGCGCTGGTCGAATCCGGGGGTGAGCTCCGAATCGTGGCATCCAATCCCAACCTGCTCACGGTGCTCAATGTCTGCCGCCTGGACAAAATCGTCGGCATCTGCGCCACTCTCGAAGAGGCGTTGGCGGAGCTCAAGTGAGGGTGCGGCTCACTCCAATTCAACGGCCAGAAGAGTAAGATCATCCTCCGCGGGCTCACCATCCCTCCACTCCTCTGCGATTTCAATCAACCGCTGCAGACTCTCCTCCAGGCTCATTCCATTGAGCCCAAGGACGGCTTCGGTGAGATGCTCCCTGTCAAAAAGCTTGTCTTGCTTGTTCATGGTTTCAGTGAGGCCGTCGGTAAAAATGAAGAGCCTGTCCCCCGGCTGAAGGGTGGTGGTGTTCTGCTCGAAAGGCTCTTCAAGAACGCCGATGGGAAAGCCCGCCGATGGCAATGATCGGACCGACTTGTCCGCGGAAATCACAAGCGGCCCCGGATGGCCTGCGGCCACGTAAACCAGCTCCCGTGTCCGGGTGTTCAGGACTCCATAGACCATGGTGAAGTACTGCTGGGTGCTGTCGTTCCAGGAAAAGAGTTGGTTCAGTTTGTCGGCCACGTCGGAGGGCGGAACGATTCGCGGGACGTCGCCGGAGGAATCCTTAACAATTGAACCGGCCCCTTCGACATCCGAAATCACACGGCTCAGGGTGACTGACAGCAGGGCCGCAGGCACGCCGTGGCCGCTGACATCAGCGACAAACAGCCCCAGCTTGTCCTCATCCAGGACAATCAGGTCGAGCATGTCTCCAGCCAGCTCATCGCAGGATTTCAGCATCCAGGCGATGTTCACACCGGGCATGGTGGTACTCTCGTCGGGCAGGAATGCCCTCTGAATCTCAGCCGCCGCGTCGAGGTCCCGCTTCATGCGTTTATTAGCGATGCTCAGTTCTTCGGCCAGAGCGGCCTTGGCTTCAGCGGCTTCTTTTTCGGCGCGTTCCTTCGCCGCTTCGATTTCCTTGTCTTTCAACTCGATGAGCACCCGCTCCTTATCCCTGCGCGTGGCTTCCAGCATCCGCAAATCCCGGTAACCACGCAGGGCGAGAACGACTGACGCAAACAATCTGCCCGAGGTCAGCTCGGTCTTGGCTTTGTAGTCATTGATGTCATACTCGAGGATGACGCTCTCTTCGGGGGCCACGCCCGGTTGTCCGGTCCGCAGGATGATACGAGCCAGTGGCAAGCGCATTTCTTCGCGCACGAACTTGACGAACTGCAGCCCCGAGTCTTCCTCTTCCATGACAACGTCAAGCAGTACCAGCGCGGTATCCGAATGCTGCTGGATTAATTCCCTTGCTTCCACAGCGGAGTGGGCATCCACAAATCGAATCGGTTTGCCATCAAACTGGAAGCCTTCCAGCGCCAGCCGCGTTACCGCGTGAATCTCGGGCTCATCATCTACGATGAGAATCGTCCAGGACTCCCTTTCATCATCGGAATCGGATTCGTCCTCATCTTCAAAATCAAGAAAACTCTGGTCTTCAGATTCTTCGTCCTGGAATTCTTCTTCTTCAGCCATGGGCCTTCTCGCCATACTACCCAAACGAGCGGATAATAACCTTTGACGATTGGGGGACAAGTGCATATCCCCCCTGCGATGGGTCGGTGTACCGCGTAAGATGAACTCCTGAAACCAGGCAAGGAACACAATCAATGCCATACCTTATCGACGGCTACAACGTCATATATGCGGATGATGAGCTTGCCCAGTTCATGAAGGACGGTCACCTTGAGCAGGCTAGAGAGAAGCTGTTGAGACTCCTTGTGCAGTTCAAGGCGGCCACAGGTAACAAAGTTTCTGTGGTCTTCGACGGCTCTTCTCCCTACGGCGGGTTACCTGTCGACGCCCGAATGGGGATCAGGATGATCTTCTCAAGGAAACCGGAGAAGGCGGATGACATCATCATGGAGGAGATCGTCCGAGAAACGAATCCGGCACAACTGATCGTGGTAAGCAGCGATCGGGAGATTCAAAAGGAGGCGTTGGAGTTCCGAGCCCGGACCCTCGATGCGCATTCCTTTCTCGATCTCATGCAGCGCTCTCTCCGGTCAAAGGCTGAACATAGCCCTGTAGAGCCCGGACAGAAATACGGCCAGCCAATCCCGCAGAGCGAAATCGATCAGTGGATGGAGATCTTCGGAGACCTTAATGAAGATTGACCGGCCCAATCTTCGTATCCGGGTGCTCGTATGTTACTGGGCAATGCTCTTCGCATTCACAACAGTACCAACCACCTGGTTCGGGAAGGCAGCGCCCGCACACGGCACAGATAAACTCGCGCACCTGCTGGCATATTCGCTTCTGGCATTTCTGTATCTCTGGGCTCGGCACGAAGACTGCTCGAGAACCGATATTCTGAAAGCGTCACTGATTCTGCTCGCCTACGGCGCATTTGACGAGCTGCATCAGCCCATTGTCGGCCGCACTTGTGATCTTGCTGACTTTCTCGCCGATGGATTGGGCATCTGCACGGGAATCAGTGCCCGCCTCATTTTCGCCCACCTGTGGAAGGGCGAAGCCGGTCATTGAGGGCTTGCAGATACGAATGACACCGCCTGTCCGACAGCCCATCTCCGCGAGAATTCGGGCAGGGACGGGATACTATCGATGCCTCGATTGATTCCTTATCCAGCTAAGGAGTAGGAGTTGAGGCTTTCTTCGCCGCCTGTGCCAATTGGTCGATCATCTTCCCCACGGCCTCTGACGGTTGCTGGGGGCGGATCACCGGCGGACGTTTGTCATAGCTCCCGCTGAGGATGCTCTGCGCGATGAAAACGATATCGAGGGAGATGTTTATATTCCCGGCTGCTTTCTTATGGAAGGCGCGTAAAGTCTCCTTCCATTTATCGTCAGATTTCGCATCCGGCTGCCGGCTCAGATGCCATTCGATAACGCCGTTGTTGAACAGGGCAATAGGATCATTGGGCGCAAGCTGTCGGGTGATCTTGGAAAACTTCAATGCCTCCGCATTGTTCTTTGCCGCCCAGTAGGCGTTGCAGAGCTGGACCGAGCTCATGGCCAGAGTTTTGTCGCTCCAGAGCACCTTGGTGTTTCTTGCTAAGATCAACATCTGCGCCGAACGCAGATAATTCCGTTTGTAGTAAGCGAATATGCCTTCAACGAAGTATGCGGCACCCTTGACATACTTCTTATCCACATCCGTCTTCGCATTGCTGTTCATCAGGCTGAGAATCTGCAGCATGGCCTTCAGGTTGCCTTTGTTGGCCTCAACGGACATCCGCTGAACCAGTTTGGTGATAACAGGGCTGGCTGCAGGCTGAGCCGGAGTCTTTGTCACTTGACCGGTTGTGCCCGACTTTGCGTTATCCTGACCGGGATTGGCTGGAGGACTCTTCTTTCCGAATACGTTTACCAGCACAATGATGCTGAGAGGAATAATGACCAGCAGAGCGATGCCTATCTTCGGAGCGGGGCCCGAATCTGTCTGTCCTGCCGGGGTTGCCTGTTCAGCCTGATCTGGCTGTTCAGCCGGGCCGGACTGGTCTGATTCGGAATGTTCTGCCTGGTCTGGTTTTTCTACCTGGTCTGACATTTGTGTCTCTCGAGTGTGTAGGGGGCCTCTTTCTCAACAGTTTCCTGACAGGGCGGAGACGGCAGAAATATGCTGAGTATTCATCTTTTCTTACTCATCCGACAGCAGGCTGCCTGAGCCGACATGCGGGTCGCCGTATTAAGCCTGCGAATCCGGAACTTTACACCAGAGGAGAAGTTCCGCCCGCCATCTGCGAGAGAGTCTTGAGGTCCTGCCAGAATGGTCCGATTTCGAGGCCAGGCCCGCCAGTACTCACAAGGCGCCAAAAGCCTTCGAGACTACCGAAAACGGCAATCCCAGCGATTCTGTCAATGATGGGCCCTACTGGACTTGAACCAGTAACCAAGAAATTATGAGCTTCCTGCTCTGCCGATTGAGCTAAGGGCCCGTTTGAAGGCGGAAAATTATAGGCACGGGGCGCGGGGAAGCAATGGGAACAGAAATCAGAGGTCCACGGTGCTGAGGCCCAGGTCTCATTGGCGGGGGCTCAAAGGTTCTGAGGTCGCGGCACACATAGCACGTTTGATTCCCTCACCGATCTCCCTGACCATTCATTCCCCCCGAATTCCGTGTATCGCCGGTCTCACAATGCAAAAGATACTGCTCCTCATCGCCCTGCTGGCTCTGCCTCTGACTGCAGAGGAATCGCCCACCTCAGATGGGCCCGTTTCACTTCTTGATGAGCCGATCTTTCGGATTCCGGTTCTGAAAAAGCTGCCCGAGCTTGACGGCAGGTTCAGTCCGGAAGAATGGGAAGACGCGTCCGCGCTCAGCGCGTTCTGGTCATCGAATGTGCGGCAGGTTCGGTATCCCGCTTACCAGCACCAGGCACCTCATCAGATCCAGTCGAGGGTATTCGCCGGTTACGACAAGGAACACCTCTTTCTCGCCTATGTCATTTCGACTTATCCGGAAGATTCCTGGCTCAAGGCCCGCGGACGCTTCCCCGATGTTTACAGCCATCCGCTCTACGGGCTCAAACAGGATGACCATATGGAGTTTGAGCTGCGACCGTTCAGTGAGCTCCGTCAGGGCTATCGATGGGGGATGTTCAAATGGTTCGTCAACCCTATCGGCGTGATTTCCGATCAGCATTGGTCGCTGAATACCGGCCAGGGCAAGCGTTGGCAGGCCAAGGCCCTCGTGCGTTCCGGCGTGGAAAAGACGTTCTGGGTTACTGAAATGAAAATCCCACTCAAGGAGATGCGCAGCGAAGGCTACGCCGGCAAGCTCGAAAACGGACGGGATGTCATCAAGCTGCCTCCGCCCGATGGCACGACCTATCGCCTGTGGTTCAAGAACGGCATCGGCGGCGCCGGGATGTATGTCGTGCTCTTCGACCAGCATATCTGGAACACGACCAAGACCAGGCTTGTCTTTGATTCGAAGGCTGTCGGTTTTCAGGTGCAGCAAATGGGGCCCCTGATGGAGGACATCCTCGACGTCAAAGTCGCCCTGAAGAATCACAACACACGATCGGAAACTGTGCGGCTCGGATTTTTTGTCGAGAGCGCTGAAGGCCTGATTTACTCGACCTACACGGACGACCAGACCAAAGACGGCCTCATCGAGCTCGTGCCCGGGCAGTCCCTCAAGCTTCGTTTCAAGCGCAAGTTCCCCGGCATTTCCAAACAGGAAAACTATCTCTGGTTCGATGTCCGCACTGCAGGACGGCCTGGCAAGGTGCTGTTCCAGAATCGGCTCGCGAAATTCCATTCCGTCGATCCCGGCCCTCCCTACCACGAATGGCGTGAACAGAAGCTCGACACGCTCATCAAGATGCGGCCGCCGAAAAAGGATTTCGATTTCAAATACCAATACTCGCCGTACACCAACAGACTTTCCGCGGTCGTGGATAAAGGCATTCACGGCGCGAGCGAAGATGCCCGCCGCGCGGCCGAGGCCAAGCTGATCGTGATGCGCTCCAACGAAGACGAAGATGAGCTGGTGACAGAGATCGCGCGGTTCAACGGAGAATTTGCCACCTTCTTTCTGAACGATCTTCCTGCCCTGAAAAAAGGCTACTACAAGGTTTCGCTGCTGCTGTTTGATAAAAACAAGCGTATCGTTGGAGAGCGAAATCCCGAGCCTTTCTACAAAGGCGAATTTGTCTGGGAGAAGAACAAGCTCGGAATGGAGGACATCGTCTGGGCGCCGTTCACCCCGATCAAGGTGGAGGGCAGTTCGCTCGAAATGCTCAAGCACCGCATTGCTGTAGCTGATACGGGCTTGCCCGCGCAAATCGAAATCTTCCCCGACGTCCGTGAGCTTCCTCTCGAAACGCGTGCAAAGACAGACACACGCAAGGCCGACCTCTCCAGCTTTGTGCCCAACGGCCGCGGCCCGCAACTGCGCGCACCTCTCCGTTTGGAGGCAATCGTAAAAGGGGAACGCATCCCGGCCGTA
>Ga0207984_1001051_pt1 | contig 14568 bp, 9 predicted proteins | sample ETNtaG_30_FD_185760 | JGI IMG/M metagenome (GOLD analysis project Ga0207984, IMG submission 185760) | Marine microbial and viral communities from oxygen minimum zone, Eastern Pacific Ocean - ETNP201306PF43B (SPAdes) (version 2) | ecosystem: Environmental > Aquatic > Marine > Oceanic ...
AATACGTGCTAACTCCAACGGAGGACAAGCGGTGGTTGCGCTTAATGAGAAAATTTATATCTTGGGGGGGACGAATTCTACAGATGGCAGGGTGTGGATCTACGATCCTACTTTAAACACCGTAGTTCGAGGACCGAGTATGATGGTTCCTACTCGCGCGTATTTTGCGGCTATCACCTTAGATGAGAAAATTTATCTCATAGGTGGATGGCAGCAAAATGCTAAAGTTCAAGTAGGGAATCGAACTGATGTGTACAATCCATTTGCTGCACCTCCTGCGCATCAAATTCGAAGTGTTGAGGTTAAGGACAAACTAATAACGGAGTGGGGAACACTCAAAATTGCTGAGTAACCACTAGCGTATTTCCATTTTGTTTTGAGTAATTTGTGTCTATTGTATATGATATAATTTTAAGGAGGTCATGTGAGAAAAGTTTAAAGTAGCTGAACCCAATCAAATTATATTTGATTCTTGGTTTGGAGGTTCTTGTCTTTAAAAAACTAGATTCCCTAAAATTTAACGTATGAGGAAGAAAACAATGAGTAAATGTGTTTTTGCTTTAACTATCTTACTAGCTTTAACCATTAGTTTTAGTGCCTTTGCCACTCCGCCTGTGTGGCAGGCGCTGGGCGGAGATCATCGGTTCTTAATTGATAATACCAATTACACTGCTTATCCAGGTCGTGTTACTTCTTATGGTAACTCCTTATTTATATTGCCGACTTCAAGTGCTGACTCAGGTTCATTTTATCAACAAAGATACTTCACCGATGACGGTATTGTAGGGGGTGTTTTGTTCGACCTTACCAGCAATATAACGTTGGGATATCACTATAATGTTGGCACTGCTGGTATTGGTAATCTTGGAGTAGCATTATCGGACCTTGCTGATCCGCAATATGCTAATCCGAGTTTGGTTGGTAGATTGCCCGCAGAAACGCTTGACGAGTTTGATGAACTAGACTGGGCAACTGGTATGAATACGCGACTGGCTGACTTGAATATCGGAACGTTTCCTGACTTGTTTGTGGGTGCGAAATTCGGAAATATCGGAGTGGGGGCCAGGCTTGCTCTTACTTCAGCTACTAGTTCTGTGGCAGGTAGATGGGTTATAGAAGAGGATGTTCTTGATCCCGAAAGCGATAAGCCGAAGAAGATCGGAACAATGACCAAATCGGTTAAGGAAACGAGTAACGCGAGTGCTTTCGACTTGAGTCTCGGTGCTACTATAGAAGAAACACCGATTGGAGACGTGGATATCGGTGTTTCTATTGGATCACAGAGTTTTGATGATGAAGGTCCGGTTCTTGAAAAATCGACTTATGGAGGAATTGATGTTGGGTCAACAGAATCTTTCAAGGTTGAAAGTACTGGAGGTTCCAGTTTAGCTATTGATTTGCGTTTGAACAAAACCTTGGGTAAAGAGAAGAAGCTTACCCTGATTCCACTGTTTAACTTTAGTTCGGGAGAACTTCCTTCACTTGAATATCATGAAGTAGCTGCTCCTCATGTGGCTGCGGTTTCCTATACTGGGATAGAAATCGGTCTTGGATTTCGAAATCAGGTAGCAGTTGGTGACAAAGAGGTAGGTACCTTAATTGGCGGTCTCCTCTTCGGGACTGGTAGTTCTGCAACCAATATTACAACCACTGTGGAACACGAGATAGATGAAAAAGGTCAAATAGAAGGGATGGCGAAAGAGCAGATTGATCTGCTGGCAGACAAAATAAAAGCAGCTATAGCCAAAGAGGAGGAAGCGGTTTATGTCAAAAAAGAATGGGATGAATTATCTGCCTCTTCTCAAACTGTCACCTTGCTTGCTGGCTATGAGTTTCCGATCAAGGATTGGCTAACTTGGCGTACTGGAGCGAGTGCTGCATTGACGACAACATCTGGTGACCTGTTTCTTAGAGAAGAAACCGAGTGGGAAAAGAGAGGGGAACCTGTGACAGTAGAGGAGAGAATCGAGACGGCTGATACGAGTAATGTTAGCTACTACTACAACATGGGATTCCAGGTTGCATACGAAGGTGTCATTATCGATGCTATTCTGGCACGTAACATGTTCCACCGTGGTCCATATTTACTGACTGGTGCGGCGGATGCTTGGGCTACTAGCGTTAGTGTCACTTACCCATTTTAATCTTACATGATTAATAGGGCTGTTTTTTAAATTTGCTTTTCCAAAGATGGCAGGCGAGGTTAAATTCCCCTGCTGTCTTTGGGGGTTTAAAGATAGTGTTTCTGTGTAATTTGTTGGTTGAGCAAGTAACCTATGTTTCAAAGCTCTGGAGTTGACGTAGATAATTAGCTGTGGTAGAATCGCTAATTTCTGTTTGTCAATCTCGGGTTCTAAACTAAGTAGAGTGCCCAAGGTACCGTTTCTGGTATTATATTGAATTGTCTTTCTGAGCCAGTTTTGTCGGGTTAAATGGAGGTCTAAGGACATGGATAAGCGAATTGTCATCGCCCTGATGTTGATGTTGTCAGTTTTTGTATTTGTGGGATGTAGTAGTGATGATGAAACTGAGGATTCCGAGGCTGATGTTGGACCAAAAACCACCGCATTTGTAGAGGTCACGGGTCCTGAATGGCCTCAAACGGTTTACGTTGCTGCTGGTATGGATGATTTAAACGGTCAAAAATTGCCGGAGTATTTGAAAGAGGACTTGGAACTTGATCCATTGTCAGCTGAGGTGACAGTTGGAACTCCTGATAGTAAATGGAAAATAACTGAAGGTGAAAAGGTATACGAGGTTGAGTATCGTAATTTTGAAAGTGATGCTAAAGAAGCCAAAGCTAGATTCAAGAATTTTGTTGATGCGTACAATGGTGGTAAGGGTACGGCGGTAGAAGATGAATGGGATGGAGGCACGCTGTGGATCGATGGGGAAAAATATAAGGGCAGAAAGTCAATGCAACAGATGCAAAAATTGCTTCTCGGCATTGCGGCAGCCCCTGGTGTGCCTGCCGCGCCACTGCAGCAGGGTGAAGGGGGGGCGGCTGTGATTGAAAAATGGAAGCCGCCTGTTTGGGAAGCTACTTACGTCAGCGGTACAACACCAGGTTACCTTGATGCGTGGTTAGAAGCTTCAAGTGGACTGGGAAGTAGAAGTGAGACTTGGGTTTATCTTTCGAGATCTACTGATGCTGATAGTGAATGGGAAATCGAGGAACTTCAGACAGGTAAGAAAGAAGATTTTAAAAGAAAAAACTGGAAGTCTTTGGAACCTTACAAGATTGAGTAACTGGATGTTGCCAACTGATAACTTCCTTACGTCAGATGGTTGATTCCTTTCTAGTCTAGCAGTCAGTAAACTAACCATTTCCGATTTTTCTATCTCTCTACAACGTTTTTTAGCTTTTTAAATCCGATGTTATTTTGAAGCTGAATCATTCCTCGTTATTTAGCATTACTTACCTAGCAGTTAATTATTTCAGTATGTAAGGTACAATCACCTTTTGAACCACAGTGAGTGTACCGAAAATCCCGTAGAAGATTGCACAAAGGATAAGGCCGATTTGTCGCCAAAGAGGCGGTTGAATCTCTTTGGGCAAAAATTTCCTGTTGACATAAAGTGTGTGTAAAGAAGTGATTACCAGCAAATATCCACCAACCGTTGCTGAAACTAGGATCATAAAAAACGGTTTTGCCAGATACATAGCAATCACACCCCATAGAATGTAAAGAAGCAGAATCGGGTAGTAGATCCATTTGGCGTTATGTTCCTTAAGTTTGCGTGCTCGTGAAAATCCTGTCCAAATGATATCTGTGTAACGTCTGGGCACACTATCAACACCACCCAGCTGTGTTGAAAAAAGTACCCAGAACCCACATAATAGTGTTAAGTACCAAAATATGTGGCCTCCTTTCGCCGCCAGCCCGTCTGCTTGGAATGCTGCGGCTGACCACTGGTCGATTGCCTGTCCTGTAGGAACAAAGGCAATCGTCAGCATAGCAGGTAATGCCATACCGATGAAGCAACCGATCACCCAAATATAATATTGTTCAAAGCGATTGTATTTCCACCATTCACGAAAATTCTGTAGGTTTTCAGGGGTAATTCGAAAAACCTTGCCCAAGTGTGAAAGGGTTACCTGTTGCCCGCCAATGATGGAAGGTATGGCGCCAACTAGGCTACTCATGCCCCATCCTTTGTCACGGACATAATTGGTAATTGAAACGTTACCCAAACCTCCACTACCTGCATAAGCTGCAAACGCACCCAGCAACAGCCAATCGATTTCTCCTCCATCTTCTGATGGCTGGGGAAATGATCCGAAGCTAAAGAACCCCTTGATTACTATCCACCAAACTCTTGGTGGTACCATGAACAGATCGATAATAACCAGATAACCAATGATCCAAACTACCATGAACAGTTGAACCTTCTCCAGTGCGTTGTAGATCTTTCCTCCAAATAAGACAATTCCCAAGCAGGCAAAGAATACGAGGTAGGCGAAAGTTCGGACTGTATTTTGGTCCGCATCTTGTGGCATATACCCCAACGAAGCAGCTGCAATAGCAGTGGCGGCGGTCATTGCCCAACCAGGCCAGATGCCGAAGAAATCGATAATCGAGTAAAAAAAAGCCCAGAACGGCGCGCCTGGTTTGCATCGCATGTAACCGCTAAACATTGGTTCGCCGGTGTAGATCGTATATCGGATTGCTTCGGTGTTGAGGAGGACTTGCAGAACAATGGCGATAGTAGCGATCCAGAGCAAACGTCCTCCATACTGAGCGGTGATGGCCGGGCCTAACAGCCACTCCCCACTACCGATTGAAGCACCTAACATAATAATTCCTGGTCCCAGAACACTCCGAAACGCACGGCCAAATCGGTAGGGTGGTGGAGCAGGCAGATCTGTAACTTCCCAATCCGGGAGACATCCGCCATCGACCTGTTCTGGATCCGGATCTTCTAGACGATTCACATTTTCTTCCATTCTATTCTCCTATCTATTGCCATGACATGAGAGTACATAATCAGTATATTAAACGAGATTTGTTTTTTTTAAAGTGTAGATAACACCGAATCAACAAAAAGTTTTGTTCGGTAGGAACAGTCGATAGGGTTGGGATTTTCCCAGACATCTATTTGTAACCAGCGGTTGTATCCTGTTTTATGCAATGTTTTTAATATAGAGGACAGATCAAGTGTCCCATCGCCGGCTGCTAAGTGTGTTGAAGTCTGAGAGGCTCCGTCCTCACATCGCACAGTTCCATCCGAATCGCAGAAATGGACGTGACCGATGTAGTGTCCAAACTCAGTGACGGCTTCTAAAGCATTACCGACCATTACTTCAGCGTGAGCACAATCATATATAAACTGAAAATGACTTGACCCCACCGTATCTACTATTTGAGCGGCAATCTCGTAACTGTAGTCAATTTGTACCGGTTCAGGCTCGATCGTTATCATTATATTCAAATTTTCAGCTCGTTCGGCAACTGGTATAAAAGCTTCTGACAGTCGGGATACTAAAACCTGATCGGGTAAATCCGGTTGTCGAGCAGCAGGCCAGAATCCACACTGAACACCACCCAGTTTATGACAGAATTCAACTTGACCGATCGCACTCTGAGTCCAGGCTTTTCGTTCTTCGGGCTGTTCAGAAAAGATTTTTCCTTTTGTTATTTGTGCCTGAATACCAGCCACTTCCATGTCCCGAGAGATGATTTTTTCAGCGTATATAGTTATTGCTACGTCATCGTCTTGATGCGGAAACGGATCGAATTGGCTATGTACTTCGATACCATCATATTCCATCTCTTGCGCATGATCGAGTATTTCCTCAGGTGAATAGTCGTATCCGTACAGTTTTCGCGCGATAAACCCATTTGTTCCAAGACATGTTTTCCACACTTGATTGTTTTCCTTTTAAGACTAAAAAGCTGTTGTTATTTTGATCAATTGATAGGGAATTGAACTGGCCAGATCGGACTTAAGTTTGCCCAATATGACGTGGCTTAGGCTTGTACAGAATCCTGCCATATGGTTCAGCCTGACCATTATACCTAGGATGTAGATCGGTAACCATTTTTTTTGCTGTGACTGGCCAATTACTTGGAACCGTTTGTGTTTTAGCCACCATCTGGGCTTTGATCCGTTCTGGCAAAATGCAGAAATCGGGTTGGAACCAGAGAGTGATTACAGTTCGTCGTTGATTGGATTGATTAGCGTGAGAAGCATGTAAAAGTCGGGCATCACCGATAAGCAGGTCTCCAGCCTTAATTGGCACATCCACCTCATCCGGTCGAGTTGAAAACTCAGGGCGATTGGTATCTTCCGCCATAGAGATTTCCTGAGCGTGTGGATTGTGGAGATGGTTGTGGAGTGGGTTGTGCCGTAAATGGGAACCTGGAATCGTCCGCAGGCAACCATTATGCGTCATGGTATCAATTAAATAGTACATTAAAAAAACCTGTTGTGGTTTGGGATAATACACGGTGGGATCATCCCAAGCAAACCAGTCATAATGCCAGAACAACTTTGGGCTGTGTGGAGGCTTGCTGATAATATAACCATCAGTGAACGTCGGATTCTTAAATCCCATTGATTTCAAGGCATCAATGGATTTTTGCCAAGCAATCAGTTCAGCAAAGATTGGATGCGACATGGCAGAGAGCATGCTGCCTTGTGATTGAAACCTATTTCGGTTTTCTTCGGGGGCTGATTGGCAGAGACGATCAGTTTCTTTGCGACATCGATTGAGAAACTGTTCAGACAAAACATCTTCGATGATACAGAATCCATCATCAATTAACTGCTTATATTTTTCTTTAAACATTTCATCTTGGCCAAAATTGAGGGCTGAACCATGTTCTTTGCAATGAGGAATGGCTCCATAATCATACAATTTTGTGTGCTTTTACTTATTTGTAAAGTGAGGTTATAATAGCATGTAGTACTAAAATAGAAAGACTATTTTACCTGTAATTAATTGTATTTAGTGAAAGGTGTTTTGTTTTCTAATTTCTCTGTATATACGTAGATTCATTTGGGTGATTGAACCATCGCAGTAGGATCAATAGAAGGCCTAGATGAATAAATGTCATATTTGGGCGTTAAACATGTAAGGATGTGTTAAGTTGAAGATATTGTGTTTAGGTGGTGCGGGAAAGATATGCCGGGAATCGATCTACGATCTAATCCAAACTTCGGATTTCGAGCAGATCACCATTGCTGATCCAAATCAAACGGAAGCGGAGATTGTGGTCGAATGGCTTGATGATTCTCGTGTTGATTTCATTCGAATTGATGTTAGCGATACTCAAAAAGCGACTGATATCCTGTGCGGTTATGATGTAGTTATGGATGGAACCCCTATCTCGGTTAACAATAGATCAACAACCTGTATTGCCGAGGCAGGTGTTCATGGGATAAATTTGAATGGCATGAGCAAAGAGTGGGAATTTGATGCCCAGTTCAAGAGAAATGCCAAAACCTGTGTTCCCGGATTTGGCATGACGCCTGGCATCACCAACATGATGGTTAAATATGCGGCGGATAAATTGGAGACAGTCGAAGAAATTTACATCAGCCACGGTGCGTTTCGCCCCATAGCTTTCTCTCCAGCCATTGCTGAGACGACAATTGTCGAATATGATCCGAATTTAGATTCCCGTCTTGTTTATGAAGATGGCAAGTTTATTCAAGTTCCACCTTTTGCTAGGCCAAAGATTATTGATTTGCCAGAACCTTACGGTGCACATCTACAATACATCATTCCGCACCCAGAAACAGAAACACTTGCCAAATCTATGGCTGATAAGGGGGTTCGACGAATTGAGGTTAGGGGAACCTGGCCGCCACCCAACATGCAACTGTTGCGAGTTCTGTACGACTGGGGATTTTTACGGAACGATCTGGTTAAAGTCAGTGGAACGCAAGTTGGCATTATGGACGTTATCGCGCAATATTTGATACAGTCTGAAGAGGGAAAGAAAACCGAACTTTACGGCTACGCTTTACATGTTGAAGTCATTGGGAAACAAGGGGAAGAAAAAGTGCAGCATATTCTAACACATACGCACCCACTTGCAGACGGGTCAGTTAAAGGTTGGGAAAATCTAAGAGCTTACACACGATGTGTAGGGATTCCATTGTCTATTGGCGCGCAACTGATTGCTAAGGGTAGAGCCAAGGCAATAGGTACAGTGTTTCCCGAGCTCGCTTTTGATCCACAGGAAATCTTTAAAGAACTGGAAAAACGGAAAATTTTCGTGCATCATTCAGTTTCTAGTCTTTGACTGTGTTTAAAGCATGATGAATAGTGCCTATAATTTCGGAATTTTGGTTGTCTTGGTGTCTTTATCATGCATTTATCTCTAAACTTCCCTCATACATCGCTAAAAGATACTAAGTTTTCTCCTAAGGCGAAATCCTTTTGACATGGAACTCTTTCTCAAAGTTTCCTTTATCTTGATCTACGAATTAATTCTGTCCACAGAAATATTCCGGTTTTCAATCTATGGTTTGCAGTCATAGGTAGAATAGGATCTCTTTAACTTGATGTGCCATTTTTGTAGCGATAATACTTTCTGCGATAGGTATATCCTTTATTTTGGTGGTAAATTTGTATTGGTTAAAGGAGATCAGCATTATATCCTAACTTGACTTTTACCGTTGCAGTTGATAATCTGTGAAGCTGGAATTTGATTATGCGCTCTAAGATCGTGTTTTGTTAACATGCTACGGGAAATCTAGTTTTAGCGTTTTGGGCAGGAGGAACTGAATTGGGTAAAATCTATCAACCCTTACCCGGTTTTGAGACGGCAGACTTACCAGAAAAAAGACTTTCATTTTGGAAAATTGCTGGGCCAGGAGCGATTCTTGTTGGACTTTCAATCGGGGCCGGTGAAGTTATCATTTGGCCGAGGATTGTCGCTGAATTTGGATCGAGTATGGTCTGGGCGGCAGTTCTGGGTGTCTTTTTACAATTATGGATAAACTTTGAGGTAGGGCGTTGGACAATTGCAACTGGTGAAACAGTTTATACCGGCTATAGCCGTGTTTGGCGTGGTTTTGCACCACTTTTTATCCTTATAACGATGTTAAGTTGGATTGCCCCTGGTTGGGGGCGTGCTTCAGGTTTGGCCTTGAAAGCATTATTGGTTGGCCCAACTTGGGGAACGGATACATTTTGGGGAACGGATACGTTTTGGACCATAGTCACCTTTGTTGCAGTGACGCTTATTCTTTTCGGGCCGAAGATGATCTACAATTCTGTCGAGAAAACGGTTGAGCTCCTTGTAGCCATTGTTACGATTGGTTTAATTGTGGTAGCGATTTCTGTTGGATCCTTGTCAACTTGGAAAGACCTAGCGCGTGGTGTTGTAAATGTCGGTTATATAGATCCGGGGATGACGATCAAATCTTTTTTCATTGCACTTGTATTTGCTGGTGCTGGTGGGACAGCCAACCTATTTTATACTTTCTATCTTCGGGACAAAAACATTGGTATGGGAGGACATCTGCCAGGGCTGCAAAATCCGCTCCGCGGAAGAACAGAGACTGTTCCTTCCACTGGTTTTATCTTTTCAGAAACTGAAGAAAACCAGCGTCGTTTCCAAGCATGGTGGGATTATATCAAAAAGGATCAGATTCTTTTTTTCTGGGCTTTAAACACAGTTACTATTCTGCTCTTTATCGTTGGCGCGCTTTCTGTTTTGCACCCGAAAGGTATTGTTCCTAGTAAAGGAACTCTTATTTGGGATGAAGCCCAAATATTGGGTGAAGTTTGGGGTAGTATGGGGCGTACCATTTTTCTGCTAGTTGGTGTGGCAACACTCTTTGGTACACAACTCGCTTTAATTGATGGTGTGTCGCGATCAATTTCGGATATTGTCTACACCAACATCAAAGGTGCACAGAAACGAGAGCTGAGCTGGTGGTACCTTCTGGTAGCAGGTACATGGATTGTGGCTGGTTGTTTGATAACTTATGTAATGGAAAAAAAAGGCGTAAGTGATCTTGGTTTTCTCTTCAACGCAGCGTACATGGGGGGATTCGCCATGGCAATTTACGTGCCGCTCACGCTATACATTAACCTCAAGTTTCTGCCTAAATCGGCCAGACCCAGTTGGATCTGTATCATCATGATGTGTATTGCATCGTTAGTCTATGTTGGTTTTGCAGTCTCAAGCATTATCTGGGAATTTACTAAGTGAACTATTTTCCCCAATGTGCAAATTATGATCAATATCAAGTTAGATAATAGTTGTAGCAAGGAGTTTTATAGGGTCGATAATTGGATCAACAGTGGGTTTGTTGAGAGGTGTTATTCCTCAATGTAAGTATGTCTCGATGGGCAAATTACTTTGACTCAGGAATACCAGATAGGAGTTAAAACCGATATTTCCCCAGTTAGTACAGTGATAGGCACTCTGGGGCCTACAGCTAAAGATTGCATCAAAAGTTGTTTACAAGCAATATGATTGGTTGTAAACAACTTTTGCTCATCAAGGAATTGATTTTTGGTTTGAGAGTAAGAATAGCTGAAGCGATCCGTATTAAGTCAGACTCGTGTAGGATAACCAACGGCGTTCAAAGGTTGATAAATCTTGGTGCCAGATAGTTTTGTATTGAAGGGGCTTTGTTTCACAGGAATATACCCTCAAGAAACCTCATATCAAGGTAATTTGAAGACAAACAAGTGGAAAATTCAGACGAAATTAACAATAACAATATACACACGGAATTGGGCCGTGATTTGGGTTTATCATCTGCTTTAGCAATTGGTGTTGGTACCATGATAGCGGCTGGTATCTTTACCCTGTCAGGACTTGCTGTTCGAAATGTGGGATCAGCCGCGATTTTGTCCTTTCTACTGGCTGCGGTAGTAGCAACTTTTACTGCTTTGACCTATTGTGAATTTGTTTCAATCTATCCAGAATCTGGAGAAGGGTACTTCTACGCTCGAAAAACCTTCTCGTCGCCTTTGGCCTACTTTGTAGGTTGGGCACTCTTTCTGGGATATACTTCCTCATGTGCTTTTTATCTTTCAAGTCTTTCAAGTTATTACAACGAATTTATTCGAGAAATGCCTCTCAAAAGTCTATCCGGTCTGGTGGTATTGGTCGGATTAATTTTACTAAACATCAAAGGAACCAAAGAAAGCGGAAACTTTCAAATTGTTGTTACTATCGGTAAAGTCATTCTCTTAACTTGGTTTGTTTTTGGAGGATTGGCCAACTTAGATGTTGCTGACGTCTCAGCAAAGTTCAGCACCGATTTCGTTCGGATTAGCAGTACAGCGGCCATGGTGTTTATTACCTTTTTCGGGTTTTCTGCTATTGCCGCTTCAGCCGGAGAAATCAGAAATCCAGTCCAAACTATACCACGTGCTATTTTTATTTCGATGGGAATTGTAACTCTCCTTTATACGTTAGTTATATTGGTAGTTGTTTCCGCCAAGCTGACCGAATATACTGAAGCAGCCTTGGGCCTCGCCGCGAAGCAATTTCTTGGGCCTATTGGCGGTATTGTTATTGTCGCGGGGGCCTTGTTTTCTATGCTTTCAGCTTCCAATGCATCGATAATGGCAGGATCGCGCGTGGCATTATCAATGAGTCGTCTTGGGCATCTACCGAAAAAGATGGGTCAGATTAATTTTCGCACTCGAACTCCTGTTTTTGCGCTGATCTCAGTTGGTGTAATGATTTTAATCTTTATCCTCAGTTTTAATTTGGAGGATTTAGCTCATTTTGCCGATACAGTCTTGTTATTGGCCCTTATTTTGGTAAATGTGGCTTTAATATCCCATCGTTGGAAATACCCTGATCTGGAACGGCCTTTTCGCGTGCCCCTAGTGCCGTTATTGCCTTTGATGGCCATTGTCACCAATTTGTATTTGTTGGTTCAGATCCTTCACCATTCGTTTCCGGTGATTGCCGCAGTCTCCTGTCTTTTGCTAGGTGAGTTTGTATTTCTGGGATGGAAAGTGACACAACTAGACGTATCTACACCGCCTGTGCCACCATCTCAGGTAGTTTTGGAGGAACCAGCCGCCAATCACGGCGATTTTCGGGTGCTGGTTCCCTTAGCTAACCCGGGTCATGTTGACCAATTGATAGAGTTGGCGGCAGCTGTAGCATCCAAAAATCAGGGAGAGATTGTGGCTCTGCGGGTGGTTGAGATATCGGAGCAAACACCTGCATCTCATGAATCCGTTTTCCTAGAAGAAGAAAAGCAGATACTGGAACGCGCGCGCTCTCGAGCTCTTCGGTATCAAGTTCCAATAACTTCGTTAATACGTGTTGGACGCAATGTTGCACAGGCAATGCTAGAAACCTCTCGTGAACAGAACTGTGATTTAATTATGCTTGGTTGGAAAGGATATACTTCCACTGTTGGGAAGATTCTTGGTTCCGTGGTGGATGATATTGTAAACAATGCGCGAACAGATGTGATGTTGATCAAACTAATAGGAAATGAATCATTACAGAAGTTTCTACTTCCTACTGCTGGTGGAGCTCATGCCCAACGTGCAGAGAAGTACATTGCGTCCTTTATTGAATTTTTGGGCGGTTCACTGACGGTTTGTAGTGTAGAATCGTCGAATGCAACTACAGATGTAATTAATAAAGTCAGTGAAAGGTTAAGTCTCACTGTTGCTAGAATAACGAAAGCTTATGGTTTTGATTCCGAGAGCAAAATCATTACCCATAACTCTGTCAGCGATGGAATTATTCGGGAATCAGAAAACCACGATGCTATAGTCATTGGCGCAAGTGGGCATAGCATTTATCCTAGGGTGCTCTTTGGTAGCATTCCGGAAAGTATTGCTAAGCACTCTAATAAGCCGGTAATCTTGATTAAATATTATCAACCTGTTAAATCGCTAATAGGTCGCATATTCGAAGAATGAATAGAATACTTTCATTTTAGCCTCAAAACTCGTGGAAACTCACCATTACATGTTAACTTAAATTCATGTTTGGCTTTCAAGAGAGGTAATTCTGTTTTTTCGATGAAAAGGCACGTGTTTTTAGGCTTGTATATTAATGTTCTTTCGCTAGTTTTACTTCAATTTGCTAGTTTTACTTCAATTAGAATACCCGAAAACGCAAAAGTGATAGGGGGTTTTGCGTTTATTTTTGACCTGCGACATCATCTGTCGAGGCTGAGTGGTATATTAAAAACATTGCTGAAGAAAAAATAAAATCTGTATGGATTGATATCATAGAATGCTTGGGAGAAAGAAATGTCGGAAAATGCCATGTTGGAAACATATAAGGGTCAGGTAAATTCAATTATTAGCAAACATTACGTTGAGCTCCATAATCTTATTAACAATCTCGATGAAGGATCATGTCAAAATAGTAGAGTAGTTAAAGAATCCATCCAAAATGAAATGCGATGGGCTCAATGGATAATTAAAGATGCATTGTCTAATTTTTCTCAGGAAGTCTTGGATAGTCTGGATCTTGTCCAAGAACAGCAAATTGACACTATCTATATACCAATCGAGTTGTCAGTCTAACGTGGAATGTTTTTGGTTAGTAGATTCTCATCTCTAATGGAAGATGAAGAACGAATGGCATGCAAATGTAGAACAATTTGGGGGTTGATCTCCGGCTTAGCAAGCGTGTGCTTTGTAGCTATTCTTCATGCCTCCACGTGTTCAACGATTGTGTTGACGCCCGATGAAAAGATTGTTTGTGCAGTCAACCAAGATAGTGGCTCGATTAGCCTGTGGAATCGATTGGAGTCTAGAAAGGTGCATGAGGTAGCAGTTGGCGTCGAGCCACGTACGCTTGCCATTTCGCCAGACGGACGTACCGCCTACGTTACCTTGCAGAGCTCACAGGCACTTGCTATAGTTGATTTGGAAGGAGCGCTCTGTACAGCGACGATTAAGTTGCCGGGCCAACCTATTGGTGTTGTCCTCAGCACAAACGGGCGTCGTGCCTTCGTCTCGCAATTCGCAGGTGACTACATAGATGGAATATATTCATCTGGTACCATTGCAGTGGTTGAGCTTGTGAGGCGATTGGTTATCAAAAAGATTCCTGTAAAGCCCTTCCCATTTGCATTAGCTTTCGATGATAAGCGTCGGAATCTCTATGTGACACACTTTTTTGCACTTGATGGTGTTGGTTTTGTCAGTGTGATCGATACGGAAAATTGCGAGCTACGATCCGAGATACTTCTGTCGGAAGATGATGACGTCAGTAGTGGATCAGGTGGAGTCTTTACTGCTATCAGCAGCATTGCCATCCACCCGTTTACTGCCCGTGCCTTAGTAGTTGGTGTGCACGCCAACGTGCGCCGAGGTCTAAGTCAAAGTCGATACGCACTCAGCCACAAGACCACCATGCAGGCGGTTGTCCGAGTGATCGACCTCGATAAAATAGAGGAAGTTCCCCTTTCTCGGATTATCTCGAGTTTTTCAGGGCAAGCCGTTGCTATGCCGTCATCGGTTGCTTTTCTGCCTTCAGGTAAGCACTTTATCGATGTCTATTCCGTTTCACATGACTTTAAGCTTATAGCTTACAACGAACGTGGTATCGTTGCTGAGCGTGCGCTCTTTGAGCTACCTGCGGGACCGACGGGGCTCGC
>Ga0207984_1001053_pt1 | contig 14537 bp, 8 predicted proteins | sample ETNtaG_30_FD_185760 | JGI IMG/M metagenome (GOLD analysis project Ga0207984, IMG submission 185760) | Marine microbial and viral communities from oxygen minimum zone, Eastern Pacific Ocean - ETNP201306PF43B (SPAdes) (version 2) | ecosystem: Environmental > Aquatic > Marine > Oceanic ...
CTGGGCATGGCCAACCTGATCGCCAAGAACCATGCGGCAATGGTCCAGGGCATCAAGAAGTTGCTTAACCAGGGTATTGGCTTGAGTTTCCAGGAGCGTTGGCAGATTGAAGTGGATGCCGTGGCGAAAAAGTGATTCCTTAAAAGTGAGCCTTTGGTCGATGACTGAGTCTGCGCTAGGATTCCAGGGGTCTTCTTCACCTTGGGGTCCAGGTCATTGATTTCGTCCAATAACGCTGTCTTCATTCTGAAAGCTGTCCAGCAGCATGAGATAGATTTCAGGCAGGCCAGGCGTCTTATTCAGACGCTCGAGTCTGGGGAGATGGCCAGCGCGTATCGTCTGAGCGTGGATTATGGTTTCCTGGATCAGGAACGCGCCGCGTATATAAGGGCTCTGGTAAGCGACGAGCTCGGTGGCGCGGACTGGGAGGCAGAGGCTTTGCTTCGGGAGCTTGCACAGTTGTCAGGTTATGAACCTGCGGCCCGGCAGAAACCCTCCAATCGTGGCCAGGCGGTTCCGCCTCGAAAACGCCAGGCCCAGCCGCATTATCAGCACGACCCGATGGATGACGAGAGTCTGCGCTCTGCCATGTGGCACGGGGTCCTGAAGGGGGTTGTCCGGTCGTTGGTCTTGCTCTCTGTCGCCGGCGGCTTTGCCTGGTTCCTCACCCGCCCAAAACCTCCTGAGCCGGAAATCGAAGTCGTCAAGAGGAAGGCGCGCAAAAGGCCACCAACGCCGAATATTCTCGAGCGGCAAACTACCCCACCAAAAGAGCGCGCCACGACCTCCATCGAACTGCAGACCGATAAGCCTATCCCATTGGACGCGTACGCGGATTTGATGCCGGCCTTCGAAGAATTGGTGGACAAGGCGCGCGCGATGGTCGCAATTGGACAACTCCACAGCGCGCTCCGGATTCTTCAGGAATTCGGAGCGGCGCATCCCGATGCCTTCTGGCAGAGGACGGTCCGAGTGCAGCAGGATCTCCTTCGGGATTTCATGAAAGAAGAGTTTGCCGAACTGGAGAAGAGCTTCAGAGTCGCATTGCAGACGAACCAGCTTTTCACGGCACAGGCAATCCTTGACAACGCTCGCGCCTTCACAACGCCTGACGGCATGGAAGCACTGGTGAAGAGATATAATCAGATGCGGCAGCAGTTGAAGAAGGCCACGCCCAGCAGTGATAAACAGGCGCCTCTGCACACGGGACATGTGAGTAATGCGTTTTTCGGTGGCGCCAAAACGCTCTCGCCGCAGCGCATTGAAATCAAATATGACTTTACCTCCGATGAGCACATGTACGACTGGTGGACACTCGGCCTGCGGGGTCGAGTCGCAGACGGGGCTCTGATACTTGGTGAAGAGGACACCCCCTGGCCGGGCAGCACCTGGCTTATGCATAAGGGCGAATTCGCGGAGATTCATGCGGTCGAGTACGAAGTGCGTGTCCTTCAGATGAATATCACCCGCAAGCCCCACATCGGCTGGGGGGCGCATCTGGCGCCTGTTCCGGACGGGCCGTGGGATACGGATGTCATCGAGCAGGGCGCGATTGGATGGGTACATCCGAAAGGGATCAGCTTCTGGACACAGGACAGGGAGTGGGCTTCGAAGAAGTTCAAGCGGCCGATGCTCGCGGGGGGCAAGTACAAGATGGCGGTGGCCTTCAACGGAGGGATGGCTGAGTGGAGCATCGACGGTGAAGTGTGCCGCAGAGCCCCGATGCCGCTGAGCGGACGGGGCCCGCGGCTGTGTCTGATGTTCGGCGGCGGAACGTTCATCATCGATGACGTTCGCATCGAAGCGGCTCCGAATCCCAACTGGTTGAAAGCCGAAAGCACCCGCGCCGAGGAGATGCGCCAAAGCCTTGCTGAAGTGGAAACGGAACTGAAGACCGGTCAGATGGTGGATCTGATCAAGAACGGGCGCCTGCGCGGCTTCTGTTACAACCCGCGCCAGTACTGCCTCGACTGCGCGGGCGAGACCGGCCCTCATGAGATGTGTATGAAGGAGGCGCTCGGGCCGTTCGTTCCAGCCTGGCTCCCGCACAAGACCAAAAACGGAAGCATTTCAATGCAGCTCAAACCGGTCGGCCCCAAAGGTGGCCGGCAGTGGTATCTGTCATTCCTCGAGGGAGGCCTTCACGGTTACAGCATCCCGCTGCTGATGGAGAAGACGTTCTTAGGCCTCAGCAAGATCCGCAAGGATCGCGTCCCCGCGACTCTGGAGAACCTCGAAGAAAGCCACGCAGTATTTTTCGGCTCGGATGAATACAGCGGACTTTCGGTGGAATACGTTTCCGGCAGCATCAACATCAAACACAACGGCGCCTCGCTCCTGGAATCCGTCGAGGAATGGGATTCGAATGGGTACATAAGTTTCGGCGGTTTCGATTGGAGCGGGGCAGGCCACTATCACGTGCGTGACCTGAGGGTGAAGCTTCTGAGTGATGCCAGACCACCAGGTGAACTGCCAGTGGCGGAATGATTAAAGAGGTGAATAGTGGATGTGAAGAGTGAAGAGGTGAATGGTGAAGGGCGAAGAGTGAATGGTGCTGCCGTAATGCTTGACTCGATTCGCAGCGCCGCTTTCGTCCGTGCTATCACAGGAGTATTCACCGTTGATCATCCGCCATTCACCATTCGCCTCTGCCAAAACCACTCACCCTTCACCATTCACGTCTTCACTCTTCACGTCTTCACTCTTCACCATTCACTCTTCACCATTCACTCTTCACCATTCACACCTCTTCCAAAACCATTCTTCCCATGAAGGCCGTCCAATACTCAAAGAACATCCCCAAATACCTGATGACTCGGTTTCTGGGCAGGAGTTTCCCGGGCATCTACACGGGGACGCTGTCCATGCTTCGGCTGCTTGATATCGAGCCGCAGAGGCTGCCAACTGAAGAGTGGGTGCGCGTGCGGACGATCGCCAGCGGAATATGCGGGTCGGATCTGGCAACCATTTGCGCGAAAGGCAGTGCGTACTTCTCGCCGTTGATTTCAACACCTTTTGTTTTGGGACACGAAACCGTCGGAGAAGTTATCGAGATTGGCTCTGATGTAACCGAGTGCAGAGCTGGCGACCGGGTGGTCATCGAGCCGGCGCTCGGCTGCAGGGTCCGCGGCATCGATCCTGTTTGCCCGAACTGCGGGGCCGGAAATTACGCGCACTGCGAAAAAGTAACTGAAGGAACAATATCGCCTGGTATCCAGACGGGCTATTGCCGGGATACCGGCGGCGGTTGGAGCGAGAATTTTGTCGCCCACGAGTCTCAGATCATCCCAGTTCCGGATGAGTTATCCGATGATGATGCGGTGGTGATCGAGCCCTTCAGTTGCTCACTCCACGCGGCCCTTGAAGGGCGTCCGTCAGATGACCAGACCGCCGTGGTGGTTGGGTGCGGGGCCATCGGGTTGCTGGTGATTGCCAGCCTGAGAGGCATCGGCTGTCAATGCCGCATTCTGGCGGTAGCCAGGCATCCCCATCAACAGGAAATGGCTCGGAAACTGGGTGCCGATGAATTCATCGATCCGGCGAAGGGCTTGAAAGACGAACTGTGCAGAACATTCGGAACGAAACTCTACAAGCCGGAGATTGGCAAAGACACAAGCCTCGGCGGCGGCGCGGACGTGACTTTCGACTGCGTGGCATCGGATTCCTCGATCGACGATTCGTTGCGATTCACCAAACCGAAAGGACGCGTCATCCTGGTGGGCATGCCCTCCATTCCTAAGGGCATTGATTGGACAGCCATCTGGTATCGCGCGCTCAAAGTACAAGGCGTCTACGCCTACGGCATGGAAAACCATGAAGGGGAAACAATCCGGACGTTTGACCTTGCCATCCGCCTTCTGAAAGAAGGCCGGGTAGATCTAAGCGGAATAGTAGGGGCAAAGTTTCCTCTTGCTCAGTACCGCGAGGCCATCCGCTCCGCGTTATCGACCGGAAAGTCCAAGGCGGCTAAGACGGTACTGACATCCTGACCTCAAATGGCAGAGATCAGCCTTTCTTCCGCCCTGCCAGAATGAGCGACCCTGGCAAGCCTGCAACTGGAATCGGCGTCCAATCCGGTTGCTTGTCACCGAACTCTTCGAGCAGCAGCAACTCACATCCACTGTCCAGAAGAGCCTGAACGAAATCGCTGACAGTCCAGCGGAATTCGTAGCTGGGATAAGTACCAGGAGCAGCATTGACATCTTCGGAACGGTCGTATTGGGCCGGGCCGCGATCAAAATAGTTGAATTCCAATTCGAGTCGGTCCGGCGTTTCTTTCCAGGGGCGGCGGAAAGGGTGGTACTCGTTGACGAAAAACAGACCACCAGGACGCAAGATTCGGCCAGCCTCGCCATAGTATTTAATGAGGTCAGAAACCCATACGGCCACGTGTCCTCCTGTGTAAACGACATCGAATGATTCATCTTCGATGTCAGACAGGTCTGTGACGTCGGCACGCACAAATGAGATATCGAGACCGAGTTCCGAAGCGCGGCCTGCTGCGATGTCCAATTGAGTTTGAGAGATATCCACCGAGGTCACTTTTGCTCCCAGCCCGGCCAGGGCAAAGACGATGATGTTGTCCCCGCTGCCGAGCACGCATGCCTGTTGGCACGCGATGTCCTTCAGGAACCTCTGCTCAATTGGATTGAGGAAAGTGAGCGGCTCGGAGGGACACTTTCGCCAGTTCCTGTTCTTATCCACCTTTGCCTGCCAGCCTGGCGAGACAGCGTCCCAGCCTTTTCGATTTGCTTCGTGGTAATCGTTCATGATGCGCGTTTTATGCCGACTCGGCCAGAGAGGCTTCCCGCTCGAGCACGGTGTCTTCGGCCACCAGACCATCGGCCTTCGGGGCGCTTCTGATCTCTTGCAGTCTCGGTCACTTGCCTGTTCTCCGGATGCGAGCAATTTGCGATGGTGAAACAACCCTGATGTTTCATGACAAGATTGGATTAGATGTTTGCACGATTCAATCAGGATAGCAGCGGTAGTGAGGAGGAGACTAAGCGACACGGGTCGCATGTGGACAGGCTGGGGAAGCCTTCAAGACCCGAACTCTCATTCCGGATACTCCTGCTACGACCGTGATCTTCAGGACGCTGGCCAGTTCGGATGATTCTGGTTACTTATCAGCCTGGATTTTTCACAGCTTCCCAAGGTCGACATGACAATAAGAACAACACATCTGCCTTTCCTCGCCATACTCCTTTCGAACTTTCTGTACGCAGAAAATAAGCCCGAACCCGGGGTCATCGCCACCGTCACTGACGGCAGGCACACAGTCGCGTATGTTACCCCCGCGCCTCACTTCACCCTCAAGAGCAATGAATCCCTGCATCCGCAGATCGGAGCGAATTTTCAGGCTACGTTTGAAGGCGCCCTTACCATCAGCGAACCGGATTCGTACACCATCCAGGCGGACGCGAAGGTGACCATCAACGGCAAGGACGCGGTAGGGAAAGCGATCGCACTGACAGCGGGTGAACATCCGATCAGAATTGAATACACGAGGAAGCCAGGCGATGCGCGGCTGCAGCTTCAATGGGAAGGTAGAACCTTTCAACGCGAGCCGATCCCTTCGCGGGCGTTTGTTCACTCCAGCACAAGTGATACGGCTGAAAAGACTGCCGAAATCGAACTGGGACGCCAACTCGTTGATGACCTGAGCTGCGCGTCCTGCCACAAGCCGTCCACGCCGAATCTGTCAAAGCGGCGTCCCATCGACCTTTCTGCCGCGGGCTCGCGCCTGAATCATGACTGGCTGGTCGCCTGGCTGAAGAATCCACAGCACTTTCGCAAGAGTACTGGCATGCCCGCATTGCTTACCGAGGAGGAAGACATCCGTGATGTCGCGGCGTTCCTTTCGGGGCTCAGAGATCCGGACAAGCAGACAGTCCATCCGCCGCTGGAAAAGGGCCGCATCCAGCAGGGCGAGAATCTTTTCAAAAGCATCGGTTGTATCGCCTGCCACGACGAGGCGGGCATCGACCTTTCACGGATGCACGAGAAAACGAATGTGCACGCGCTCAAGGACTATCTGCTCAATCCGTTCGCCACTAATCCGGATGGCAGGATGCCACAGATGTTCAATATCGGTTATGTGAAAAGCAATCAGGCCGCGCAGGAAGCTGAAAACATCGCACGCTACGTTCTGCGAAATCGAAAGGGCTCGGAAAAAGCACCTGCAGTTCCGAAGGCCACCTTGAAAGAACCCGAAGAAGAAGACGAATTTGAGGATCTTGACGCACCTGACCCCGCGCGCGGCGAGAGACTCATCGCTGAAAAAGGCTGCCTCAAATGCCATTCTCTAAAAGCAAAACCGCTGGCCAGGGCTCATGCATTGGGCATCACACCGGAAAGACTCGGTATTCGTTTAAGCCCCTGGAAATTGCTGGGGCCGTTTAATATGAAGAAAGGCTTTAAGCAGGCATACCCACCTGAAACGAAGCTCGACCTCGAGGCGGAATTCGTCGGCGGCAACAACAAGAAGATCCACTGGCAGCAGGTCAATCACAAGGACGGCCGCGGCCACAGCCTCATGCGGGGCCGCAGAAACACCATTGTCTACCTTCATCGTTGGATCGATGCGGAATCGGATGGGACAGTCACCGTCCAGGTCGGCAGCGACGATCAGATCGCCATCTGGGTAAACGGCAAACAGGTTCTCTTCCTTGATGTGGTTCGCGGCCTGCCAAGAAATCTGGACAAGGCGGTCGTACCGCTCAAGAAAGGTCGCAATGATCTGCTCCTGAAAGTCGGCAACCTTGGCGGTGGATACGCCTACATCTTCAAGCTCGATCCCACGGCCTATAAGCTTCCCCCTGTTCCGAAAAGCGAATACAAGGCGGCCGACATGATCGCGCTCGATGCATCGAAAGGCTGCCTGTCAGAAAAGCCTTCGACAAAGGCCGCCAATTACTCTCTCGACGCGAAACAGCGCGGCGCAATCAAGGGCTTCCTCGCAGGCCTCAAGACGACTCCTGATATCAGCCAGGCGCCAACCTGGTCTTTTTACCGGAAGGTGAAATCCAGCAATTGTTCTGCCTGCCACGAGCTCGATCATCTGCAACCGCATCCTTCGCTCAATCATCTTCCTCCCCCGTTGACCGCGACAGGCGACAAGCTCAGAACATCATGGATTCGCGATATCCTGATGAGCAACCGCCGGACGCGGAAGTGGCTTGGACTCCGCATGCCGCATTTCGGCGGGCAGGTGAATTCGCTGGTAAATCAGTTCGCCGCGGTTTCAGGCACACCCCCTGAAAAGGATTCCTCAATCCGCATTCAGAAAAGCGAACTGAAATCTCTTCTGGCACAGGTCGGAACGGGCAAGAACGGCCTGAGCTGCATTTCGTGCCATGAATTCAAGGGGGCCGGCCAGCCAACTGGCGAGCGCGGCCGTGAATTCACCGAGCTTGGAATGAGCGTCCGAGAAGATTGGTTTCGACGCTGGATGCGTAACCCATCGCGCATCCGACCCGGTACGCCGATGCCGATGTTCTTTGCCGGGATGGAACCAGAAATCGCAGAGAAGAAGATTACCGATCTGTGGCGCGTCATTTCACTTGGCAGACGGATGCCCAGTCCCCCGGGCGCGATACGTGCGGTGGACAATTACACAATCGAGGTCAACCAGGAACCGATCGTCCTCCGCGCTTTCGTACAGGGCTCCGCGGCACGGTCTATTACGGTAGGATTGCCCGGTTACGTGAACTACGCGTTCGACAGCGAAGCTTGCCGCTTACAGTACGCCTGGTCCGGCGAATTCATCGATGTGAGGGGCGCATGGTCGGGCAGAGGCGGACGTGCCATCAAGGTCCTCGGAGACAAGTTTTACGTACCGCCGCCGGGGCCTGCGTTGAAGCATGCAGATTCAAAAGAAAAACCCAACGCCGATTTCAAAGGCTTTCGCCTACTCGAGGGCGCCCCTGAATATCGTTACCTGCTCGACGGCGTCGAGGTCCGTCACTACATCCGCGAAGCGCCGGAAACGACGGGCCTCGTACAGTCTTTTGCCATCGCCAATGCAAGAGGGCCGATCATCCTGAACATCGGAAAGACCGATGGCATGAAGGTAACAACGTCAGCGGGAAAGATCGCCAACGGCAAGCTCACTCTGGAGGGCGGGCCAAAGGTGAACGTCCAAGTGACGATTACTGAGGAAAAGGAAAAGAAGTAATCGGGATTCAGGGCAACAGGCTTGCGCCGGTCCGGGGCGCAATGCTGCGAACTTTAGGTTGTCTGGTTCTGAGATCCTAATCGTAAACTTAATCGGGATTGCCGAGATAGCGCTTTACAGCGCCTGAAAGGCCCAGATTCGATTATGAGAAAGACTAAGATAACGACTAAGAAAGAGAGGTGAATCCTCTAAAGTTCGCGCCGCCACTCCGGGGCTGAGGCATTGAACCCGCGTTCACTGCAAGCCAGACGGTCACAGCATATCTGCCGGCGTTTCCATCGCGGCCCTAATCCCCTGCAGAAATCTGGCGGCGATGGCGCCATCCACCACACGATGATCCGCGGCGAGGACGAGGGTCATCATGTTCCGGATGTGGATGCCGCCGTTCTTGACAGCGACCTTCTCGGCAATGCGGCCAACGCCGAGGATGCAGCTCTCACCGGGATTGATAATGGGGAAGACTCGTTCCACTCCGAACATGCCGAGATTCGAGATCGTCATGCTTGCGTTTCCATAGTCATCAGGTGTGAGCCGTTTGGTACGGGTACGTTCGATCAGATCCGCGCTGCCTGCAGCAATCTGATCGATGCTCAGTCTGTTGAGGTTGCGAAGAGTGGGCACAAGCAGCCCTTCATCCACTGCGACCGCCAAACCGATATCGACCTGGTCTCTGTAAATGAGCGCATCGCCGCCCCAGGCGACGTTCATTTCCGGCACGTGTCGGAATGCCAGAGTGCAGGCGCGCATGAGGAAGTCGTTGAACGAGACTTTGAACCTGCCCTGCGCGTTGAGGTCTCCGCGAAGAATGATGGCCTGGGACATATCCACGTCCAGGTCGATATAAAAATGAGGGACGGTGGATTTACTCTCGGTCATTCGCTCGGCAATGATACGCCGCATGGCAGTGAGCTTGACCGTACGTCCACCGGCTATTGAGACCGGCTCAGCCTTCTCCACGTCTTCCTTTGTGATTTTTCCGTTGGGTCCGGTGCCGTTCAGTGCGAGCAGGTCAATGTTTCGCTGGTAGGCAATCTTCCGCGCGACTGGAGTTGCTTTAAGCGCGCTTCGCTTGCTCTCGTACTCGATGACATCCTGTTCAATGATGCGCCCGCCAGGGCCCGAGCCGCTCAGGCAACGGTATGGGACCTCCAGTTCTTCGGACCGTTTGCGCGCCCGCGGCGATATGAAGATCCTGCCGTCGCGAGGCAATGAGGCGGCAGGTTTTGAAGGGGCAGCGGCCGGCGCCGTTTTCCTTGCGGGCGCAGGCGGGGATTCAGGAGGGCTCTCCTTCTTCTCAGGCAGGGCTACCTCAGGGATGGTCTCGTCCAGTTCGCCGATAAAGGCAATGATTGAATTGACCGGCACTGTTTCACCTTCCTGGTAAAGCGCTTTTCGGATAGTGCCGGAATAGAAGGACTCCACCTCCAGCGTTGCCTTATCAGTTGTGATTTCGAGGAGCACGTCCCCTTTTTCGATGGTGTCGCCTTCCTTCTTGTGCCAGCGCTCGATCAGCGCCTCTTCCACAGTCTGCCCGAGTTTGGGCATGATCACTTCGTTCATGTATCCAATGCTTTCGTGTCTTTTTGCTTTCCCGCGAAGGCGTGTGCCGGTGTGCAGGCCTCAGGTCCCTTCCGCCAGGCGGGAGGCGAGCTTTTCATCGAAACCGATTTCGCGGATCTTGGCGGCGGTGGCTTCGTGGTCGTACGCGAGGCGGCGGTGGGTGACAGCATCCCCATCCCAGATTGCGTAGCATGCCTTGTTGTTCCGATCTCTTGGCTGTCCGACAGCACCGGCATTGATGATGTAGACTTTCTCAGGGTCGAGAGCGTAACTCTCCACGTCCTCGGTCGGCACAATGGATTCGTACGCGCTCGATATGATCGAGGGCACGTGCGAATGTCCGCAGAAACAGACCCACTCGACCGTGCGCAGCAGGTCATCCACTTTTTCCTCAGTCCAGAAGCGTGAGAACTGCTCCGGGAAAACGTAATCCATAATCGGATCTTTGGGCGAACCGTGGACGTACATGACGTTTCCGTCTTCCACGTTCGGTTCCAGATTGAACAGGAAATCTTTCCGCCGCTCCGCCTGTTCGCTGTCGGTCTCCTTTTCGAACAATTTCCTCGTGAGCTCGATGGCTCTCTTGGCCGGCGGGCTGAATCCGACCGGCTGATTGACCAGGGCCCATTCGTGGTTCCCACAGAGCACCCACTTGCAGTTCTCCATGGCCAGATCCAGGCATTCAATCGGATTTGGTCCGTACCCGACAACATCGCCAAGGCAAAGTATTTCATCCACTCCCTGATTCTCGATATCTTCGAGAATAGTACTGAATGCCTCGAGATTTCCGTGAATGTCTGAGACGATTGCTTGCATGCTTACTGTGCGGGCGGGCGGGCGATGAAAGGCGATATTATATGGATGCCGTCGTATGGTATCAAACCTAACTTCTTGCCTCAAAGGAAAGAACGGAAAGGCCTGAAATACTGCTCCCGAAGCGAATTACCGGCCTGATTGCCTGCATTTCCAGGACTTCTTGCATTGGGAGCGAAGTGGACCTTCAATCTTGATCCTGACTTTTATTGGAACGCGGATCGAAGGGAAAAAGAGTCATTTTCGGAAAGGAGCTACTGCTGTGACTGGGAACGAAATGGACGAGACGACCGGGAAGGGGCGGGAGGCCCCCGCGTCCGCGAGGCCCGCCGTGCCTTACTGGGAAGATCCCGTGTATCGGTACGTGTCTCGCCGGCACAAGTCGGCCGCAGGCGCCGAGGAAGGGTCTGAGGCCGAGCGCTTCGACGGGCTCATGCAGCAGCTTGTCAACGAGTCGATGCCGGACGAGACTTACTGGCAGCTCGATGAGGAGGCCAAGGCGGATCGGAGGAAGCAGAAGCAGGAACGCAAGCGGCAGAAGGGGCCGCAGCCGGCGCGTGACTCGGCGGCAGAACGGCCGCCGTCGGTCAATGTGGCCGACCTGAAGAAGCGTATCTTCAACCCTAATGTCTCGCGAGACAATGTCATCAAAGCTCTGGAGGCCCTGCCACCAGGCGAGAGAAAGTCCACCATCGCGGGTTTGCCTCCGGGCCTGAGAAGAAAGCTGGGCGACTACCTGAAAGGCGGAGGGAGCTGACCATGCGTGCCGGTGAGAGCGTGCTCTTTGCGCTGACGGAGCAGGGGCGCGTGCTCTGCGAAGTCAGGGAATGGTCAGGGGAGATAATGGAGAGCATCCCGGGCGGGAAAGTGGACCCGATAGACAGAGAGTTTCCGGATTACCAGGAAGCTGCCCTGAAGAGGGAACTCAATGAGGAACTGGGTGTGGAGCCGACAGATTTCAGGTACATCGGTGATGTCTGGTATGAGGACGAATGGGTCTTCCATGTCTTCATTGTGTACGCCTGGAAGGGACAGCTCCCAGCTACAAACCATGAGTTGAACAGACCCCTGAAGTGGGTCCACCCGAATGACCTGCAGGACAACTATTACATGCAGGGACTGGGCAAGCTCATCAGAAAGACAATCCCCTGAAGCCGAAGGACGCAGCATCAATGACTGCCTGTTTCAGGTCCGCAGGCCGAAGCTCGTCGAAGATTACGCATGAGGTAACCGATGTCACGATCATTTGCAGTCTCTTTCATTCTCGGCTTGGGCTGGCCTTTCCTCATTTGCCTTCCAGGTCTCCTGCCCTGTCAGGCAGAGGACCTCCCCCACCAACCAGACCCACAGACCGTTCAGCTCTGGAACTTCGACCAGGGAGAGGGCCGTAAGACCTCTGATTCCGTTCAGAAAGTGACAGTCGACATTGCCAACTGCGAATGGGGTCCCGGAAGATTCGGTAAGGCCCTTGTATTCGACGGCAAGAAGGCTCGCCTGGCGATCCGGCTCAAAGTTCCTCTGTCGTTCGCAGGTGACGGCAGCTTTACCATTGAGTGCTGGATTCGGACTTCCCGTGTGGGACAGACACAACAGATCTTTGCGTCCCCCAATTGCGAGTTGGAGGTGCGCAAAGAAAACGGACAGATCTCGTTTAACCTCCGCGGCCAACGCGGCACCTCCACCCGTTGCACGGGCAACACGAGCGTAGTCGATGGCAAGTGGCATCACGTCACCGCTGTTCGGGATGCTGAAGCGAAGGTTCTCAAGCTTTATGTAGACCATCGCTTCGATGTCGAAGTTGAAGACAGAACAGCGGGACAGACCATCGTGGTGGGTCACCCGGTCTTTGGTGGAAAGCCGAACGGAAGGGAGATGTTCAAGGGCTCCCTCGATGAAGTCAGAATCTCCAACATTACGCGCACGGTGGCTCCACCGACGGCGGGTGAGAATGAAGTTAAGCCGTATGTTCTTGAGAACGATCGAGTTCGAATGGTCTTCGCCGTGGGCGAAAGGCAGGTCTTCCTCGCAAGCCTGTTCGACAAACGATCCGGGACTGAATTCATCGAGAAGCGACTTTCCGCGACACGGACAGGGAACCTGTGGAGTGTGATCCTCCGCTCACCTGACGGGCTGAGTTCGCTCGACGGGGAACAGGGACGGTTGACCGTAAAGACGCGCGAGCGGACGGCAGGCGATGAACTTGTCCTGCGGTGGGAGAATCTTCGAATTCCTCAATCGGGTGGGCAGGTATCAGTCGAGGCCACCGTTCTGCTGCCGACAGGTTCTGCATTCTCCGAATGGCGGATCCGGATTAAGAACTCAACCCAAACCTATGGCGTGTGGACGGCAATCTTCCCTCGCTTAAGGAACCTCCGGAAACTTGGTGAAGACGGGAACGATTTCCTCGCCATTCCCGGTGGAAACGGTGGCGGCGCCGGTGAGGGGCAACTCTACTCTGACCCTTTCAAGACACTGCATCCCAGAGTTCGCACGTATCCCTGCTACCACCAGTCCATGCAGTTTAATGCGTACTATGGATCTGAAGGCGGCCTCTACTTCTCGACACCGGACGGTGAGATGAATCTCAAAGGCTTCCACTTCCGCGCGTCGAACGGCAAGCCGCCCGCGCTTCTTTACGAGGTCCATCACTTTCCTGCCAACGCCGGGGTGCCTGCTACCGGTCTGGAAGTCTCCTATCCGTCGGTAATCGGCCCATTCAGTGGGGACTGGTATGACGCGGCACAGCTCTACCGTTCGTGGGCATTGAAACAGAAGTGGGCAAGGCTGGGACCTCTGCATGGGCGGAAAGACATCTCGCCCTGGATTCGTGACGGCGCCTATTGGATGTTGCTGCCCCTGGACTTTATGCCATCGAAACGCAAACACCTGAGACGGCTGGCTCGGTCTCTGCCAGAAAAGGAGGTCCGACGTCTCGCCCGCAATATCGATGTCGATTCGACGCTCGCCATGGTGCGTGAGGCCCGGGATTACTTCGGCTTCCCCATGACACTCTGGTGCAGCGACTGGTATGAAGGTGGAGGCGACATGTCTCCACCACGGTACCTGCCCATGAATGGCCTGAAAACGTTTCTCGAACGTATGCACGCCGAGTTTCCAAAGGTCCATTTCAGCGCCTATGTCGCACCCAAAAGGTACAGCGTGCAGATCCGTGAGTATGGTGACGAAGTGCAGACGAATCTTGAGAATCGCCCCGACGGCTCGCCGTCCATGGGGCCAGTGATGCCAACCGAGACAAACGATCAGCATGCGTATCCCTGCTGGTTTACTCCTTTCTGGCAGGCTCACTGGAAGAAGAAGGCGTCTGATCGAGCGTCGCTTGGGATCGATGGATTTCACGTGGACGAACTCGCATCGGGCACATCATTTCACGACCAGTGTTTCAGTCCGAATCATGGCCATCCGGTGGGCGGGGGGACGTTGTACGCAAACACACGCAGGCGCATGACATCACTGCTCCGCGATAGCGCTCGACGTGCTCGAAAGGACTTCGCCATCCATCACGAAGCCCTCAACGAAATCTATATCGACGTGGCGGACGCCGCTGAGGTCTGCACCTCGCCTTCGAACAACAACATCCCGCTCTACGAAGCCGTCTACCACGACTACAACTTCATCATGGGCAGGCGCATCCTCGAATGGACAGATCGCAACCTCTTCCGAAAAGGCCGGGAAGACGGGGACAAGCACATTGACGAATTCGTATCCTCGTTCGCACAAACGTTTGTGTGGGGCAACCAGCCCGGTTGGACCCGCATGGACATCGTCTCATATGCCCCGCGAGTGGCCGGCACCATCCGCCGTTTCATGAACGCCCGATACCGGGCCATGAAGTTCCTCAACGTCGGGCAGATGATGCGACCATTGACGCTCACGAAGCCGCTGGCAAAGGTCAAGAGGATCTGGCGTCGATGCGATACTCCCGAACACATCCTCCCCGTGGTATACAACTCAGTCTGGAAAGCCG
>Ga0207984_1001055_pt1 | contig 14525 bp, 14 predicted proteins | sample ETNtaG_30_FD_185760 | JGI IMG/M metagenome (GOLD analysis project Ga0207984, IMG submission 185760) | Marine microbial and viral communities from oxygen minimum zone, Eastern Pacific Ocean - ETNP201306PF43B (SPAdes) (version 2) | ecosystem: Environmental > Aquatic > Marine > Oceanic ...
AATCTGGAATTCCAACACCGTGGAACGCATTGCCCGCAAAAGCAAGCCCTGGCAGCTTTGCAACCTCCGACTCAATCTGTCCCACACGATCAAGATGCCCAAGGTAATATTGGGCAATGGCATTGTCATATTTGCTGACTAGAACATCAACAGGATAACCTCGAATACCAAGCAAAGTGTTCAAATCTCGAAGAACCAACTCAATGATCTGTTTTTCGCTTCGATCTATAATGTCACTTTCCCATGCTAAATCAACAAAAGCACGCAGCAAAACAATATTGTCAGGTGCACGATTATCAAACTTTACACTACTGAACGAACAAGCGAGAATCGACTTTCGTTCAACAGCTGGAACTACAAAACCCATTCCGTCAAGTGGATGACCGATTTGTTCTCGGCGAAACGCTAAATTAACAGTTATTGAGGAAGAATAAGAAATAGATCCAAGAAGATCAGAGATTTTTGGGCTAACTGATTTGATAATTTCCGCTATATGAAAAGCAGGCAGTGCGATACAGACAAGGTCCGCCTCAATATATTGATTCTGGTTAAAGTCTACTACCCATCTATTTTTTTTAGGTTGAAATTCAACTTGATTAACTTTGGTACCAGTAAATATGCTATCTTCAGGGATTTGTCTATTTAGTTCTTCAACCAGTGTCTGCATACCAGACTGAAACGAAAGGAATAAACTATATCGTGGACCGCTGGTATCCTGCTGATCAGAATTCTTCTTTCTAGCCATCAACGCCCGAATAACGCTTCCATACTGTTGCTCCATTTCATGGAATTGCGGCATAGTTGATCTCAGGCTCAGTTTGGAAGGGTCCGCAGCGTAAATTCCTCCTATCATAGGCTGAGCAATTCGTTCAAATACTTCTCGCCCCAAACGACGAACCACAAAACTTTCAAGTGATTCGTCTCCATCACTATCTTTAGGTGGTAAAAACAGATCCATAGCCATCCTCAATTTCCCTTTGAGGCTAAAAATTGGGGATCTAACCAATGGTATGATCATACTAGGCGCCATCATGTAGAAACCTTGAGGCGTAGCATGGAGATTATTATTATGGATAACGAAACTTCGTCGATACCGATTGGTTGTTCCGACTAGCTGATCAGCAATACCAATCTCTTGGCACAGATCTCGAGCCCAAGGTTTGGTCGAGATGAAAGCATCTGGCCCTCGTTCCATAAGAACCCCGTTCTGCTTGATAGTGCCAATAACCCCACCAAGGTACTGAGAAGCTTCAAACAGCTTGACACACAATGGAAGATCTCGCTCCCGAGATTCGGCAACAAGCTTGTAACAAGCCGTTAAGCCACTGATACCACCGCCAATGACAACTGCCGTTTTTGCATTAGGATTGTTAGGATCTGTCAATTAAACTCTGAACCTTTCAGTAATTATTTTCCCAGCTTAAAATTTATTATAACATTTCCAAATTGAGGGGGAAGATTACTGACTATCAATAGGAAGAGCCTGATGTCGGACATCTAAAGTGGACCAAGAGGAAAACCACCTGTAGATAATGATAGATGGGTGAAGTATAAGCGACTTAGGAACTGAAACCGGAGGTTCAACCTATATGCCTCCATTACTTTGAAGCAACACAAAACTAAAACTAACTTAACAGTTATATCAAATTAGTGTTACCTTCATAACAAACACAGTGACAAATGATGGATCGATATCCAACTGCAAAAGGAAATTGGGCAAGCAGATCAATAGATTGGTGGAAGCATTCCAACCTCATTTTTACAGATTTTAAATTGGCAGAAAGAACCACCTATCAGACGATAGAATCACTAGAAGAATTAGGCCCGAATATCATGGACTCAACGCCCTCTATATCCGAAGCACACAAAACGCCTTTAACTATACTTAATGTCATTTCAGAAACAAGAGGCTTTGACTGATAATATTCGATCAATCACCGGAAACAACCTTGAACCCGATGTCCAAGGACAGCTCAAACGCAGGGGAACTGTCCACTAAAAACTGCATACAGGAGACAAGAAACAAGAAATCACCCACATAGAGCCCTTTGAACATCTAAGCAGATTGGTTCTATTATTATGCTGATGGAACCAATCTCAACCCATCACGTAGACTCAGATTTATCAGTTGAAAATAATCTTGATCAAACCACCCGAGCTTAACGTAGAACATTGAAATTTCCAATCCACTACTAAAGCTCATGCACAAAACACATTTGAAACACCAGCAATCAATCTACTTAAACAATATTAACTTATGTATTTGCGAACCACGTTTAGCTAACTACACCCTCTTTTTGCAATTGGCGAAATCGATCCAAAGTTTTGTCAATTCCTTTTTCCATCGTATAATCCTGCACAAAACCAATTTCTTCGGCTATGGCTGATGCGTCATAATCCCATGAGATACCAAATAAACCAGGCTCCAATGAAATATTCGCTTTGGGATCAATCGCTTTTAAGTAATCGAATCCCTCTTTAACTCCTCGAATACCACCACGTACATTGAATGCACGTGTTTTGGTCGTTGGACAAATGGCAGACATGACAATTGACCTTGATACATCTTCAACATACTGCCAATCTACTGCGTCATCACCAAAAGGGACTTCATAGGTCTTACCGAGCGCTACGGCTTCTATCATCTTCGTCGTGAAGGAAGTCGCACCACGTGTTCTCCCTACACCATAAACGGCTGTGAAGCGAAGGCCAATTGTATCAAGGCCGTACTCATCAAAATAATGTTCTGCGTAACGTTCATTTAATGACTTGCATGCACCATAGATAAATTTTGGAAAATGCGGTGAATCATTCTTAACTTGTTGATGGTTATAGTCATCGGGTGATCCAAAAACACCTACAGTGCTAGCCCATACAGTACGTTCAATACCAAATATTCTTGCGGCTTCAAAGATATTAATCGTCCCCTCAGAAACAATTTTTAAGGCTAAAGGAGGATTAGCTTGGCAGGCAGGCACCTGCCACGAAGCAAGATGGATGATCCGATCAATATTGTTCTTTTTAATAGTTTGTAAAATATTTGGGAGATCTACGATGTCCCCACCAACGAATATAATTTGATTGATTTGATCTTCATTTAGTACCATGTTCGGAATTGTCAAATCATACGTCAGATCATAAACAACTACTTGCTCTCCTGCTTCCAATAAATCACGAATAACGTATGATCCAATGCAGCCAAACCCTCCTGTTACTAGATATGTCATTAGCTTATCCTTATATTATATTATTCATCTTGATATTATTCATCTTGCTTTTGAGGTGAATCAATATCGACTAGAATATCATCGCCTTCAATTTTAACAGGATAAGCGAGAATGCTAAGACTGCCAGGCCAAACCGACTCGCCCGTCTTAACATCAAATTCCCACATGTGCAATGGACACGAAACCACACAGTCATTCATAAAACCATGATGCAAGGAGCCGCCCATATGTGGACAGACATCATCCATTGCGTAATACTCACCATCTACATTGTAAATCCCAATAAAGACTTTATCAAGCTTTGCTCCAAACCCACGTCCAGGTTTAACTTGATCCGTTGTTGCGACCTTGACAAACATAAATAATCTGCTACTCCGAGAAATTATATAAATTTCTCGGAATTGTATCATAAGGCTAAAGGTTTGCCCAATATTTTCTGTCGTTTAAAGTACCTAGTTATTTAATTGACTTTTCAGGTTGCCTTTGTTATACTCGCTCCTCGGTTAGCGCTATTTCCCGAATTAGAGAGAAACCCCATGTTTGAGCAAACAGATACCGAAGTTGAAGGAATTAGTGAGGGAGAGTTTGTCGATCAAAACGATTCGACCGACAAAGAACAAGATGATTTTGCTGATGAAGAACTGACAAATGGAAATGTAAGTATGGGAAAAGAAGAATCAGGGTTGGCAGAAGAAATTCGGGCTGAAAGTGGGTTAGTTATAAATATGGCTCAGGTGCAATCCATCAATATTCCAGCACAGTTTAGTCAAAGAAAAACAGAAGATGGTTGGGAAATCACAATACACAGCTGGTGCAAGGTAACAATCAACATGACAGCAAGCATGCGCAAAACTGAAATGCCCATGCTTGAAGGGGACCAAATAACCAAAAGTGGCGAAGAACTTTTAGTCCTACACAATAATCCTGCTGATGAATATAAAACCAAGAGGTCTGCCTCATCTCTTGCGCTTGAGCGTGATGAACTACTTAAAAATAGACGATCATCTGCCCCCATTGATTCAACTGAACTGCAGACTTAGCAGTTCCGAAGCTTTTTCAACAATTAGAAAGCCGTGCTATATTTTATAGCACGGCTTCTACTGGAATCCAGATTTATACGATTCAGAAAGTATCCAAATAGGCCCTTCTTCCTTTATTCATCCACCTCAGTGATCAAGGCTTCTGTTGTCAGCAAAAGTCCTGCTACACTGGAAGCGTTCTGAATGACTTCCCTGACAACTTTAGTTGGATCGACAATACCAGCATCGAGCAGATCCTCATACTCAAGGGAATTAGCATTGAACCCATATGCACCTTCACCTGACAAGACATTAGCAACAACCACGGAACCCTCTTGGCCAGCATTTTCAGCAATCGCTCTAACAGGTGCCGTTAAAACACGATTAATGATATCGGCACCAATTGCTTGGTCTCCGTCCAGTTGCAGGCTGTTAAGATCATCCTGCGATCGCAGTAAAGCGACCCCACCACCAGGAACAACTCCTTCCTCAACTGCAGCACGAGTAGCTGACAGAGCATCTTCAAAACGTGCTTTCTTCTCTTTCATTTCAACTTCTGTATCCGCACCAACATTTACAACAGCCACACCGCCAGCAAGCTTAGCCAAACGTTCTTCAAGCTTTTCTCTATCATAATCAGATGTTGTTTGCTCAATTTGCAAACGAATCTGAGAAATCTGTTTTTCGATCGCACCAGAGTCACCAGTACCACCAACAATTGTCGTGTTATCCTTATCAATCACGACACGACTTGCACTACCAAGCATACCTGGAACTATGTTCTGAAGTCTAATACCACGATCTTCAGAAATGACTTGTCCCTTAGTTAAAACCGAAATATCATCTAACATCGCCTTTCTACGATCACCAAAGCCAGGGGCTTTAACAGCAGCAACATTCAGACCATTGCGTAATTTATTCACAACCAATACCGACAACGCTTCCCCTTCTATATCCTCCGCTATGATTAAGATGGATCGTTGAAGTTGCGACACTTTTTCAAGAATCGGGACTAAATCAACAACCGTGCTGATTTTACCATCGTTAATCAAAATTAATGGGTTTTCCAGATCAACAGTTTGATTTTCTGCATTCGTAACGAAGTGTGCTGAAAGGAAGCCACGATCAAATTGCATACCTTCAACAATATCAATTGTGGTTTCTGAGACCTTTGCTTCTTCAATCGTAATAACACCATCTTTACCAATTTTTTCTATGGCATCAGCTAATACTTCCCCAATATTACTACCATTAGCTTCATCATTCGCAGCAATTGACGCAACTTGTATTATTTCGTCGTGAGTACTGATTTCTTTACTCTGATCTTTTAGGTTTTTAACTACAGCTTCGGCCGCTTTCTCAATTCCGCGTTTTAGTTGCATGACATCCGCGCCAGCAGCGACATTTTTTATCCCTTCGTTGATAATCTGCGTTGCGAGTAAAGTAGCAGTGGTAGTTCCATCTCCTGCAGCGTCGCTTGTTTTATTAGCAACGGACTTTAGCAAGTCCACCCCGATATTTTCGTACTTATCAGGAAGTTCTATCTCTTTAGCAACAGTAACACCATCGCTTGTAACAACAGGCGCACCAAATGATTTTTGAAGTACAACATTTCTACCTTTTGGTCCTAACGTGGCAACTACTGCCTTGCTCAGCAAGTCCGCACCACGTTTCAGTGCCGCTCGAGCTTCAGTGTCGTATATCAACTGCTTTGCTGCCATGTGTATTATTCCTCCAAAAATGTTTAATCTTTGTATTTTTAAAACGGCTTGTAATTATACATCAACTAATATTCAAAGTCAACTGCATATAGAGCCAGATTAAGATGATTTGTTCCAACAAACTGGCTTGAAATTTAGATTGCTAAACAATGCAGGATACTAAATAATACTGGTAACAAGTATCCTCTAACACCAGGTATAATATAGGTTGAGATGTACGAAAAGTTCGCAGACTCTACATATCAGGATTTCACTGATAAAAACTAAGGTCACACACAATGTCAACTTGAGAAGTTAACCGCTAGTTGACGCTCGTTGCTTCAGAGTCCTAATCAAAATCCCTCTCAATGTTCTTTGACATTTTCTGCCAATACTCAATTATTACAAAATGCCCTTATGCATTGAGAGACTTAGAATAACGTTTGAATATTAGAGATAGTTTAGTCTCCTAAGTCTAATCAGCCTCATTATCAAACCTAACGTGACCTATAAAGATAGAAGTCCAGAGATTTTAAGTCCACATTTTTTTCGAAAAGCCTTACTATATAGCTTATCAAGAACCTAACTAAACCAATAAAACGCAGGAAGAAAATAAAACAGATGAAAGTATTAGTTATTGGAGGCACAGGAAACATTAGCCGTGCTATTGTAGCCGCACTACTAAATCAGAATCACGAAGTTACTCTATTTAATCGAGGCGAACATCCTGACCCCCCGACATCTGATGTTCGTGTTATTCATGGTGATCGACATCAACACAAAGATTTTGAAGATAAAATGCGTTCCGAAACTTTTGACGCCGTAATTGATATGATTTCCTTTGATATGGAAGATGCAGCTTCCGCGTTGCGCGCGTTTCGCTATCGCGTTGGACACTTCGTCCAATGCTCAACAGTCATGACCTATGGGCCACCATTTAGTGGAATAAACTTGGATGAAAAAACTCCATTGAACGGTCAATCGAAATACGGACTCGGCAAGATTGCCGCTGATAAATTGTTGCTTGAAGCATATAGAGAAGATGGTTTCCCAGTTACTATTTTTAAGCCATCTTATACCTACGGCCCGGGTATAGATGTACAAAGACAAATCGGAGGTGGTGGTAATTGGATAGATCGACTTCGTCAGAAGAAGCCAATTCTTTCTGCCGGAGACGGCCTAAGCTACTTCCAATTCCTCTCATCACATGATGCTGGAGTTGGGTTTCAATCTGTACTTGGACGATCAAAGTGCTTTGGTGAAATTTATAACATCCCTCATCCACAACCACGAACATGGGACGAATGGCATCATGCAGTTGCAGAGGCACTGGATGTTAAAGCTAAAATTATCCATGTCCCACAAGATGTCCTAATTGCTATTGCTCCAGAGCGTTTTGGAGGATTAAGCACAAACTTCGGACACACTCAAATATTTAGTAGTGCGAAAATAGCCAAGGATATCCCCGAATTCCAACCAAAACAAGACCTAGTAAAAAGCTTGGAGGAAAATATTGCATGGATGGATAAACATGATCGTGTACATCGGAATAACGACGACGATCTAGAAGATAGAATCGTTTCTGCAATCGAGGCATTACCCAGTTGCTTTGAGAGTAACTAGAAAACTTTAGTTAATACCAAATACGCTACAGAATTACTTTACGATAACCACACTTACGTATGGAGAAAATGCTAATGGCTTTTAATGTAAAAAAGCGTGGAAAATTGACTTACTACTATCATGGAGACACACCAGTTCTCTCGCCACTCGTTACAGAAACATTACCCGATGGTGATTTGAAGATTTACTTTTCCGGACTAACCGGTGGATATTCAGCAAAAGGAGTTCTAAACTTAGAGGAACTGGTTTCAATGAGCCCTGATGATGAAATCCCGCTGGTGTTCAAAAGCTGGGAGTCTTGGCTACGAGAAGCCAATATTTGTGACTCACTGAAAGACATCGACTTTGTCGAAGTCCACGCGTTTGGATGTCAACCTAAATCACCAAATCCTTTGGTAGATCCCCAAGGATACCTTAAAGAACAGGAGAGGTTACGTCAAGCTTATGCTCAAGCCTACAGCAATTTCTTCAAAGATTATATGCCTGAGAATGGCGTACCAGCTCGATTTACAGTACATGTAGTTGACGTACCTGACCAAGCAGCCTCATACGAATTTTATGCTGTCGCACTCTACCAAAAATCGTTACAGATAAAATAGCAAACCTTTTTAAATTCTATACCTACCGGAGTGAATAATGACTTATGATCTCATTTTGACAGGTGGACATGTAATTGATCCGAAAAATCAGATCGATGCAATTATGGATGTTGGCATCAAAGACAAGAAAATTACTGAGATTTTGCCAAACATTCCATCTACAGAAAGTAGCAAGACTATATCAGTCTCAGGTTACTATGTAACACCTGGTTTGATCGACATCCACGTCCATGTGTATGGTGGTTATGATGGTTGGATGTTCCCCGATGTCCATTCATTTACCAATGGTGTCACAACAGTTGTTGATACAGGAGGTGCTGGTTGGAAGTCTTTCGAAGAATTTAAAGAGACTATTATCACAAAGTCCCAAACCCGTGTTTTAGCCCTTTTAAACATTGTTGGGGCAGGAATGCTAGGTGCAGTTGAACAAGATATAAGTGAAATGGATCCAATCCCCTGTGCTGAAACTGTACAGAAGTATCCTGAATATATTGTGGGTGTTAAAACCGCGCATTTTGGTGGACCGGGCTGGGAGGCAGTAGATGGAGCTATTCGAGCTGCGGAACTAAGTAATACACCTGTAATGATTGATTTTTGGCCAAGACCAACGCGGTCCTATTCACATCTACTTCTGAAGCATATGCGGCCAAATGATATCCACACGCACGTATACGCACAACATATCCCAATCTTAGACTCAGATGGAAATATTGAAAACTACATGCTTGAAGCCCGAGAGCGAGGAATTCTCTTCGACTTGGGCCATGGAGCAGGAAGCTTTTGGTGGCGAGTTGCAGTTCCCGCCATACAGCAGGGATTTCCTCCAGACACCATTAGTACGGATCTACACAAGCGTAGCGCTCTTATTCCCAACGCAAATATGTTAACAACCATGTCGAAATGCCTCAACATAGGAATGTCATTAGAAGATGTCCTTATGCGGTCAACGACGAAACCAGCGCAAGCAATTCATCGCCCGGAATTGGGACACCTTGACATCGGCACTGAAGCTGATATTGCTGTTCTCGACTTGCAGAAAGGTAATTTTGGGTTCGTTGACTCAGGACATGCTAGACTTTTGGGAAACCAAAACCTCCAATGTGTTATGACCATCCGAAGCGGTCAGATTGTATGGGACCCAAATGGTTTAAGTTGGCCTGACTGGGAAACAGCAGGCGAATATACCACAATAAACCACTAATACTGAAAACAGTTTAAAAAAAGTTTGCCAACACACATTTAGATCGACAGAAACCCCGCTTAACAACCCGAAAAGGAATGATTATTGAACACTATAAGCTCCACTCCAAAACCACCAAGACCCAGCCCATAACAAAGTCACAAAAACACACAAAAACACACAAAAATGGCAATTTAACACAACAATAACACTGGAACATCTCCCCAATTTTATTGTTGGCTACTTTATATTGTTGGCTACTTAAATAATGTCATAAAAGATAACAAAGGGAAGAGCCTGAAGTTTTGCTTCTATCAATCATAGTCCAAAAGCTCCAGAATAATCTTTGGACGTCCTTTTTTGCCGCTAAAAGCACACTTGCACAACCGAAAACAACAATGTAGATAGAGAAACCAAACCAATCAGCCAACCAAAACTTTTTTCAGAAAATTTGAGTAATAGTATTTTTTTGTTGCAAAAAACGATTTTTGGATTGCAAAACCAACATAGCATTACACATAATATTAAGTAGTGTAAATAAATACATCGGTGAAAAAATTACCAATACCTCTTAATCAAGTAAATTAATTTGGCTTCATGCGTCTTCAGAAGCTAATTAATATAGTATAGGACATCCAGACAAGCAAGACTGGGTTTTTTAGAAACATGTGATAGAAAGTTTCAAGTTCTGATACGAAACTGTCGCGCAAATCTTAAGTATATTATTTATCAGGAGAAAGTAGATTTTAATGAATGAAAATCAAGTTGAATATTCAACCTTGGCAGATCAAGTCCGGGAAAATATAAAAAAACGAATAATTAGTCAGGAGCTGAAACCCGGGTCACGATTAATTGTCAGCCACCTGGCTGCAGGAATGGGGACTAGTCTAACCCCTATTAGAGAAGCACTGAGACTATTAGTCAAAGACGGACTTGTCGAGATTATTCCGCATAAAGGGGCCCAAGTTATCATGCCATCTCAGGAACAATTCAAGGACCTCTTTGAAGTACGCACTGTTTTAGAAAGCCTTGCTATTAAATTAGCTATCCCAAATTTAAGTCCAGCAGATTACGAAAAATTGGAGCAAACTTTACAAGCAGGTGACGAAAGCATCGAATCCGAAGACCCAAAAGCTTGGTTGGACACGGATGAAAAGCTACACAGCTACATCATTCAGAAATCTGAGAACAACGTCTTAGCCGAATTACTGGATAATATTCGAAACCGCATAAACATCTTTCGCATTTTAACCGCACAGCTACCTTCCAGAGCAAAAAGAGCTCAAAACGAACATCGTTCTGTCGTTACTGCTATGAAAAAACAAAAGAATCAGGAAGCAGCAGAACTGGTTGCAAAGCATATCAAAAACACCTACGAAGTTGGTATCAACGCCTAGAAAAACTTTGTTGAGACTCCTTCAATGCTACCCTGAATATCATAGATTTCCATCACCTCTGACCCACAATGCAACTTAATTGTGGGTCAGATTTCAGTTTTTAGCGAAATGTATTAAAAACACAGCAAGTTTTTGGCTGGTTCCCACCTGTATCTTCATCTCAAAAAACAACTCTCTCAACTGAATATAGACATTTGAAAGCATTGTGATATAGAATATACTTGATTGGTGTTTACACTTTCTTGAGAAATTCAATTTGGCAGGCGGACTTCATCCATGGAAAAACTTATCATCACTGTTACATGTGATTCAACGATGTCATATCCGAGTAACCCTTATAACCCTAAAGGTGTCAAAAATCAAGCTGAAGAATATATACGTAGTGTTAATGCAGGAGCAAGTATTTGTCACTTACACGGGCCATATACTGTCGATGAGCAAATCCAAGCTGATGGCACAAAACTGTCTGATTTGGATATTCCAGGGTGGGCAAACCTGAAAGAACTAATCGAAGATAAATGCGATCCGATAATTCAATATGGTATTGCAAACGGTCGTTTCCCACAACGCAAAGAACTTATGAAACAGAATCCTGATATGATGTCGATCTGTTTCAATGCTCATGACGAATGCTTTGATTACGAACCCGGAAATCCCCCGGTGGAACTATATGGCATCCATGATCGGGACGAACTGACTGAGTACTGTCAGGTCACATCCGAATATAACGTCAAGGTAGAAGTTGAGGCATTTCACTATGGAGGCATCTGGAACGCCGTAAGACTAGTCGAACAAGGACTATTAAAAACACCCGTTTGGACAACATTTTTCCTTGGTTGGAAAGGGGGTTGTTGGACCCCTCCAACTCCTAAGTCAATGATGTATATGCATGATCATAAACCGGATAATTTCAATTATAACGTAAGCGTAATGGATCCCCCAACACACTGGCAAATCCTTACCACGGCTATCATCTTGGGCGGGCATGTTCGAGTAGGCATGGAAGATAATCCTTATTTAACCCCTGAAAAATATGCCAGTAGCAATGCCGAATTAGTGGAGAAGATTGCACGCATTTCTCGAGAATTGGGACGGGAAATTGCTTCACCAGAAGAAGCGCGCCAAATCATTGGATAAACAAGCAAAGAGGTTGCAGATGGCATGCATCAACGCTGTTAGTTTTTATGAAAATCGGAGCATTGAAGACATCTGTCATATCATACGACGTATAGGTTTCGAATCGATGGAAGTTTCCCGCATACCTTTCTTTGAAAAACTTACAACTACAAGCACACGAAAGGTCTTTGCTAACTGGGTAAAAGAACTGGGCCTGTCAACATATGGTTTCGATGCTTGGGTAAACTTTGATCCCTACCACGCTAGGGAAGAAACAATAAAAGGTTTCAAACAGGCAATTGATTTTGCCTCAGACCTTGACCTAGGTCAGATTATCACCCACGATGGACACATGGATATCACCGAAGGGAAAAGCCCAGGGGAATGCCTTAAGATTCTTATTCCTCTGTTCCAAGAAATCGCGGATCTCTCAGACCAAAAGGGGTTAAAGGTTGTACTAGAACCCCATCCAGATACATTGAGCATGGATAATATCTTCGCCATCGACCTGATTGATGGCATTGATCGTCACAATATTGGTTTAGTCTACGATTGCTGTCACTACGGCGTTGGACAACCCAATACATATATTCAGGCAATTAAGAATTTAGCACATCGCATCCAACATATCCATTTTTCAGATGGGGATTGTCGCACTTATGCCTTGCATCTTCCTCTAGAAGAGGGGGAACTCGAACTAGATGCCATCATTGAAAACCTGCAAGAAATTGGTTTCAATGGCACCTTAACAAGTGATATGTATAACTATCCTTTGTTGGAAGAAGGTGCAAAACGTAATTTAAAACGTATAAAGGAAGTAGAAGAAAAATTAGGTCTATAATTTAAAATCACTTTTGCTTCTTGGATGATTAATTCCCAATTTCTTTTAAAAGAATTAATTAAACACATAATTATTCTCTATCCTCTATGCCATTGTCTGTTCCGATTCAACAAAAGTTATTTTATTAAATTATTAAGTGCTACATTATGACCAGCGTCAAACCCCAAAGCAGGCACTAGCTACAAGTAGAGTTTGAGATGAAGGAGTAGCTATCCGCTCAGAAACACTTATGAAAGCCGCTGTCTTACATGAAGTTGGTAACCCTTTACGTATTGAAGATGTTCCAATACCAGAAATGGGACCAGATGATGTATTGGTTGAGACCAAAGCATGTGGGATCTGCCGAACGGATCTACACATATATAACGGACTGGCATATGTGCCACAACTCCCTCACATCCTTGGACATGAACCAGCAGGCATTGTGGCCAAGGTAGGCCAGAATGTATCTGGTTTTTCGATAGGACAACGCGTCGTACCCCATCTCTTTTTCACTTGTGGGAATTGCTACTATTGCCGTGTCGGATTGGATGCTCAGTGTATAAACCTCACAGGACTGCTGGGAGTGCTTAATGACGGAGCTTTTGCAGAATACTTCGTTGCCCCTGCGGAAAACCTATTTGCTTTACCTAACCAAGTTCCCTTTGAAGTTGGAGGTTTATCAAGTTGCGCTGCAATTACCGCTATCCATGCGGTTAGAAAGACAAGATTGAGGCCAAATGATACTGCGGTGATAATTGGATCAGGAGGAATTGGTCAAATATTAATTCAGATATTAAAAGCCTCAGGAGTCAGAGTTGTTGCTACCAGTCGTACAACAGGAAAACTAGAAATAGCAAAAGAACTTGGAGCAGACCTGACACTGCGACAAGACCACCCTGAGACCTTTAAAGAGATCAGACAATTTTCGGAAGGGGATGGAGCACAATGTGTTTTCGATTGTGTCGGCACTTCCTCTACTATGAAGGCTAGCGCTCAATATGTTATGCGTAGCGGACAAATAGTGGTAATCGGAGAAGAACCCGAATTTCCAGAAATTGATACCATCCAAATCGCACAGAGGGAACTAGAGATTATTGGTACTCGCAACGGTTCTAGACAGGACATTGACGATGTCATAAGCATGCTAGCTACTGGAATACTTAACCCTCCAATAGCAGAAACATTCCCATTAGAAAAGGTTAACCAAGCTTTAGACCTAATGAAAACCGGAGGAGTTAACGGCAGAATTGTCATTACAGTCACATAGGCATGCTAATTGCTGATCAAAAACCGAGATAACAGAGGAAAAAAATGAAGACGAACGATGTTTTCCAACAGCAAGTTAAGCAGTGGATCGATGAATTTGAAAGGGGTGAACTGACTGAGAAAAGTCTATATGCTGGACTAGAAAAATTTGATCACACCATACCACAAAGACAAGATTTACTCTATCTTCAAACGAGTGGAACCTCTTTAACTTCTGGAATTCATGGCATTCTTCTGGTAGAAAACGGTCAGGTATCTGAGATTCCTCCTGATCCTGATGACTGGCCTTATCAATCAGTGCTTGATGCTATCAGGGATGGTTGGCACGTTATCCAATTTCCTAACATGGCGCTGTTGATGGATGAATCACGTACATACGGTTTAGGTTGTGAATTCATCCTAGAGAAAAAGCACTAACGCCTCATAATGCGAATTACATCAAATCGAAACATCTACCAAAGGAGAACTTTTTAACCGAGAATACACTCCAATCTTCAGTCACTTACAAACCGATCCATTCCTAATTTACTATCTTACCTCTTTGCACAAAAACTTAAGTCCCCATAGCTTATACA
>Ga0207984_1001061_pt1 | contig 14504 bp, 14 predicted proteins | sample ETNtaG_30_FD_185760 | JGI IMG/M metagenome (GOLD analysis project Ga0207984, IMG submission 185760) | Marine microbial and viral communities from oxygen minimum zone, Eastern Pacific Ocean - ETNP201306PF43B (SPAdes) (version 2) | ecosystem: Environmental > Aquatic > Marine > Oceanic ...
GGCCCTAAAGGTGATCAAGCCGCAAATGTTACTAAACTGAATTAAGCTTTAGTTTTACAGTAATACATAAAAGCCTCATCCGGTTAAAACAGGATGAGGTTTTTTTTGTATGTAGCGGCGCAGAAACTCGAACCCCGGACACCCGGATTATGATACCGGACGTTTACAGAGGATCTCCCTCGAAATAGTGGCATTTAGTGCCATTTTCGATAACTCTTTTTCCAGAATCCCATGAGCATATTTGATTTCGTTATCTGAAAAATATACTCTGCATCAAAACCACCCCAACCCCTTCAACCCAATCACAACACTGCAGTACGATCTGCTAGAAAATAGCTACGTGAATATCATCATCTACGATATGCTGGGCAGAGAAGTAAAAACGCTGGTAAACCAAACTCAAGACGTTGGTTTTAGATCAGTAATATGGAATGCTACCAATGATTATGGCAAACCTGTGAGTGCTGGTGTGTATTTATATCAGATAGAGGCTGGTGAGTTTGTTCAGACCAAGAAGATGGTGCTGTTGAAATAAGAATTTAACGTGAATCAAGCGGTATTCAGTAATCCAACATTGGTAATAGATGCAGTCTTTGCTTTTGCCAAAAAGTATATACCACTCAAAATAAATAAAACAGTTCCAAGGGTAGCCATGCCGTAAGTAAATAATCGTATAAACTGGTAATAATTAAGATTCGCCTGGCCCCAATCTTTATAAAGTTGGATTCCAATCGACCCGGTGTAACCGATAGCATCGCTCAAGTAAATAGCAAAAACAGCTGTACCAGTAGCTCGGGTTGATGCCATGATTCTTTCGAATAATACAGCACCAAATGGTACATACGCCAAATAGGCACCGAAGCCAATCAGAATCATCCACCATAGTCCGCTAATAATATTTAAATCTTTAAGAACAGTTGCTACTCCCATGAGAATCATACCAATCAACATAACAGAAAAAACAGCTATCAATCCCTTCCTATGATTTTTGGCGAGATTAAGTAAAGCCATGACAATCATAATGCCCAAAGCAATAGGCAAATCTGCTTTTGAAAAAAGTGTAGGTTCAGATGCATAGCCCATAGCTGCAAAAACTTCTGGCATATACATGTCACGAACATCCCGGTATGCCGTCAAAAAGAAATAGAGAATGAGCAACATTATCATACCACCCATAAATTGTTTAAAAAATGAAGATCGACTCTGACCATCCATAACGGTACGCTCACATCTACTGGAAATATCGTCAGCGGTTGGGTCAGGTAAAAGATTCAGTAAAAAGACTGAAATAATAAAGGGAATAAAGAAAATGGCTCCAACGGTTACCGGCATCCAAAATTCAGTTATGCCCGTTTCCATTATCCATCCGCCCACTGTTTTAACCGAGCTGCTGGCGACGATATAGGAACAACTCAATCCGGCGAACAAGAGTTCTGCCGTTTTTCTTCCCTCCAGATATCGTGAAACGAGACCCCAAACCATTCCCAATGGTAAGCCGTTTATGAAGATGGCTAACACTTTGAGGTTCTCTGGAAGAATTGCGAATCCAAGCAATGCTGACTCTGCTATGATAATCATCAAGACCAGTGCCTTTGCCTGCTGACTTCGTCCAATTTCCGAGCAAAATTTGCATCCGTAATATTTAGAAATGGTGTATCCCATTATTTGCCCGATGACAAAAGCCGTTTTTAGCTTTATTCCCGTACCCATGAATTCGAGACCGGCGAAAGTCGCAGCTCCGAAGGGTTTTCTAAATGCATACATACAGAAGTAAGTCAAAAATGCAAATCCCATAGCATATAAACTGAACTGCCAAGAAGGAGCCCGGCTCAACCATGATGTAATTATACTCTGTTTTTCTTGATTATTCATTAATTACGTTCCACAGTTGTCCATTATTGTCTGATAAGTATTTTTTAGCCTCATTTAGTGAACACAATCTTATGGGCCAATTCACTTCAGGAGGTTTTTTTTATGCGCAAAGTTGGAATGGATCAAGTTCTATTACAATATCTTATTCTGATGTTGAGGGCGGTCAAGACAGCATTGTCACCAATGATAATGCTACCATCACCTGGGGCGATGGCAATAAACTACGATAATCATACATTCATTGAGTATCAGGATAAATGGAAAAGAATTAAATATTATGCTATAAACAAATTGAAATTTCAGAAAGTGAAACAAATATGAGTGTTGTTGAGATAACTTACAATTATTATTGGGAAATCATTAAAGCGGATTATTTTTCTTATAGTAAAAATGATAACAATGAATTGAAGTTAGTAAATAGAACATCAATTTCTGTTGAATACGAATGTCCCGGATTTGAGTAAATCTATCCCTAACCCCCACCCAAAGGATTTAAGCAAGAGCCCCGCAGCAGCGGGGGTTTTTGTTTGTGGGATGATGGGTAAGGGCTTAGTTATGTATCGGATATATTTTCCAAGTTAAAAAAAGATTAAACTAAAAACTTATTTGATATCGGATAAAATTTTGAAGCAGACTCTATTAAAGAGTTCGCCGTTAATTCTTTAACTCCATAGATATCTACGATGCAACCATATTGATCTATTACTTTGCGTACAAGTAAATCAAAATCACCATCACCTGATAGCAGTATTATTTTTTCTGCTTCTTGAGCTGAATCTAAGATATCGATAGCTATACCCACATCCCAATCTCCCTTAGTACTGCCGTCTGCTCTAGATATATAGGGCTTGAGTTTCACATTAAATCCAATAGATCGTAACGCGTATTGAAATTTTTGTTGCCTCTCATCTCCTCGATCTATAGCGTAAGCATTTGCTTTAATGATTTCATCTTTAGATTCTATTTGATTCCAAAAACGTTTGTAGTTAAAGGAACGTCTAAAAGTATCCCGCGTGGTATAATAAATATTTTGAACGTCAACAAATATGGCAGTTTTCATTATCTTTAATTTATAGCCAAAGTATCTGGATTTATATCACAGGGTATTTCTAAATAATATTTAGAAAAAAACAGAGCTGAATCTCCACCGATGGTTTCAATCATTTTAATTGATACACTATTATGATTCACTATAATAAATGGGGACACATTTTTGAGAGACACATAATACAAAACATTCCATAAGCAATAGTAGTTTTGATGAATTAATTAATATTGCTATTAATTCTATTGGGTAGGATTGTTCACAAAACACTCAATCTAAATAGTCGAAAGTGCCCATTATCCACCTCTTCCTAAAATTTATATTAGACTTTATTTCTTTTACTTACACTATTTCGTTTTCAATATAGTGAAATGCTTCTTCCTTCTGGTCCAAGCATAACAAAACCAGCAAGTCATCCTGTTTGGCATATTGAATAGATTTTTTAATTCCGCCCAGGATGTCGTCTGTAAATTGGATTGAACTTTCTGTGATACCGTGATCCTTAAAACAGGTGCTGATTATGCTGGGAATTTCGCCTACTTTCCGACCGCGTAAATATTTTGGTATTTCAGCAATTATAACATGATCAGGTTTGATTTTCGCTGCAGACTTTACCAGTCCGGCAATATCATCATTGCTGCGATCGCCGGCTTGACCGATCAATAATAATTTCCGTTTTGCGGGAATATTTTTTACCATGGTTACAAGGGCATTCATGCCGTGGGGGTTGTGAGCAAAATCCATTAAGATTGTATAGCCGTTCTTTTTGAATATATTCCCGCGTCCGGGGTTTTCTGTATAAGAACTTCCAAATGTACGCAGGCTGTCAGCAATCGCTTCGTTTTCAACGCCTAAAGCTTTTGCCAGGGAAATTGCGCCCAGGCAATTGGAACTGTTATGAACAGCTGCTCGATCCATAGTTATGGGGATCTGGTGATGGTCAAGCATTGCAGTTTTTATTCCATTCTCAAAATAAATAATTTGCCCGTCCTCAATTGTACAGGCTTTACCGCCTTTTTTAACATGATTAGAGACAGTTGGGTCAATCGCATCTAAACTGAACCAGCAAATCTCCTGGGTAACATTTTTAGCATAGTTTACAATTTCTGCGTCATCGGCGTTTAAAACCAAAATCCCGTCTGGTGCCAATCCATGCCGAATGATGAATTTAGTTTCCACCATGTCGGATAAATTTTGAACACCATATTCGCCTAAATGATCTTCCGCAACATTGGTAATGATCGCTGCATGGACATTTTTCACAGGCAGCCCCCGCCGGAGCATTCCGCCCCGGGCGATTTCCAGTATCGCGGTTTCCACATCCTGATTCCGCAGTGTGGCTCGGGCGCCTTCCGGTCCGGAATAATCACCTGATTCCACGGTTTGTTTTGCAACACGGATTCCGTCTGTGGAAGAAGCTCCTGTCATCATACCGGCAGTTGTCAGGATTGATTCCATCAGCCGAACGGTGGTTGATTTTCCATTGGTACCGGTAATGAGCACTACCGGAACATCTGAAACCTGGTTCCAATCAATTTCCTGAGGAGCGGAAATGCTGTCTACTTCAAATTGCCGGGAACCCGTTCCTGTCCCGATTGAAACAACATTGTCAGACTGTAAGAAACGGACATCATGTTCATTTGCAGCCGCACACATTTTGGCCAGGGCAGGGTTCAATTCAGCTTTGATTTCATTTTTTAATTCTGCAAGCTTGCTATGATCAAGAAAAAGTTCACCTCCGTTTAATACGGAAAGGGTCAAATCCCAAATGACTTCATTTACTGAGCAGGCGGAATAAAGAGCATCAATGGGAGCGGAGAAATACAGGCTGATTCCTCCAGAAAAACGGCGAGTTTTCATTTCTTCTTTTCCCCAGCCGACTAAATGTAATACGTAGGACACACACTTTCCCCAAACCTGGAGTACTTCTTCCTGGCGAATATCCGGAACTTCTACATCCAGCATTGCTCCGGATTTATCAGTAAACAGGCTTGGTCCGGTTATGCGGCGAGTATCAAGGATGTTCATCAGTCCGCTTCTTCTTTTGCAATGCGGACGCCGCGTTCGTCCTGGATGATTTTTTGGCCTTCCTCCAATTCAAAATGAAAATCTTCAACCACTGTTTCATCCTGTTTTAGTTTTGCTGATTTGTCAACCGGAGCAGTCTTTTCTGAATCGTAATGAACAATCTGCTTCCAGCAGCGTGTGATATCGTCACCAAGGATCAACACTAAATCACCTTCTTTACCCATACTCAAGGCTGCCTCGACTGCGCCGGCTTCATCAGGGATGACGTCAATTCCGGCTGTCTTAATCCCGGCTGTTAAAAGAGTTTTTTTCATAAGCTGCGGGACTTCATCATCAGTCCTGCCCCTGCGGTTATCATCAGCCTTACAGATGAAATGGTCAAAATGCGGGGCAGCAATTTCGGCAATTTTCTGAATATCTTCATCCCTGCGGTCACCCGGAGCTGATATAACAGCTATCCGCTTGCCGTTCACATCCAGCTTACTGCATAGTTCGGAAATAGCACGCACCGCTGCCGGGTTATGGGCATAATCCAGCATAACCTTGAAGGGATGTTCTTCAAAAATGTTCATCTTTCCCGGCGCCTGGAAAAAAGTCTGGGTGAAGGTTTGTAAACCGTGACGGATGTCATCCAGTTCCTTGCCCATGCTGTACGCCAGAGCAGCGGCAAACATGGCATTTTGAACATTGTGTACGGCTTTTCCTTCCAGGGTTGCAGGAATGAGATGTGTCCATAATAGCGGAATGTGAGCGCCATTATCATAAAAAGTGATCATATCCCCATTGATGCCTTTTTCCAAAACGACCGCTCTCCCTCCGGCTTGAATATGCTGTTTGACCAGTTCATGGGTGGGATTCATAGTGACGTAACAGAGATGATCCGCTTTGGAATAATCAGCCATTCGCAGGCAATACTCATCATCTGCATTCAATACGGCAGTATCAATCGCAGTTTCCACAACAATCCGTTTTACTTCAGCCAGTTGTTCCAGCGTATCAATCCCTTTTAACCCCAGGTGATCAGCGGAAATATTCAAACAAGCGGCAACATCGCTTCTTTCATAACCAAGGCCGTTGCGGACAATCCCGCCCCGGGCGGTTTCCAAAACCGCCATATCTACGTCCGGATCTCTCAAAACCATTTGGGCGCTTTTCGGTCCGGTCATATCGCCTTTCATGGTTAAATGTCCGTCAATATACACGCCGTCTGTTGTCGTGAAACCAACTGTATGTCCCACTGTTTTCATGAGATGCGCCAGCATGCGCGTGGTTGTGGTTTTACCATTCGTACCGGTAATAGCAGCGATGGGAATTCGGCTGGGGGATGAATTGGGGAATAACATATCCATTACCGGACCGGCTACGTCCCTGGGTTCACCTTGGCTGGGTGCAATGTGCATCCTGAATCCGGGTGCCGCATTCACTTCCACGATTGCTCCACCGATTTCACGATAGGATCGTGTAATGTCATCCGTCAGGAAGTCCACACCTCCAACATCAAGCCCAATTGCTTTCACGGCGCGTTCTGCCATGGAGCGGTTGTCCGGATGGACGATATCTGTCATATCAATGGCGGTTCCACCGGTAGATAAGTTTGCTGTGGAGCGCAAAAACAATTGTTCACTCTTCTTAAGCACAGTGTCCAGGTTGTATCCTTTGGTCTTCATGAGCCGCTCTGCCTGGTGGTCCACCTGAATTTTTGTAAGGACTTTTTCATGTCCAATACCGCGGCGGGGATCTGAATTTACAATGTCAATTAATTTCTGGATTGAATGTTTTCCATCGCCGGTTACATGTCCCGGAACTCGTTTCGCAACAGCGATGAGCTTTCCATTCACAACCAGCATGCGATGATCAAATCCGGTGATAAAGCTTTCCACCAGTACACCTTTTGATGAACCGCGTTCACGGGCAATTTTAAAAGCGGATTGTACTTGTTCATTTTCGGTCAAATTGATGGAGACGCCCCGCCCGTGGTTTGCGTTTAATGGTTTTACAACCACGGGGTAACCGATCCGGTTGGCCATGCGCGCAGCTGCATTTTCATTGTAGACCAGTTTCTGGATGGGAACAGGCAAACCCAGATCATTTAAAAGTGAATTTGTATCGTCTTTATCGCTGGCTATCTCAACAGAAATATGCCTGGTTTCGTTTGTGACTGTAGCCTGGATCCGTTTTTGATATTTCCCCTGACCAAATTGCACCAGGCTGTACTGGTTCAAGCGCATGGCGGGGATATCCCGTTCCCTGGCAGCTTTGACTAATGATGCTGTGCTGGGGCCAAATTCAAAACGCTGGGCAAAGCGGATAAAATCGTCACGTTCTTCCTCAAAATTGAAATCGGGATCAATATCCTCCATCTGATCTTTCAAATCCTGGGGTAAAAGATCCAGCAATAACTGTCGCGCCAATCTGCCTGATCTCAGGCCTACATCACGCTGCAAATACTGGAAGACCATATTGTACTGGCCTTTGATGTCTGTTGAACGGGTTTTTCCAAAGGTTACTTCTGAACCGGCAATATTCTGTAATTCAATGGCAACATGTTCCATGACGTGACCCAGCCATGTACCCTCTTTCTCCTTTAATCGTCTCACGAAACCGCCGGGTGTTTGATAAGAGCAGCCATGCTCCGCCAGTCCGGGGAGAAGAACTAAAAGAGTATCAATAAATTTATTTCCAAGTTTTACGGTAGGCCAGTCCTCTAGGATTCCCAAATCCAAAACATGGCGTATGACCGGGAAACGGGCGTACCTGTTGGGTCCTACATAAACGTTTGTTGAAATTATATTCATATTCTGCTCCGATTTTGACAGTTATTTATTAAATGTTTGTGTTCCCAGATCAGAGTCGAAAACAGTGGCAGTATGTGTATTGAGGTTATATTTTGAACCGGAAGCAAGGATGTGTAGCCTTATATCCGTAATATTGATGGCATCATTTCGGGCTGCGCTACTTACAGAAGTTGCGTTCATTTTGCTTGGATCAACCACCGTAACTGCCCCGCTTCCTTCCACAGAAAACGTGTTGTCATGATCAATAAAAATAGCAGTATTTTCATCAATTCCCACACCAGTTAGAAAAGGGCTGTAAGCAATGGCTGCCAGCAGTCTTCCAAGCCGGTTACGCTGGCGGAAGTGCTGATCAATTACAATGCTGTTCGTCAAGCCAAGCCCGGGACTTAATGAAACACTTCTCGGTGTGGGTGTGCTCCCGCTCCGACCTCCGGAAATCATGTGTTCCGGCATGATGGCAGCCCCGGCTGATGTACCCGCCACGTGAACCCCGTCTGCATTCAACTTGCGGATGACTTTTGCCACCGGAGTTCCCCCCAAAATTGTAGACAATCGTAATTGATTCCCCCCTGAAATGAAAATACCTGTTGATTTCTTTAAGTTGGAGAGGTAGTCTTCTCTGCTGCAGTCACTTCTTTTTTTAATATCAATACTAAATACATCTGAAGCTCCCATTTCTGTAAACAGGCTGGTAAAAATTTCGCCGTTATCTTCTAACTTAGTCGCTGTTGGAATGATAGTAATAATAGCTCTGTCTCCACCGCACAGTTTTACAAACTTCTCAAGGATCGTAGGCTCTGTCCGTTTGCTAACAGCTCCTCCAATTGGGATTATATATCCCCTGTCGGCATCTGTGTTTCCTCGTGATGGTGTCATCTGTTTCTTTCTACTTATTTAAGAATAATTACCAATAATAATGTGCGATTTTTAACTGAACAAAAACGGTTCAAAAAAAGCCGAGGAAAATACAATAAAAATTCTCATAACTCACTCTCAATTTGAAGATTACAGAAGATTTTCTCTTTTTATGTTTATTATAATAGATTAGTTGTTGAAATGGAAAATTATTGTACATTCGCAGCCCTTTAAAAGAGGGAAGAAGGTGTGAAGATTATCCACCTTAATAGTAAAAGTAATTAATAAAGTTAAGGAAAATAGTAATGAGTGAAGTATTGCAAGGAACAGTTAAGTGGTTTAATAATTCAAAAGGATTTGGATTTATAACGCCATCAGATGGTGGAAAAGATTTATTTGTTCACATGAGTGAAATTAAAATGGAAGGGTTTAAGACTCTGAATGATGGACAATCTGTTGATTATATTGCAGGGTCAACTGAAAAAGGACCCTGTGCAACAAATGTAATTCCCCAGTAATCTGTTTCAAACATATTAAAAGGAGAGCGTTGATGCTCTTCTTTTATTGATTACAGCCCCTTGATTTTCAGGGGGCTGTTTTTATTACTATAATTCCCAAAGGATTTAAGCAAGAGCCCCACATTCGTGGGGTTTTTTGTTTGTGGATTTAGGTCGGTCTCATAACCCGAAGGGTGGATATTGGGGTCTTTTACCAAATAATAGATAGAAGGATTATTGTGTAATCCGGTTAAGAGAATTAGTGACACTTTATTTCAATATAAAGCATTCCAATTTTTATTCTTCCTGTTTAAATTTTTTCAATGATTACTGTTCTTTCACTTGCGAAAAAACTAACAATGGATAATTGCGCCCATCCTGCCAGGGAGTTTATACATGTCAATTAATATAACATTAGGGGAAAAAGAATATTTTAAGGGAATTGGAAAGATCCCTTTTGAAGGACCTGATTCTCAAAATCCACTTGCATTTAAATATTATGATGAAAATCAACTTGTTGCTGGTAAAACTATGGGGGATCACTTTCGCTTTTCTGTTGCATACTGGCACACTTTCCGTGGCACAGGAGGGGATCCATTCGGTCCTGGTACTAAGATTTTTCCATGGGATGAAAATTTAGATCAGATGCAAGCGGCAATGGATCGCCTAGATGCAGCGTTCGAATTTTTTACTAAACTTGGTATCCCATTCTATTGTTTTCATGACCGTGATATTGCGCCAGAAGGATCCAATGTAAAAGAAACAGAAGATAACTTAAAACAGGTAATTAATATTGCTCTTTCAAAACAAGAAGAGTCAGGTGTAAAATTATTATGGGGTACCGCAAATCTTTTTTCCCATCCACGTTACATGAATGGGGCGATTACAAATCCGGATTTTCAAGTGTTAACTCACGCTGCTGCGCAAGTAAAAGCTGCAATTGATGCTACTATTAAACTTGGCGGTGATAATTATGTTTTTTGGGGTGGTCGAGAAGGGTACTACTCTCTTTTAAATACAGATATGAAACGGGAATTAGATCATTTAGGTGTATTTCTTCAAAAAGCAAGGGATTACGGACGAGGAATGGGTTTTGAAGGAACATTCCTAATTGAACCAAAGCCAATGGAACCTACTAAACACCAATATGATTTTGATGTAGCAGCTGTTGTTGCATTTATTAAGAATTATGGTTTAGAAGATGATTTTAAGCTGAATATTGAAAATAATCATGCAACCTTGGCTGGCCATACTTATGCTCATGAGGTTCAAGTAGCTATTGATTATGGGTTATTTGGTAGTTTGGATATTAACCAAGGTGATCCTATGAATGGATGGGATACTGATGAATTTTTGCATAACCTCTATGATGCAACCGAATTAATGCTAGTGCTTTTGAACTCTAACGGAGTGGGTAATGGAGGTATGAATTTTGATGCAAAAACAAGACGTAGTTCGACTGATTTAGAGGACATATTTATTGGACATATAAGTTCAATGGATACATTAGCACGAGGGCTTCTAGCAGCTGATAGTTTATTAAGTAAATCTGATCTCAATCAAATGAAAAATGACAGATATAATAGTTTTGACGAAGGTGACGGATCTTCTTTTGAAAAAGGTTTATTAGAATTTAAAGAAATTGCCGAGTTGGCTGTCAAAAATAGTGAGCCAAAACAGATAAGTGCTAAACAAGAATTATTTGAAGCTTTAATAAATCAGCATATTAAATAATCTATAGAGATTCCAGTTAAGCGATGGGTAGATGAATTATGGCTAGATATTTTGCAGGACTTGATGTCTCAACACAAAGTTGCAAATTTGTAATCATTGATTGGGATAATTATACATTGGAATATGTTGGTAGAGTAAACTACGACGAAGAGTTACCTCAATATAACACGGAAAACGGCGTAGTTACCGGTAATGAGCTAGGAGTATCGGAATCCAATCCATTAATGTGGATAGATGCAGTTGAAAAAGTATTTGAGAAGACTGTTGATAGTGGTTTCCCAATGAAATATATAAAATCCATATCTGTATCTGGTCAACAGCATGGTTTGGTTGCCCTAGATTCAAATGGTAATCTTGCACGCACTATGGCCAAACTGTGGAATGATTATTCAACACAGGAAGAATGTGATTTATTGACAGAAAAGCTTGGCGGCAATGAAAATATGATTTCAGAAACTAGTAATACTCAACGAACAGGTTATACTGCGGCTAAGATCTATCATATGTACAGACATGAAAGAGATATTTATAATAATACTCATATTCTTTTTTTAGTACACAATTATATTAATTGGTATTTAACTGGTGGTGTAGCGGTTATGGAACCTGGTGATACATCGGGTACTGCACTTTGGAATCCAGCTACACAGAATTGGTCGACTGATCTTATTGCCGTCATAGACCCGGATTTAGCAGAAAAACTACCCAAAGTAAAATCTTCTACCGAATCGATCGGAACTATTTCAAAATCATTAGCTGAACGTTTTGGTTTTTCAACAAAATGTAAAATCGATGCAGGATCCGGTGACAATATGTATGGCGCTGTAGGTACTGGCAACGTTAAACCTGGTATTGTTACAGTTAGTTTAGGCACAAGTGGCACAGCATATACTATCCTTGAAAAACCATATGTTGATCCTGAAGGAACAATAGCATCTTTTTGCGATAGTACCGGAAATTATTTACCTTTACTTTGTGTTTCAAATTTGGCAAATGGTTTTGATAAATTCTGTAGAATCAACAATTTAAGCCCCCGTCAGTTTGATGAATTGATTAATGAAACAGAACCTGGTAATGATGGTAGGATACTGATCCCTTGGTATGAAGGAGAAAGAACTCCAGATATCCCAAATGCTACCCCTATTTATTTTGGTTTCGCACTCCATGATTTTGATCAAAAAACATTAGCTCGAGCAATTATAGAAGGCCATTTACTTAATTTATACAATGGTTTTAAATCATTGCCTGTAACACCTAAACAGATACATTTGATGGGAGGGCTTTCTCAATCGCCAGCTTGGTGTCAAACAATAGCTGATATATTTTCTGCAAAAACGACTCCGATAATTGGTGAAGGCGCAGCCTTAGGTGCTGCAATTCATGCTAGTTGGGTTTGGTTAAATGAGACAGGTGAAAATGTTGAAATTGATGAAATATGCAATAAATTTATTAGATTCAATAAAAACTTAATGAAAACACCACGCCCGGAATATCAATCTACATATGATAAACAAAAAAGATTATTTCAAGCTTTATCTTCACGAGTTCAAGGCCTCAAAGGTGATAACCCTTTCAAATTACATTCAGCCTTGAAAACTTAGTTATAAAAAGTTTAGGGCCTATTTTTAACTAACTAATTTAAATATTTTCAATAATTACTGTTCTTTCACCTGCGAAAAAACTATAATATCCAAATCTAATTTTTGTAGTAAAATATTTATATATTAATTCTTAAAAAAACTAACTCTTTATAAAAAATGAATGCAGGAGAGTTTGTCCAGACCAAGAAGATGGTGCTGCTGAAATAAAAAGACTGAAATGAAAAAAATACTATTAATACTACCATTACTACTTTATTGGTCTTGTGATGAACCGACCGAAGAAGATAATACTCCCCCTACAGTGACTATTACATCACCACAGAACAATTCATCGGTTTCAGAAGTGGTATCTATCACTTGTATGTCATCTTATAATGAGGGTGTTGAAAAAGTTGAGGATTTAGTTTGGACAGAAATAGATACAAAAGAACACTACAGAAGGGCTTTTGATTATGTTTATCCTAAATTATTGAAAATAGAAAATGAATAAAGATATAGAAAGAAAAATCCTTTTAAACCCGGGGCCAGCTACAACTACTGACACCGTAAAAATGGCACAGGTAATTCCTGATATTTGTCCAAGGGAAAAAGAATTCGGGGAATTAATGGCTGAAATACGCAAAGACCTATTGAAAATAGTGAATGCTAATCAAGAAAAATATAGTACTGTTTTATTTGGTGGTTCTGGTACAGCAGTCATGGAATCAGTTGTTTCAAGTGTTACTAGCAAAGAAAAAACACTTTTGATATTAATAAACGGTGCCTACGGGGACAGAATGAAAAAAATTGCAGAAACTTATTCTATACCTTATAGAATATTAGAATATGAATGGGGTAAAACAATAAACTTCAGCAAAGTGGAAAGTTATCTAAAATCGAACCTTGATGTTGGTTATATCGCCATGGTACACCACGAGACAACAACTGGCATTATCAACTCGATTGAAAGTTTTTCTGAATTAGGCAAGAAATATGGGCATACTTTGATACTTGATGCTATTTCCAGTTATGCCGGAGTACCGATTGATTTAGAAAAAACACCCATTGATTTTATAATGTCAACATCAAACAAATGTATTCAAGGTATGCCTGGTCTTGGATTTATTATTTGTAATAAGAAAAAAATTTATAACCTAAAAAAAATACAGCCTAGATCATTTTATTTGAGCCTTTATGATGAGTATATAAATGTTACTAAAACAGGTCAATCAAGATTTACACCACCTGTACAAGTCATATATGCATTAAGAAAGGCAATAGATGAATTGTTTGTTGAAGGAGTAAAAAACAGATATAAAAGATATCACGATAATATGAATTTCTTAAGAAAAGGTTTAAAAGATTTGGGGTTCAAATTCCTATTAAAAGAAGAATGCGAATCAGGAATATTACTGTCTATAATTGAACCAACGGCTAGCAGTTATTCGTTCGAGAAAATGCATGATTATTTCTATGAAAATGGAATAACTATTTACCCGGGTAAATTGATAAATAATAATACTTTTAGATTAGCTATAATAGGTGACCTACAAAAAAAAGATCTACAAAAAATTGTTATGGAATTTAAATCATTTTTAATGAAATCATCACTTTATGAAAATATATACTCCTGAAGAATTAACGGATAGAAAAATTATTTGCTGGGAACGCTTATCTTTTATTTAGGTGTAGGCATAGCTATTGAAATCGACAATGGTATTGCAATGGCAATTAGTTATGGAGGCATTGGCTATTTCTATTATGATTATAATGTAAAAAAACTTGAAGGTGCCAGTCTAAAAGATGCTAAAATAATAGCAAAAAAATATAATAATGATTTAATTCAAAGAATCTTTAATGAAAATGATTAATTACAACATCAAGCCCCGCTTAGTTGTCCAACGTAATAACATGGAGATGGAGCGGGGTTTTTTGTTTGTGGAATAATGGGTAGATTTGGGTAAGGAGATGACACTGCCAATAAAGAAAAGTTTCTCCCCTTGTTAGGTTTGAACTCTTCATTTAGGATATGACCATGGATACTTTAAAGCAATATGTATTAGAAGCCGATGAGAAATCAGCAGAGCGTTTATTGCGG
>Ga0207984_1001067_pt1 | contig 14467 bp, 22 predicted proteins | sample ETNtaG_30_FD_185760 | JGI IMG/M metagenome (GOLD analysis project Ga0207984, IMG submission 185760) | Marine microbial and viral communities from oxygen minimum zone, Eastern Pacific Ocean - ETNP201306PF43B (SPAdes) (version 2) | ecosystem: Environmental > Aquatic > Marine > Oceanic ...
ACATCCCCTGCGGATTTATCCCGGGATTGGCAACCGCGATTACCCATATTGCCCGCGGTAAGACTCCTCCGCACATAGACCGGGATAAACTCCTGGCGTACCTCGAGATAGATCGGCTACAGATTTTATCAGCCTGTTTTGCATTGGACACTGCTACTGAGAATCTAAAGGAAGTTTTCGACAATATATTAGTTGACACACTGGAGCATAATTATGGCATTCATAGTAACAAAACGTAACAGCGCACCGTTTAAGTTAGATATAACTGGCTATTCCACAGTAAACAAGCGGCTGGTTACGTTAACACTCATGGAAAAGGATTGCAACAAGCTGATAGATCGTTTGACGCAAGAACTTTGGGATAAACGCAAAACGGAGATGGAGATAAATGAAACAGAACAGAACATCTTATGACAAGACGCCGGACGTGTTTGATAAATCGAAATCGTATTTAATAAACCAGTTCGGAGACATAACAGAATGGAAAGAAGAACATTCTCTAGAGAATTGGCAAGCAGCTGTTGGTGGATATGTCCAGGTTATTCCAAGCGTTTATACCGCGCATTTCTCTACTGACCACGTCTTTCTTGCTGATGAGGAGGGTTTGTTCAAGGATTACCTGGTAAATCAATATATCAAGAATGGTATCGTGGGTAACGTTTTAGTGATTCCAGGAGAAAGTTTTACATGAAACTAGAGAATGGTGATACCGTTATACTAAGAGTCAAGGAAGACAAGATAGGAATCATGTGGCATGTGTCAGTAGAGCGAGAGAAAGACGGTATGGTTGCTCATACCACAACAGGTGAGAAGCCTAACGAAAAGTCAGAATGTGTACAATGGCTATGCCAGCTGCTTATGGTTAAATAATGATTATTTCTTTTTTAAACGACAAGGTATAATAAACAATTGGAATCAAAACTTAAAAAATTCATGACGGTTGACCAACGAAGTCAATTACGTGGTCTTCCAACGTATCATTCGATATGTTTTACTAAATTTGGTATATCTCGCCCTGGAAAAACGGCTAAAGATTTAGCTATGGCTGCAATACGGGCAAAAGAGAAAAAAGAAAACAAAAGTAATGATTAATTGTGGCACCGTGGTTAATTATTGCTCACCTGGAACGGTGCAAGGGAGAAATTATGTCTAGATCAGAACGAACATTGATTGGTAACTACGCCACAAGACGTTTAGTAGCAAAGGATGTAAAAGTGTCTAAGAAAAAAACAATGATGAAAGAGGCCAGAAGTAAGGGCAAAACATACATCTTCAGAGGTCGTGGATCAAGAGTTGGTGCAGCTATCGAAGCTATGGCTGACGGATCTTGGAGAGATGCTTTCAATCCAGATAACCCCATAACCAAGAAAACAAGGCTTACTCTGCGTGAGTACGATAACGCATACAATGCCATATACAGGAAGTATTGTCAAGATCTTCCTCTTCGTTATTCAGACCGGATGTCTGTATATTTAAAGGTTAATTTATGAACTGTTGCCCAAACATCGAGGCGCCCATCAATACCGGCACATTTGTTTGTGCTAATTGTGGGCGTACCATGCCGTCTTCTGAGGCAGAGTACATGGATATTGATGACGATCCTATATGCGCGGATTGTTTCGATAAAGTATGCCCTCCAGGGGATATTTTTTATGAGCGCCTCGATAACTTCGATCCTGCTGGTCACTAAATCCTCAAAGAGGGTGCTGGTGAGAACTAGCACCCTTTTTTATTTGGAATTAATAATGAACGTGGTTAAACTACTAAAAAGAATGAATGAGCAATCAGATCCACCTTGTAAGACATGCCCATATTTTGAACATTGCGAAGAAACAGAACAATGCTGTGATTTGTTTGTTAATTATGTGGAATTCGGGGTTACATGCGATATAGGATGGTTTGATAACGATCCTAGAAAGCCTTATCTGTTTACGTGTGTCCCTAAAAGGGGGATATCCATTAAAGAAATAAGTAAAGCATGCGACATGACAACAACCAGAGTACAAACCATGCTATCTTTTTGTAAAAAATATAAATTAGCTTTTGAAACCACTGGTTTCTACATGACGAAAGATATAGAAAATGAAATTAAAAACATTAGCTCAAGATCAGTTAAACTTCGAAATGCTAAGATTACACTTTGCAAGATATTGTTGGAGAAGGATGAACGAGTTAACCCCAAGCGGACGAGTAACTTGGTCAAAGAGGTTCGAAGAAATGTTCAGTATGTCGCTAAGGGAGTTTGCTAAAAAACAGGCCAATAAGGATGTCAAAAAAGATAAAAGAAAAACTAAAACAGTTAGAGGAGAAAGAAAAGGAACCTAAATTTAAACACTCAGAAGAAGAGGAATTCTTTTGGGGCAACTACGAAGAGGGATGGCCATATCCAGATGACGAAAAAACATTCGAGCATGAATGAAGTTTATTCAAATGTTATTACAGACCTAAGATGTGACGGGAACCTGGTAGATTCTTATCAGAACGGGTCATGTATAGGTGAAGTAATAGAACTGCTTAACTATCAGGTAACACTTACTGATCCAACCAAGCTGGGCATTGTTCATCCAAAACGCAAGTGGAAGGAGAACTATGCATTAGCAGAGTTTCTTTTTTATATAGGAGCTAACAGAAAGATAGGTAACATGTACAAGAAGGCTGCTATCTGGGAAGTTATAGCAGATGAATGGGATGAGGTTGAAAGCAATTACGGAACCTACATATTCAATTCAAACTGGTTAAGAACTGTTGAAGAGTTGATGGTTAACCCTGGTAGTAGACGGGCTGTAATACCAATATTAAATGAAAAGCATCTCAGAAAGAACGAAAAGGATTACCCATGTACTGGATACATACAGTTCCAGATACGAGAATCTAAGTTGTACTTAACGTGGAACATGAGATCTTGTGATGCCATATTTGGTTTGTGCAATGATATGTTCTGTGCTTCAATGATACAACAGATGATGCTGAATGAATTACGCTTAGAAGAGCATTATGTAACACTTGGAAACTTAACGTTTAACCTTGGGTCACTGCATATATACAAGAGACACTGGGATTTACTATTTGAAGATGTAAGCGATTGGAAGAACTATTCTTTCAAGGGCTTTACGTTGAAGCCAAACTGTATTCCAGATGCTGAGTTCAAGAGACGATTTGGTGTTTATCCAGAAGATGATGTCAAGGAGATAGACGCTAAAATTACAGATTTTTGCACTACTAACATGAGGGGTGGCGACTTTGGATAAAGAAGATTATACAAAACCGATACTAGATATCGCTAAGACAATAGTAGTAGATAGAGCTACTAACCATGACAACTATGGAGAGTTTAGCGAGAGTATGGGAAGAGCTAGACTAATTTATATAGGTATGACTGGAAAAGAGATGCTTATAGAGGACATGTACAAGGCGTTGATTGCATTAAAGCTTGCAAGAGAGAGTTTTGTACATAAACGAGATAATCTTGTAGATACCTGTGGGTATATACAGGGCCTAGAGGACTATTACAATGGAACAAAAAGAGAAGTCGAAGGACCAATCGATGAACTACCAAATCAAGCTGAACACATCAAGTAAACCAGTTCTTCACTTTCTTTTAGCTGTTCTTTCGTTTGCTGAAAAAACGCTTAAAGATAACATGGAACTACAAGACGAAGATGGATATTCAATAACTGTAGAGGAGATAGAAGGTGAACATATTGAAATTTTCACGGGTGAGGAAGGTGATACCACCGAAAAGAGCGCACTCTCTTGATGCTGGTATAGACTTCTTTGTACCGTCTGATTTTAGTGTAACCAAAGTTTCACCTGGCAATGGCATTAAGATACCAAGCGGTATCAAGGCAAACATACCACAAGGTTATGCGTTAATTGCGTTTAACAAATCTGGTATATGCACAACATTAGGTTTGATAGCCGGTGCTTGCGTTATTGATTCAGGATATCAAGGCGAAATACACATTCATTTGATCAATGCCTCTAAACGAGAGGTGTGGATAACTGCTGATACTAAGATAATACAATTTTTATTGATTCCAGTATCTGGTGTAGAAACTGAAGAAACTAGTATAGAGGATTTATTTATTGAAGAATCAGAAAGAAGTGCAGGAGGTTTTGGAAGTACAGGAATGGGAGCACTCTGGCCTCGACAAGCTAGTGGCACCGGATAAAGACAAACTGCCTCCGTGGTGTATCATAGATGATGGCAAAATAATAACCGAGTTTAGATTTGGCAAACACTTTGATTTGTTTTATAAACATTACAAAGATTGCTTGATGATGCTCGAGTTTAAAAAGGGCAAGTGCCCAAATTGGATTATAACATACATTGCCGCATTTGAATTAACAATAAGCGATCAGGAACAACCATTATGGATCAAGAATATGATCTTTCCAAATTGCCAATCGAACATCGATACGGTATATTCCCCGCAACAATTATCGGCGATAGCCGTCTTAAGGCGGGACAGCTCAGATGCTTAATGTCTGTCCTTGCATGGCGTAACCAAAGAACAACCAATACTAGACCAATACACCTAGAAGCTTTGCAACTCATGATGCCTATGTATACCAAGGGCAGCATACAGAACTATATGCAAGACTTGAAGGCGTACGGCTACATAGATATAACAGCAAGAGCTGGCACAACATCGTTATACACCATCTGCGATAAGGCTGATGCACACATACAATACACGCAAAACGTAGGCAGCAGCGTAGCTAGTCAGCAGGTAGAGAGCAACGCGTCTGACCAGCTAGTCAGCAGCGTAGCTGACGCAAAGAATATAAATAATAAAAAGAATAATACAAAATCAGTGTTTATGAGTGTGTGGTCGGCTTATCCTGAACATAGACGCAACACAATCGCCCGTGATATGAAAACGTGGAGGGAATTTGGCGATGAAGCTATTGCTGACGTGATTGTAGAAGATTTAGAGCAGCGCAAAGAATCAGAACAATGGACTAACGATGATGGCAAATGGATTCCAGGTCTGAGAAAATATTTAGAAACAAGGGTTTGGGAGTCGCAACCATTAAAGAAGAAAGAAAAATTTTGGAGTGAATTTTAATGGTTGATTACAAAAGAGCAAGAGAAATAGCAACGCGTTTAGAGCTTGATGAAGAACAGATTAACAAGTATTCGGAAGGAATAGAGAAGTCGTTTGTTCAATCACCTTTAATATTCGTTGATGATGCATTAAAACACCTAAGAAATAAAGATAAAAAACCAGGCGGTAGACTGCCATGGGATATAGATTTCAGAATACTACCTAATACATTAACTATATGGGCTGGAATGAATGGGCATGGTAAAAGCCTTATAGTGCAGCAGGTCATGCTTTACCTAATGACTGGTGACTATTCAACAAGAGATGAGAAAGTTTTGTTTTGGTCTCCAGAGTTAGCACCAATATACCAGCTCGAAAGGCTAGCAAGACAGATCACTGGAGATATATATCCAAACCCAGAGGATGCTGAAGAGGCGTGGTGTTGGTTAAACGAGAAGATGTGGATATATACCAGGGAAATAGATTGTGGAGCTAAGCAGCTTATAGCTGCAGCAAGGTATGCACAAGAAGAGTTAGGTGTAACCCAGTTCGTTATAGATTCTTTAATGAAGGTTAATCTAGGTTCAGAACAAAGAAACATATATCTAGCTCAGAAGAACTTTGCAAACATATTGGCTAATGTCTGTAGAGATACAGGACTATGCATACATCTGGTAGCCCACGTTAGAAAACCAGATGATGAAACCAAGAGATGTAGTAAGTATGACATAAAGGGAGCTTCAGAGTTAACAGATCTTGTTGATGCAGGCTTCATGGTTCATAGAAATAAGACAGAAGAGAAATCAAGGGAAGGCGGTAATACACCTGCAGCTCCGCAAGCTGCATTAGAATGTTTTAAGAATAGGCATGGAGGTTTTGAACCAATGTGCGGTTTAGATTATGGCGAACAAAGTATGAGATTTCACGACTATGGAAGAGAAGAACAAGATTTTTATGAAAAATATGTTGGAGAGAAAAGTACACCTTTTGACGGAGCTTTTAATGAGAACCAGTAATTGGAAAAATGTAGAACGAGAAGCTGCAAAGCTTTTCGGTGGAACAAGAACCGGTTGCAATGGCGAAAGCAGAAGAGATGTGGAACATCCAACATTGTCAATAGAAGTAAAACACAGAAAAGTACTTCCAGATTGGTTGCATTCAGCTATGGAACAGGCTATCAGAGAAGCAGAACATAGGAAACCAATAGTGTATTTACACGAACGATATATGAAATTTGAAGATGGTTATGTGGTCTTGCGAGCTAAGGATTTTAAAGATTTGTGTCCCGATACAATAAAGAAATAAATGATAAAATTAGGCTTTTATCTTAAATGCTAGGCATGATATAATTATTTTTTAACTCAGGAGAATAAAAATTGGGAGAATACACTAATAAACACAACTATCCCGAATGGTTATGTAACGTACTGAAGTATAACCCATATACTTCTGGTCCAAAACGGTCAGATATCAGTACCACTCAACTAATCGACTCACCACAGGTATTATCGTTAAGAAAAGCTAATAAAGATAATATCGTAGAAGATGTAAGCGACAGAACTTGGGCAGTATGGGGAAGCGCTGTTCATGCTATTTGTGAGTACGCAAACATGTCTAATTCTGACGTGTTGGTAGAGAAGCGGTTTCATAAAGATTACGGTTCACACTCAGTCAGCGGTCAAGTTGATGTATATGATATTAAAAATAACATCATATACGATATTAAAACTGTAGGCGCATTTGCTCTTTCATATGGCATAAAACCAGCGTGGACTAACCAACTAAATGTTCTAGCAGACTTAATGAAGAGCGATGGTTGGAAAGTATCTGGATTAGCTATCGTAGCGTTCTCTAAGGACTTTAACGAGAAGAATGTTAAACCTGGTTCTACGTATCCAGAAGGCGCTTTAAAGGTTATACATGATATACCATACTGGCCTGCAAGCGAAACCAGGTGGTACATAGACAAAAGGTTGCAAAGGCACTTCTTTGATGAGCACATGTGCGACAGAGAAGAGCGATGGCAAAGCGAACGCAAGGTCGCTGTAATGAAGAAGAAAAAGGTTAGAGCTGTAAAACTCTTTGATACAGAAGACGACGCAAACGATTTCATCATAATACAAAAAGACCAGGAAGATCTTTATATAGAAGATAGACCTGGTTTTAACATGCGATGCAGCAAGTATTGCAATGTCAAAAGGTTTTGTCCACAATACACCAAGGAGCATAGATAATGGTTAAAGAGATAGTAAATGTATATCATGAAACAACAGAGTTTACCTGTATGTTTCCTAATCTTGTAGAAACTGAGAAGTTTCAAGAACAGGACACAGGTATGTATTCTATCACAATGTGCTTCGATAAAGGAGATGAAGGCGTAAAGGAAGCCTTAGATGAGAATATCGAAGAAGCCAAGAATAATGACGAGAAAGTAGCTAATGCTAAAGAACCGTACATACCTATTAAAGACGGGGATGAAATGGGTAAGGAATGGTCTGCTGGTCGTTGGGTATTGAAAGCTAAAACAAAGTTCAAACCAAAGATAGTAAGCAGAGTGGGAGGCGAGTTAAATCCAGAGTCTGTACACAATGGATCTATATGTCGAGCTCACATTGTATTCCGTCCGTTCATCGCTGGAACTAACAAGGGTGTTACCTGCTCCTTGAAAGATCTTCAGTTTATATCTGAAGGTGATGGCGTTGGTGGTGGAGTACCTACATTTTCCCCATTAGATGATGATGTGCCATTCTAGTGGCGAATGCTCACGGTCGCTCTATCGATAAGACTTTCTTATCGTTGGATAAAGCAGAAGAACGTGGGATTATACATCGGGATTACATAGCCCATTGCTTAAGATGGAGCCATGTGGCTATGTATCTCCGACGTAGGCGCCGTTACTTTTATGCTGACATACTGGATATAGGACCAGGTAAAGAGATTCCTCTTGCAAAAACGTTATATGTAAACAGAACTACACCTAACTCATACACTGCGGTTGATGTCTCAAAGCTTGAGATGCCGGCAATGTTTGAGAACGCTAATTGGAAGCCCACTAAACTAATATCTAAAATGGATATTTGTGAATTGGATTTAATGTCGTTTGATATAGCTCCTAATGTTATCGTCTGTTTCGAAGTTATTGAACACGTAGAACCAGGTCATAGCAGACTAATGCTGGAAAAGATGTATGACATGTTACGTAATTATGACGATGGTCCTAACTTCCCTGGTGCGGTTGTTTTTCTAAGCACTCCAAATTGGGATCCAAAGGTTGGTGCAGCAGGTAACCACGTAAACGAAATAAGGCATCAAGCGTTAGGAGCCGTAATAGAAGATATTGGTTTTAATATCGAGGCCAGATACGGAACCTTCGCATCTCAAAGAGATATAAAACCACTCATGACCGAAGAAGAATTATTGCTCATGGAGAAGATGAAAGAATATTACGACAGTAATTATGTTTCTACCATATTTGCTCCATTGTTTCCTGAAGTTTCTAGAAACTGTATTTGGAGACTGTCAAGGAATCAACAAAAGAAGAAGTATCCATATCTGTATAATGTAGAAAAACCTTGGACTTCCTCAGATAAATGGAAAGATCTTAATGGATAGCTACCAACAGTATATTCACAAGAGTAGGTATGCTAGGTATTTACCTGGTAAAAACAGGAGAGAAAACTGGGCAGAAACAGTTAGTAGATACATTACTTTTTTTGAACTTCATTTAGATATTAAAATTCCTAAAAGAGTTTATGATTCTATTTACAATCTAGAGGTTATGCCATCTATGCGCGCTTTTATGACGGCTGGCAAGGCGTTAGAAAGAGATAACGTAGCAGGATATAACTGCTCATACTTGCCAATCAACAGTTTGAGAGCGTTTGATGAAACGTTGTACATACTTATGTGCGGTGTGGGCGTTGGTTTTTCTGTAGAACGGCAGTATATATGTGAACTTCCAGAAGTCGCAGAAACGTTACACCTTAGTGATACAGTTATAACGGTTCGAGATAGCAAGATCGGTTGGGCATCTGCATACAAAGAATTAATATCGATGTTGTTCAGCGGTTCTATACCGTCTTGGGATTTGTCCAAGATTAGGGCAGCAGGTAAGCCACTCAATACATTCGGTGGTAGAGCTTCTGGGCCAGAACCATTAGATAGATTATTCAAGGTTACTGTAGGGGTGATTAAAAAAGCTCACGGAAGAGAGCTTACATCTATAGAATGTCATGACATTATGAACTACATTGGAGAAGCTGTTGTTGTTGGTGGAGTTAGGCGCACAGCAGAGATATCTCTAAGTAATCATTCTGATGGACGCATGCGCGATGCTAAAATGGGTCAGTGGCCTGTTGACAACCCACAAAGGGGTTTAGCTAACAACTCTATTTGTTACACGGAGCGTCCAGACGTTGGCGCTTACATGAGAGAATGGTCTGCACTGTACGAGTCTCGCAGTGGAGAGAGAGGTATATTCAACAGACAGGCGTGCAAGAACATGTCTCCAGAAAGAAGAGACACAGATTATGACTTCGGGACGAACCCGTGTTCAGAAATAATTTTACGCCCGAATCAGTTCTGCAATTTATCTGAGGTAGTAGCAAGACCTGACGATACTAAAATGTCTTTGTTAAATAAAATAGAGATTGCTACTATACTGGGAACTCTGCAGGCTTCGTTAACTAATTTCAGATACCTATCAAGTAAGTGGAAAAAGAATACAGAAGAAGAAGCATTGTTAGGAGTTAGTATAACTGGTATATACGATTGTCCTTACCTACTTGAGAGCGAACCGAAGCAGTTAGAGGAATTAAAAAACCATGCAATCAAGATCAATGAAAGATGGGCAAAGAATATCGGTATTAATCCAGCTGCTGCTATTACTTGCGTTAAGCCTTCTGGTACCGTTTCTCAGCTTACTGATTCTGCTAGCGGTATTCACCCTCGCTACAGCGAATACTATATCCGCCGCGTACGCAACGATAAAAAGGATCCTTTATCGAAAACTCTTATAGATCAAGGAATTCAATACATAACAGATCCGTATAACGATAATGCCTATGTGTTTGAATTCCCAAGGAAATCACCAAAAAGCGCAATAACAAGGAAGGAGATAAACCCGATATATCAACTGGGGCTGTGGAAGAAGTTTGCTATTTCCTGGTGCGAACACAAACCGAGCATGACGTGTTATGTTAATGAAAAAGAGTGGCCAGAAGTAGGATCTTGGGTATGGGCTAATTTTGATATAATGAGTGGAGTCAGTTTTCTACCAAGTGCTGACGAAGGTCATATATATCAAGCCGCCCCTTACGAGGATATAACCGCTGCGGAATATAAAGCGCTACTTAAGAAAACTCCTGTTGAAATTGATTGGTCGCTACTATCAGAAGAATCTGATAACACCACTGCAACACAAGAATTGGCCTGTGCCGGCGATAAATGCGAAATCTAGTAGAAGGAACAGATTATAGTGTAGAAAGATATTCTATGGGAGACAGAGAAAATAAAACGTATTGGTTTATGTTAATAAGCGGTAAACAAACATACTTATGTTGTAAGGGACCTTTTAAAACGGAAGAATACAGAGATCATGCAGTAATAGAAGAGGTAAAAAGTCGTGAAATATCTAGCAATAGCAGTAGTAATAGTAGGAATCGTAATAGCATCTGGTTGCGCATTAAACGTAAGATTAGATGAAGATTCCTTTTCTTTTCAATACAGAAAACTTGTAGGTGAAGAATATGAGTAAGGTGTACTTGTTTTTAGTGTTCAGTTTAATGTTTGTTGTAACAGGGTGCGTAGAGGTTGGTCAAACAACTGGTGACGTTGAAGTATGTACTGGAGACACTGCGGAATGTGGAGACGCACATGACGAATCTTCTGATAGTAGTGACAACAGCACGACAAATACTACAGATACAACCTAACAGCGCTGAAACCATCAACTTACGCCGTTATAATCTACATCAGTAAACTGTTGTTACTGGTGTATTTTATAACGGGGATATGGTTCTATCCATGAATAAAGAAGAAAGTGACGATTTCATTTTTAAACTAGTTTACGTAAATTGGATAGATACAGTCTCTTCCGCTGATTGGGATACCAAAGATAATGTGAATCCTAAACTAGTAAAACAGGTTGGTTGGATAGTTCATAATGATGCTAAAGTTATAAAAATAGCTTCCACATATTCTGAAGAAGAATATTATTCTATAACTGCTATACCTGTTGGATGTATATTATCGATAAAAAGCGTTACATAAGGTGATCGGGGACTCGACGCAGATATTTACGCAGGGAGAGGACGCTTTCTCTGCGGAGCCCCGATCTAATTCTTAAGCCATCCTTTTGTTACTTCATGAAACTGTTTGTTCATATCATCTCTGGATTTTCTTCCATCCAATAATATACCAAACTCTACCTCGACGTATTCATCGAATTCTTTCTTGCTCATGTTGTTGGTGGAGAGATATTCCTTTCTTCTCTCATCAGTAGTCATACCCCTGTACCTCTCTTTCGCGCTCTCTCTAACTTTCTGTAAAGCCTCATGCTTACGCTTGTATGACTCACTTTCTTCGCTCTTGAGGAAGCTACTCTGATCTGCCCCTTGAGATTTTAGATACTGATTAATCATGCTAGCTTTAGACTTGCGACCATCAGGGTCAAACCCAAGTTTAGTACGCATATGCTTGTCTAGTTCACGACGATCCATATCAACTATCTGATCCTTAGACAGTTTTATTCTTTTTGCAGCATCGTTAGTAATAGAGTCTAGTAGTTTCTGTCGTTTAGCTTCCTTTGTTGCTGCTTTCTTTTCTTCTCTGCGCTCAAGCGTTCGTTTCCTTACTAACTTACCTTTCTTATCTTTAATGTAATATGGGTCAACACCCAAAGCTTCACGTATAGGTGTAGATTTAGTGAGCGGTATAGCTCTAGCAAGTCTACCTTCAAGATCAAGTTCTTTACCCTGAGCCACATCAGCTCCAGCTTTACCTATGTTTCTAAATTGCTTACCCATCGGACCTATAATATAATCAAGCATATCATCATAGGGATCCTTACCTTGCCAAGACCAATAGTTAGGTGTTCCTGTTTGTACTGCAACAGATCCTAATGGGCCCATCAAACCTGTTCTTTCGAAATCTTGTATAAACTTGGCCCAATCTGGAGCCTTCTCTTCCCACGGGTCTTCATCTTCGCCATACTTGATAAGGTATGCTATCGCCTGAGCAAACTGTACAGCACCGTACATGGCTGCAGCGGTTCCAAACATGCCAGCTATTTGCTTGCTTTGTTGATACTTCTTGGAAACGCCCTTACCTTCGGCAAACCTAACTCGTTGAGCTATAGTATTTATGAAGGTATTACCAAATGTCGTAATGAAAGATTTGAACAATAAGAACGGTGCAAACCTAGGATCTCTGAATACCTTAGGTAAACTACCTTCGCTCGGTAATGTAACAACAGACTGAACAAACCTATGTGCTGGACCAGCCAAATCTAATCTAAACTCTGGTGGTACGTCATGTATCTGTCTATGGCCAGCATCATACCACCTTACTAACTCATTTATTTCACTGTTGCTTAGTCCAAGATATTTGAGATTGCTCTTGATTTGAGCTACGGTAGAATCTAATTTAAAACCCTTACCTCTCTTAGCTTTCGACAATGCCTTAGCATCAGCTACTATATTCTGGTTGAGGTTAGTTAACGCCATTAACTGTTGCATCTGAGTCATGGTCGTTAAAGCTGTAACCTCGAAATACACGTCCATGTTAAGCATGGCCCTAACTTGCCTCGCCCTGAACCTTCCTTTCTCTAGGTTTCCAAGACCGTACAGCCTGTATAACGCTTTAATCGGGAACGAATTACCAGTTGATCCTACACCAGCTTTAATAAAACTGGGCCCAACATATCGTTGAGCTGCAGCCTCTCCTAAGTTAGCTAGATCGTACAATCCTAACTGCCTTAGCATGGCCGCTCTCTTTCCCATCCTAGTCTTAGGATTGAAGTACCCCTTCATAGCCTTCCCAGTTAACAGCTTGTGCATACCGTTTAAGCCACGTAGAACGGCAAAGGTAGATGCTCCAAGAATGTTTGTCGCAAACTTAGCAGGGTTTTTAGTTCCTAATGCTGTAGCGGTAAGAAACTCTGGCATAGACGCAAGAGATACCAGTGTGAGACTAGCCATGGTAGTAGCGTTCATTGCAGACTGCAATACCTTTCTACCTCTAGTAGGTATGGTATTGACCTTGTATCGATGGTTGATGATATCCATCAACTCGTCTATATCCTTTATAATGTCTTCAACGTTAATTAAAGTAGTACCGGCATTCTTCCTATTATGCTCAGCTACTTCTTTTCTTATATCGCGCTTCAGTTTATTTAAGTTTTCATTTCTATGACCAAATAATTCGGCATAAACAGTTTTCTCTATAGCCTTGTCGATAAACCTAGGAATAATCGCTTGGTAATCGTTGAGAAGTAAATCTTCAAGCTGTTCTCTGGATATCTCCCTTTCTATTTTTTCAAATAATTCTTGTTGACTTTTTATACTGCTTTCACCATCTAGGCGCGCCTTAATAGTAAAGTCACCAGACACAAAACCGCCACTGCTTAAGATAATGTTATAAGCATCCGTAGCATCGTACTTTTCGTTGGCAGCATCATCCACTATACCTATACCGTTAAGTAGATCCATAAGTTTCCTTCTACCTTCAGGTGAAGCAACCTTATCTACATCAAATACTCGTGGGAATACGCCACCATCCAAAGGTCTGAGCGAAAAGTCTTCAGTATGTTTTTTACCAGTCTTGTCTGACCAGGTATATATTTTTTCTACAGCTGTTTTTAATCCTTCAGCTGCTGCCGCTACACTTCCGGTATCTGGAATTATACCTCTAGAGAAAAAGTCCGTCAACTGTTGGTTTACTTTCCTAGATATAACTCCACCACGATTTGTGAGCGCATCTATATGGCGCTGTATCTCAAACCTGAATTCACCCAGAGCCATAGACTTCTTCTGGACATAGTCTCTTCCAGACTTCGTCTCCTTCTCTCTTAGCTTATGGTGTGGAGCTCTAAGTACTGTATCTGCTACGACACCAGCTGTTTTAGAAGCTCCTGAGTGACGTCTTACAGTTTGTGCAGCCTGACTATAGAGGAATCCCCAAAGAGATCGTAGTGTAGTTCTCTCTCTAGCTTTAGGTCGTGATGTCTCGTCACTACCGGTATACTCCTGTTGCGCCGCATCGTCCGCCTTTGTTTGTTCCTGAGAGCTTGGCGATGTATAGGCAGTACCAGTTTCATTGTACTGTTGTTCGTTATCAGGGTTTACTCCTGTTTGGTTGTTAACAGCATCTCCAAAAGCTTCTTCTATTGTTCTTTTCTTTGGTAATCCTTTTTTCTT
>Ga0207984_1001068_pt1 | contig 14462 bp, 12 predicted proteins | sample ETNtaG_30_FD_185760 | JGI IMG/M metagenome (GOLD analysis project Ga0207984, IMG submission 185760) | Marine microbial and viral communities from oxygen minimum zone, Eastern Pacific Ocean - ETNP201306PF43B (SPAdes) (version 2) | ecosystem: Environmental > Aquatic > Marine > Oceanic ...
GCTTACGGAATACTCTGTTTGTGTTCCATCATCAATTGTTATTTTATCGCACCTTAAAGTCGCATTTATGGTAATGGCATGCCCCATCCCTGATTGTGGTCCTTCTGGAGCAACTACTACCACCTCACCGAAATCATGCATGATTGAGATTAGCTTTCTAATTCCTGGCGCAGAAATCCCATCATCATTTACAACTAAAATTAAGGGCTTTTTCATTTATCTAATTTAATACAACAAAACTAATATAATATTGTTGTAATTGAGAAGTGATTTTTCCTAATTTTGCACGGAACAAAAAACTAAAAAATATGATTTGGATAATAATGATTGGCTTCATGATAATTGGAGGAATAGTAAGTAGCCGACTTAAAAGCAAAGTAAAAAAATATAGCCAGATTCCAACTGTTTCAGGATTAAGCGGAAAAGAAATAGCAGAAAAAATGCTAAGTGATAATGGGATTTTGAATGTGAAAGTGGTTTCTGTTCCTGGAAAACTGACCGATCATTACAACCCAATGGATAAAACCATAAACCTTAGCCCAAAAGTATATCAGGGAAGACATGTAACGGCAGCTGCTATTGCAGCACACGAATGTGGACATGCAGTTCAACATGCAAATGCTTATAATTGGCTACAAATTCGTTCTCAAATGGTTCCTATTGTTTCTTTAAGTGGTAAAATGATGAATATGATCTTTATTTTAGGAATTCTTGGTGCAAGCATATTGCATATTTTTTCTTTTTATCAGCTAATTATGGCAATTATCTTTTTTCAAGCCATGATTACAATTTTTAGTTTAATTACCCTTCCTGTAGAATTTGATGCAAGTAGAAGAGCCCTTGTCTGGTTAAAATCATCCAACATTACCAATGAAGAAGAAATTGTATTGGCGGAGGATGCACTAAAATGGGCTGCTAGCACTTATGTGGTTGCCACAATAGCAGCAGCAACTTATTTGCTTTATTATATTTCTCTTCTAAGAGATTAATTAAAAAGCTCTTTTAACTTTGCAACTGCAAAGTCAATATCTTCTTTTGTATTATATTTACTAAAAGAAAAACGGATGCCCGGACGTTTGCTTTCTGGATTGATACCACTCAGAACATGAGAACTTTTGCTTCCCCCTGAGGCACAAGCACTTCCTCCACTACATGCAACTCCTAGAATATCTAAATTGAAAAGTAACATCTCTGCAATATCTGTTTCTGGAAAATTTACACTCAGCACAGTATAAAGACTATTGTCCATGTCCGTGCATTTTCCATAAAATTGAACATCTTGCATCTCAGTTTTAAATTTCTCAATCATGTAGGATTTTAATCCTTTGATGTATTTTACTTCTTCCTCCAAGTGCTCATAAGCCATCTCCATGGCCATAGCAAGGGCTGCAATACCATAAACATTCTCCGTTCCAGCACGCATATTTCTTTCTTGTGCTCCTCCTCTAAGTAAAGGTTTTATCTGAATATTTTCCGAAATATAAACAAATCCTACTCCTTTTGGGCCATGAAACTTATGTGCAGAGGCCGCCATAAAATCAACATTCAATTCCTTCATATCAAAAGGGAAATGCGCTATAGTTTGAACAGTATCTGAATGGAAAATAGCATTATATTCCTTGCAGATCTCACCAATAGCTTTTATATCTTGTATAGTTCCAATCTCATTATTAGCATGCATTATCGACACAAATGTTCTTGGGTTATTTGCTAATAGTTCCTTTAAATGAGGAAGAGACACAACTCCACTTTCATCAATATCAATGTAGGAAAGTTTAATTCTTCCCTCAGCTTCTAAATCTTCCAATGGATATAAAACTGCATGATGCGAAAGTTTGGAAGTGATGGCATGAGTTATTTTATGATCATCTATTCCACATTTAATTGCCATATTATCCGCTTCTGTTCCTCCTGAAGTAAAAAAGATTGATCCTGGGGAAGTATTCAGTAAATTAGCAATGCTTTTTCTAGCATTTTCAACAACTGTTTTTGATTCTCTTCCAAAGGAATGAACAGAGGAAGGGTTTGCAAAATGAGTTTTCATCATTTCACTCATCATTTGAATAATCTCTGGCGCCATAGGGGTAGTTGCAGCATTATCTAAATAAACTCTTTTCATTTATAGTAATTCTTTAATCTCTTGAATCATCTTTTGCGCAAAAGCATCTGCTTTCTCCTCTGTATCACTCTCTGCATAAATACGAATTATAGGTTCAGTATTGGATCTTCTAAGATGCACCCAGCCATCTTCAAAATCAATTTTAAGCCCATCAATAGTCGTAATCTGTTCATCTTTATATTTCTGTTCCAGAGTAGATAAAATAGCATCTACATCTATTTCAGGAGTTAACTCCATTTTGTTTTTTGATATAAAATAGTTTGGAAAAGAATCTCTTAAAGTTTTGGCAGATATTTTTCGTTCAGCCAATTGCGTTAAAAATAGTGCTACTCCAATTAAGGCATCTCTTCCATAATGCAATTCTGGATAGATTATTCCTCCATTTCCTTCTCCACCAATTATTGCATTGCATGCTTTCATTTTTTCAACCACATTAACCTCTCCAACTGCTGAGGCTTGGTATTGCCTATTATGAATGTTGGTAACATCCCTTAAAGCTCTTGTGGAAGATAGATTAGAAACCGTATTTCCAGGAGTTTTACTCAGTACAAAATCAGCTATTGCAACCAAAGTATATTCCTCTCCAAACATACTTCCATCTTCACAAACCATTGCCAATCTATCTACATCAGGATCCACTACAACTCCAAAATGGGCTTTCTCTTCAACAACTAATTTTGATATTTCTGTTAAGTTTTCAGGAAGTGGTTCTGGATTATGTGGGAATTGTCCGTTTGGATTACAGAATAATTTTACGCACTCCACTCCCATTTTTTTTAACAATCTAGGAATCATAAATCCACCGGTTGAATTCACAGCATCAACAACCACTTTAAATCCAGCTGATTTTACTAAATCAGTATCAACTAATCTAAGATTTAAGACTTGCTCAATGTGTTTATCATTATATGAATCATCAAATATATAAGTTCCTAAATTATTCACCCATGTAAAAGTAAAATTATCATTTTCTGCTAGTGATAAAATCTCTTCTCCATCTGTTGCTGACAAAAACTCACCTTTTCCATTCAGTAATTTAAGCGCATTCCACTCTTTTGGATTATGACTTGCCGTTATAATTATGCCTCCTGCTGATTGTTTTAACTGTACAGCAACCTCCACAGTTGGAGTGGTAGACAGGCCAATATCCAATACATCAAATCCACAACCCATTAAAGTTCCTGAAACAATATTACTCACCATCTCCCCTGAGATTCTAGCATCCCTTCCTATAATAATGGTATTTGAACTACCTGCTTGTTTTTTTATAAAAGTAGCATAGGAAGCTGTAAAGCGAACGATATCCAAAGGTGAAAGTGAATCTCCTACTTCTCCTCCTATTATTCCTCTAATCCCTGAAATTGATTTTATTAAAGTCATTATTCATTATTGATTTGCTTCTGCAAAATTAAAACAATAATCTTATATTTTTATCTTTGTAAAAATTAATACGACTAATTATATGAACTTCTTTTTAACAGATATTCCTGAAAGGACAAAAAAGCCAAGAGAAAATGGCTTAACCATGATGATGGATAGGGGATTGAGTATCAATGATACCAAAAATTTTATTGATATGTGTAGCCCTCATACTGATATCGTTAAATTAGGATTTGGAACTTCTGCCATTTCCCCTCATGTTAGAGCCAAAATTGACCTCTACAAAGAGGCTGGATTGATGGTTTATATAGGAGGAACATTATTTGAAGCATTTATTATAAGGGGCATGTTTGAAGAATATAAGCAGTTACTCAGAAATTGGAATATTGAAATGTGTGAAGTTTCTGATGGAAGCATAAATATATCACATGAAGATAAATGCAATTACATAAAAGATTTAGCAAAAGAATTTAAAGTGGTTTCTGAAGTAGGATCAAAAGATGAAAACAAGTTAATAGCCCCTTACAAGTGGATTGAACTCATGAGAATGGAATTAAAGGCTGGCTCTTGGAAGGTAATAGCAGAAGCCAGAGAAGGAGGAAATGTAGGAATTTACAATAAGGGGGGGGATGTGCGTTCTGACTTGATTGATGAGATATTAACCGAAATATCTTGTGAGAATATCCTTTGGGAAGCACCAAGAAAAACACAGCAAGTTTGGTTTATTAAGATGTTAGGTTCGAATGTAAATTTAGGTAATATTTCCTGGGATGAAATAATACCATTGGAAACCTTACGAATAGGATTAAGAGCAGATACTTTCTTTGATTACATAAAAAAGAATTAAATGCAACATTACTTTATTCTATTTCTTAAAGGGATGGCAATGGGAATTGCAAATGTTATTCCTGGCGTTTCTGGTGGAACAATAGCACTAATTACTGAAATTTATGAAAAGTTAATCAACTCCCTAAAATCATTTGATCTAAAAGCCCTAAAACTACTTATCTCCCTTGATATTAAAAGATTTATTCAGCATACCAACTTTTATTTTCTATTAGCAGTTCTTGGTGGAAGTGTGGCTAGTGTTTTTAGTATTGCTAATTTGTTCAAATTCCTATTTACCAATTACCCAATTTTAATTTGGGCTTTCTTTTTTGGTTTAATTTTAGCATCTGTTTATTATGTTGGCAAGAGAGTTAAAAGGTGGAACTTACCAAATATAATTGCATTAACTATAGGGACTGCTATGGCGATATCACTATCATTTATAACGCCTGCTACAGAAAACAGCAATCTATTTTTTGTATTTATTTGTGGAATAATAGGAATTAGTGGCATGATGTTGCCCGGACTTTCTGGCTCTTTTATTCTTATTTTGTTGGGGAACTATGAACTACTAATGGTTACTGCAGTTACTGAATTAAACTATCTATTATTAACTGTATTTCTTGTTGGTTCAGTTGTTGGTTTATTGAGTTTTTCACATGCTTTGGCTTGGGTACTCAAACATTATAAAGATGCCACACTTGCCCTTTTAACTGGCTTTATTCTGGGATCTTTAAATATCATTTGGCCTTGGAAAAAAATAGCAGAAAGCATGATTATTGATGGAAAGGAGAAAGTACTCGAATACCATTGGTATTTTCCAAATATTACCGAGAAAGAAACTCTTATTGCTTTTACTTTAATTGTTTTTGGAATTGTTGTCGTATGGGCTTTGGAAAGCTTCTCTTCTAAAAAAGAAGCATGAAAACCTATGGGCTTATAGGTGAAAACCTCTCTCATTCTTTTTCTCAGCAATATTTTCAAAAGAAATTTTCAAAAGAAAGAATTAAAGATTCTCAGTATCTAAATTTTGAGATAAATGATATTTCCTGTTTAAGAGAGTTCATTCAGAAAAATAATATAAAAGGGTTGAACATTACAATTCCTTTCAAAGAAAAAGTAATCCCAATATTAGATGAGCTAACAGAGGATGCAAAAGAAATTGGGGCGGTAAATACAATTCAAATTAATGGAAATAAATTAATTGGTCATAACACCGATATTTTTGGGTTTGAAGAGAGTATCGCCCCATTGCTTAATGGCAGAAATAATGCCATTATTCTGGGAAATGGTGGAGCATCTAAAGCCATAGCCTTTGTATTTTATAAAAGAGGTATTAATTTTAGTATTTTTAGCCGAAACTTAATGCTAAAATTTGCAGACATTACAGAAGAAGTAATACAAAAAAATGACATTATTATTAACACCACTCCCTTAGGGATGTATCCTAATGCGGATACTTTTGCTGATTTACCATATAATGCAATAAATACGAAACATTTACTTTACGATTTAGTATATAATCCAGAAGAGAGTCAATTCTTAAAAAAAGGAATGGCTAAAGGAGCGCAAATAAAAAACGGAAAACAGATGCTGTACCTTCAAGCCGAAAAGAGTTGGAAAATATGGAATTTAAACATAAATTTGTAAAATACTCTAAATTTAAAAATGGACGAAAACGAAAAACAAGAAGAAGAAATTGTTGAAATTGATGTAACTGAAACTTCAACTAATGAAGAATTGAAAGCTGAAAATGAAAGAGATCTTTCCGTATTTAGTATGGAAGAATTAATTCAAGAAATGCATATTCTTTCATCAAATAACAACATCCTTTCGGTATCTAAAAAAGTGGAGGAAGTAAGGACTCTTTTTTACCTAAAACTAAAACAACATCAAAAGGAAAAAGTAGAAAGAAGAAGCATTGCAGAAATCGTTTCAGCTAGCGGAAGAATACAACCAGAAGTGGAGGTGAAAATTTTACCAGATGTTTCTGGTGAGATAGTGGAACTGCTAGTAAAGGAAGGCGACACAGAAGATATAGAAGATATAGAAGAATCGAAAGAAAAACCAAAAAAATCTACTCTTCATCCTTTGGAAATAGCGTTTAGAAAATGTTACAATTCCTTTAAATGGGCGAAAGCCAAAATGCGAAAGGAAAAAGAGGAAGAAGAAGAAAAGAACCTGCTTCAAAAAATACAAATAATTAAGGATATTGATAATCTGACAAAACAAGAAGAATCGATTAAAAAAACATTTGAGCAGTTTAGGGCTTTACAAGAAAAATGGAAAAGCATTGGCTATGTCCCTATTGTCGAGAACAATAATCTTTGGCAAAGTTACCATCATCATGTGGAGCTTTTTTATGATTATATCAAAATAAATAACGACCTAAGAGATTTAGATTTCAAAAAGAATTTTGAAGAAAAGACCATGATTTGTGAAAAAGCAGAAGCATTAAAAGTGGAAAATTCTTTAAATAAAATGCATGAGAGTTTGCAACAGCTTCACGAACATTGGAAAAATATTGGTCCGGTTAAAAAAGAGCAAAGAGAAAGTATTTGGGAGAGATTCCAGACAGCAACAAAAGTACTCCACAAAAAAAGAAATGATTACTTCCTTCATAAAAAAGAAGAAACCGATAAAAGGTTAGCAGAAAAAAATAGCATTTGCAAAGCTATTGACGACTTAACAAAGGACATTCCTACATCACATCAAGCTTGGCAAAAATTAATTGAAGAAAGTAAAGTTTTAAATGAGAAGTGGAAAGCAATTGGGAGATTAAACAAAAAAGACAATACAAAAGCATGGAAATATTTAAGATCTTCTTTGGATAACTTTTATAAAAAGAAAAATAACTTCTACAAAAACAAAAAAGAAGATACGGAAAAGGTTATCGCAACAAAAAATGTAATTTGTGAAAAAGCGGAAACATTAAAAGAAAGTACGGATTGGAAAGAAACAACACAGAAACTTATAAAGTTGCAAGAAGATTGGAAGAATTCTGGATTTGCTCCTAGACAAATATCGGACAAACTTTGGAAAAGATTCAAAAAGGCTTGTAACGGCTTTTTTAATGACAAAAAGGCTCATTTCAAAGATTTAGATAAAACAAAAGAGCAAAACCTATTAGCAAAGCAAAAAGTACTAAAAGAAGTAGAAAAATTTACTCCTTCTAATGATGGAAAGAAAGATTTTAAAACATTAAATAACTTTTCAAAAGAGTGGAAAAAATGTGGTTTTGTTCATTTCAAAAAACAAAGTATTAATCAAGACTTTGAAAAGCTGTTAAACAAGCATTATGATAATATTAAGTTAGAAAAGAAGGATATTGAAAAAGAAAGATTCATCAATAAAATAACTGCAATAAACGGAAATCAGTCCAGATTAATAAAAGAAAAAGAAATTATCAAAACTAAGATGAATGATGTAAAGAAAATAATTACACAATACAAAAACAACATCTCCTTTTTTGGGAAAAGCAAAAGCAATGATTCCCTAAAAAAAGAAGTAAAAAATAAAATTGAATCAGCACAAAAAGAAGTAGAACTCTTAAAAGAAAAACTGAAAATAATTGCACAACACTAATTCATGAACTTTGAATTAGTTTCCAAATTCTCTCCAACAGGCGACCAACCACAAGCTATTACACAATTAGTAGATGGCTTAATGGAAAGGGAAGAATTCCAAACCTTACTTGGCGTAACAGGTTCTGGAAAAACCTTTACAATAGCAAATGTAATTAAGCAGGTCAATAGACCTACTTTAGTGCTTAGTCATAACAAAACTTTAGCGGCTCAACTTTACAGTGAATTCAAACAATTCTTCCCAAACAATGCCGTAGAATATTTTGTGTCCTATTACGATTATTATCAACCAGAAGCATACATACCTAGTACAGGAACTTATATTGAAAAAGATCTTTCGATAAATAAGGAGATTGAAAAATTACGCCTAAACACAACCTCTTCCCTGCTTTCTGGGCGGAAAGATATTATTGTGGTTTCCTCTGTAAGTTGTATATATGGCATTGGGAATCCAGAAGATTTCAATGCTGGAATGATTGAAATAAATTGTGGTGATTTGATAAGCAGAAATCATTTGTTACAAAAATTGGTAACAGCACTTTACAGTAGAACAGAAGCGGAATTTGAAAGAGGAAATTTTAGAGTTAAAGGAGATACGGTTGATATTTATCCCGCTTATACCGATATTGCTTTTAGAATTCACTTCTTTGGAGATGAGATTGAAGAAATTGAAAGTATTAACCCAGAAAATGGGCATATTTTTGAAAATATTTCTCAAATCTGTATTTATCCGGCAAATATCTTTGTAGCTTCAAAGGATAAAATGCAAGCTGCAATATCTACTATTCAAGATGATATGTTTCAACAGGTTGAGCATTTCAATCAAATAGATCTAAAAACAGAAGCAAAACGAATAAAAGAGAGAACAGAGTTTGATTTAGAAATGATTAAAGAACTTGGTTATTGCTCAGGAATTGAAAACTATTCCCGCTATTTTGATGGCAGAACTGAAGGCAGTAGGCCCTTCTGCTTGCTTGATTATTTTCCAAAAAACTTCATTACAGTGATTGACGAGAGCCATGTTACCTTGCCTCAAGTTAGAGCTATGTATGGAGGTGATAGATCTAGAAAAGAAACATTAGTTGAGAATGGCTTTAGGCTTCCAGCTGCTTTAGATAATAGACCATTGCGCTTTGATGAGTTTGAGGCTATAAATAATCAAACCATTTATGTAAGCGCAACACCATCTGATTATGAGATTGAAAAATGTGAAGGGGTAATAATTGAACAGCTAATACGTCCTACAGGACTTCTCGACCCCAAGATTAGTATCAGAAGTAGTAAAAATCAAATTGATGATCTACTAGAGGAAATTAGAATTCGAATCGAAAAGAATGAACGGATTTTAGTAACTACACTTACTAAAAGAATGGCTGAAGAATTCACTAAATATTTAGGAAAATTTAATGTCAAATGTAATTATATACATTCGGATGTGCCTACTTTGGAAAGAGTGGAAATAATTAGCGGATTAAAAGATGGTATTTTTGATGTATTAATTGGTGTAAATCTACTAAGAGAGGGATTAGATCTACCAAAAGTAAGTCTAGTAGCAATAATGGATGCAGATAAGGAAGGGTTTTTAAGATCGGAGAAAGCATTAATTCAAACAGCCGGAAGGGCTGCACGAAACCTAAACGGATTGGTTATTATGTATGCTGATAAAATCACGAACTCCATGCAAAAAGCAATTAATGACAATAAACGAAAAAGAAAAATACAGAAATCATATAATATAAAAAACAATATAACTCCTACTCAGATTGGAAAAAGTGCTGAGAGTAAATTAATTCAGAAACTTAAACTCTATAAGACAGTAGAGTTTGAACAAACTAATACTAATGAACTTACTATAAAACAATTACAAAGATTAATTAAAAATACAAAAACGAAAATGGAAATTGCAGCTAAAGAATTTGATTTTGTTTCAGCAAAAGATTTAAGAGATAAGCTATTTAACTTTCAAAAAATATTAAAAAGTAAGAAATAAAAACCCAAGCTTAAGCTTGGGTTTATAAATTTATGAGAAATTTCTTATTTTGTTCTTTGCATATAGTAATAATGAATTAATGCTATATCTTTATCTACTACAGTTGCATTAACAAATTGCCACCCATAAGAAGCGGCCATATTTACCGCATCAGCCATAGAACGCATCCCTTGTGAGCTCTTCATCAGTTTAGCAATATCTTCACTTCTATTATCCCCTGAATCAAACGAAATCATTAACTTAGCTTTTCCTTTTAGTAAAATATGTATTTGCTCCTGCGATACAATGTCTCCAGCCGGCATATCTGTAGGGTCCCTACCGTCTATTTGATCATAACTAACTTCCACTCCTTTTATTATCATAAATTCATATTTATTATTAGAATCTTTATCTTTTTTACTCCTTTTTTGAGCCATAGTAATAAAAGGAACCATAGCTACTAACATAATTGTGATTAATTTCTTCATTGTTTTGTTATTTTTTGGTTAAACTTATTTTAACGAACGCGAATTAACAAAAATTATTATTGCCCTCCTAATATAATTGGTAAATCGCCATCTCCATTACCAATCACAATTACTTTAGAGTTTGGTGATTTTGAAATCTCCTGTGTAGCCTCTACTCCTTTCCATTTTAACAGTTGAGGAGTAATAGTCCTGTTAACAATTTTTTGAAATTCAGCAATACCTTTGGCTTCAATCTCTTTTCTTTCTGCCTCTTTTCTGGCTTTATCTATTTTAAACTCGTATTCTAATGATTCTTGTTCTTGTTTTAACTTTTGCTCAATTGCCATCTGTAATGTAGGAGGAAGAGTTACATCTCTAATCAAAATAGCATCTATATTGATATATTTACTTTCAACTCTTGCTTTTGTTTGGGCATATATTTCATCTTCAATTGCTTCTCTTCTACTAGAGTATAACTCCTCAGGCAAGTAGTTCCCAATCACTTCTCTTGTTACTGAACGAATCTCTGGCTTTACAATACTATTTACATAACTCTTTCCGATATTATCATGTAAATGACCAATCTTGTTTTCAATTGCATTGTATCTAAAAGATAAGTCAATCTTAATAGAAAGGCCATTTTTTGAAAGTACTTCCATTGCTTCATAGTTTTCTTGAATTTTTACATTATACACATGCATATCATTCCAAGGGGCTATAACATGAAAGCCTTGTCCATAAATGGTTTCTTTGTCCAAGCCTCCTCCAAAGCGTTTAAATAATACACCTTTTTCTCCAGGATCAATCGTTAAGAACATACTCGATCCGAATAGCGTAAGTAGCACAAATCCTACTATACCTATTATTATTGCTGATGGTAATTTTCTGTTTTCCATAATTATTTATTTTTTGTTATTAATTTATTTGTTGTATTAGTTTTCTTATTTTTTAGTAAAGTCCATTGTATTTTCTAACAAACCACTCCGAGAAAATAAGGAGGAGCAAAGTAAATAAAATCCATTGAATATTTATCAATTCTTGCACTTTTTCCTTAGTGTGTATTATTGTTTTATTTCGATCAGAATTAGTAATTTCTTTTATTAATTTTCCCATCTGATTTTGGAAAAATATTTCCCCTCCGCTCTGATATGCTAAATTGTAAAGCAGTTGATGATTTGCTTTGGTTTGTAGCATTTCTAATTGGAAAGGAATAATATTAAATCTCCCTTTCTTAGCATAAGTAGTGCCAAGCACTTTTGCAGTAAATGAATATTCCCCAACAGGAAAAACACCTACATTAAGATGGTATGCCTTATTCAGTTTTGAAAAATTAAAAGGATAATCTTTTCCATTATCATCAGTTATGATTAATGAAATATCATTTTTATTTACCAGCTGATAACTATCATTGTAAAATTCTGCTTCAAAAATAATTGGCACATTTACATTTATTTTATGTTCATACTGCAAGCGAAAATGAGATTTATCATCTTGTAAAAGTAAATACTGTGCAATTCCTGAAAAAAGCTCATCAAAAGCTTTACTGTTTTTTTGCTTGGAATACTCCAATAATTTCCATTTCCAAAAACCTTCCCCAGTAAAAACTCCAACTTTTCTATTTGTAGAATTTTCAAAAAACAAAATGGGTTTTTCAGTTGTTATTTTTCCTATTTTCTGATTTAACAATACTTCCGACACAGAAGATAGTTTGTAATCACCAAAATAGGCATAAAGTGGTGGTAATTGCAAGAAAAACTTTGATAATTCAGGGGAAATTGTAAACAATGAAAAATTCTCGTTTTGAGAAACAAAAACTTCTTGCATTGTATTTTTTCCTTTTATATCCAACCCTTTATATAAATTATTAAAATAAGTAAGATTTGTTCTGGCATTTACAAAAAACAATAGCGGTACATCCGAATTTATAATCTCTGTTAGTTTCCCAGAATAAGAATTAGTTGGAATTCCAAAAAGTGCAATTAAATTATATTTTTCTATATTTTTTGAAAAACTTTCTAGTTTCTCTACCTCAATACTGTAATGTTTGTTTTTAAGTAACAAGTTTTTAAAAGCTGCAATATCAGGGTGAGAATTATCAGAAAGCAGGAGGATATTGTATTTAGAATCAAGAATATCCACAAAAATTTCATAACGATTATTGGCTTTGTTTTTTTCGCTTGCTAAACTGCTTATTTGCAAAGTGTATTTTTGCAGTCCTTTTTGTTTTGCAAATATTTTTAGTGGAATTTTAAGATGAAAATCATCTTGATTAATATTAATTTTTTGTTTGTACAAAAGCAATTTCCCATTATATAATTTTAATTCAGCTATTTCATTTTTGCAATTAAAACTCTCCACCAGTACATCAATAGGAAAATCGTTTCCAAGAAAAGCAATTTCATTGTATTGCACATTTTTAATAAGCAAATCCTTTTGCTGAATGGTATCGCCCAAAGCAATAGTATAAATAGGAACATTTGTAGCATTTGCCTTGTAAATAGGATTTTCACCAATATTATAAAGCCCATCAGTAGCCATTACAACAGCTGCTACATTTCTATTTAAAAACCTGCTTTCCAACTCATTAAACAAATTGGTATAATTAGTTTGCAAACCACTCATTTCATTAGTTAATCCTTCTTTGATTGTCTCATCAAAATGAAAGGGGAATACATCAAAATCTTTTTCTGTTTTTTCTACTAACTGAAATAAATCATCATAAATATTATAATCCTTTACAGAAGCGGAAGCATCTTGCGCCAATATAAGAATTGGTTTTTCATCTTGTTTTAGGAGGGTGTTAATAAGCGGACTTAGAAGTAAAAAGCAAAGGAAAGAAACTATAAGCATTCTAAACAGAAAGAGAGTTCTTTTTAGCCAAATACTGACAATTTTATCATCCTTCCGATATAGGAGAGTAGCATAACCTAATCCAATTAATAGGGTAAATAAACTTAATCCGAAAGGTAGTTCTGTGCTTATGTCAAACATAAAATTAAGTAAGCATGCCTCCGCAAACATTCAATACTTGGCCGGTAATATAAGCTGACATATCACAGGCTAAAAACAAAGTAGTGTTGGCAATATCTTCTGTTGTCCCACCTCTTTTTAGGGGAATAGAATTTCTCCACGCATTTACTTGCTCTTCCCCTAATGCCTCTGTCATTTCAGTTTCAATAAAGCCTGGTGCAATGGCATTGCATCTTATGTTTCGTGAGCCCAACTCTAAAGCAACCGATTTTGTAAATCCAATAATTGCAGCTTTGGAAGCCGAATAATTAGCTTGACCAGCATTACCCTTTACGCCAACTACCGAACTCATATTAATAATTGATCCTTTTCTTTGTTTTAACATTGGGCGCATTACGGCTTTTGTAAGGTTAAAAACCGATTTCATATTTACCTGCATTACACTATCAAAATCCGCTTCACTCATCCGCATTAGTAAATTATCTTTTGTGATTCCAGCATTGTTTACTAGCACATCAATACTGCCAAATTCTTCTATTACCGCATCTGATAATTTGTGTGAAGCATCAAAATTAGATGCATCTGATTTGTAGCCCTTTACTTTACAACCGTTAGCAGATAATTCTTTTTCCAAAGCTTTTGCTTTTTCATCAGATGATTGGTAAGTAAAAGCAATATTTGCTCCATGCCTGGCAAACACCTCCGCTATCCTTTTACCGATACCTCTACTGGCACCAGTTATAATTACAGTTTTCCCTTCTAATAATTTCATTAGTTATTTTTGAAGTTTCAAAGATAGAAAAAAGCCTTCAAAAAGATATACTTATTTTTAGTTTGTCAAATTATCTTTTTACTGTAATATCAGTTTTTTATTGACAACCCCACTATTGGTTTCAATCTCTAACATATAGATTCCTTTAGGATAAGTATTAAGATTGAACGCTTTACTGTACTGCCCAATGTATTTTTCTTTTTCATCAACAAATACCACTTCTCCTAATAAGTTTACAATCCTTATTTTTAAGTTCTGAACCTCATCAGAAACGAAACTTACATTGAAGATGTCTCTTGATGGGTTTGGATAAACCTCAAGATCAGTAATTGCAGCACCTTCTCCTTCAAGACGGATTAGATGTGGCTGAGAC
>Ga0207984_1001073_pt1 | contig 14395 bp, 10 predicted proteins | sample ETNtaG_30_FD_185760 | JGI IMG/M metagenome (GOLD analysis project Ga0207984, IMG submission 185760) | Marine microbial and viral communities from oxygen minimum zone, Eastern Pacific Ocean - ETNP201306PF43B (SPAdes) (version 2) | ecosystem: Environmental > Aquatic > Marine > Oceanic ...
GAAGACAACATGACCAAACTGAGGCAGGAGGACACGTTCTCCGGGCAGTTCACGGATCAGGTCAATCTCTCTCTGGCCCGCAACGAATACGAAGGTATCCAGGTAGTGTTGATGCCCTTTGCGAAAGATCTGGAAGATGTTCAGGTCACTGTTTCAGATCTCGCGGGCCTGGGCGACAATCGAATCTCCACGACTCAGATTCGTGTCAGACAGGTCGGCTACGTGGACGTCAAAGAGATTGCCGGCATCGCGGGCCGTCCTGAGAAACCAGCAGGAATGTGGCCCGATCCTCTGATGCAGTTGGCGAACATCGATTGCCAAAAGGACAGGCTGCAACCCATCTGGATTGATGTTTACACCTCTCCAGATCAACCGGCCGGAGACTATGACGGCCGCATTCAAATTCAGCCGTCGAACAGTCACGCTCTGAGCCTGTCACTGAAAGTTCACGTGTGGAATTTTGAACTGCCGAAGCGAAACAGCCTGAAGATCGATTACTGGTTCTGGTCAGGCCCGGGGAGTATCGAGCAGTATTACAAAACCAAATTCACGCTTGAGGATTTCGAACACTACGCGAGTTTCATGGGCGGCTACCGGCTTCCACTGGCACCGCATACTTCACACCTCTGGGGCGCTGACCTGTTAAAGATCTACCGGGAGAAAGATGGGAGATACACCATCGATTTCACGGACTACGACCCTTACCTGAAGGTCGCCGTCGAAAACGGGATGAACGTTTTTCACCTGCCCTACCTTGTGCGGCGTTACAGGGGACACGTGGTCTATCACGAACGCGAAAGCGGCAAGAGAATCTCGGAAAAACCGACCGAAGAAGAATCAGAGAAAATGCGGAAAGCAATGACGAAACAGACCTGGAAACATCTGAAGGAGCTGGAGTGGTTCGATGAATCCATGACAGTCTACTACAGATTCGACGAGACCCAGCCGCGGGGCAAAAAGTTCGAGTCCATGAAAAGAATGCACGGGGAAGCCAAGGAGCTCGCCCCTGGCCTGCGCCGGACTTTTGCCATGAACACACTCGACGTGAAGGCGTTCCGGGATCACGTGGACGTTTTCATCCCGGTGATCGAGCGCATCAAACCGGAAACAATCAAACAACTGCAGAAGGATGGCTTTGAAGTGTGGTGGTACACCATGGGCTACGCTCAATGGCCGGATTACGTGGCCAATCAGGAGAGCGTGGACCACCGCATCATCATGTGGATGAACTGGAAATACGGTGTAACCGGCATCCTGCGATGGGCCCTCAACCGCTGGGGTCTTTTCTACACCGCGAAGCCCTGGATGGAGGCGGTCGTCAGCAAAGAGCCTGAAAAACGCTGGCCAAACTGTCTCTGGAAGACCACCAACAGCAGCAGCTATCTGATGTATCCCGGCCCGGACGGCGATCCCTGGGCCTCCATCAGGATGGAGAATCACCGGGACGGCGTTGAGGACTACGAATACTTCGCACTGCTCAAGAGTCTCATCGGCCAACTCGAAGGCCAGTCGAAAGACGGCAACCTGAAAAGAATTCAGAGCGAAAGAAAGCTGCTGGATATTCCCAAGTCAGTCATCGAGTCCCGCGGCGATTACACCCGTGAGCCGAAGACCATTCATGACTATCGGCAGCGACTGGCAAATGCCATTGAGCGATTGAGCCGCTTTGTCAAATGACGGACACAATCGCTGAGATATGATTGGGAATCCGTTTCCACTATGATAGACAAGCCTTTCAACCCAGTATAACGCTTCCGCTGATGACGAGTTTGCCATGAAAGAGTCTCTCAAGGCACATTATGATGGTACGGTGCTTGTACCGGATGAACCTGTGAATCTTCCAGTTGGTACGCCCCTGCGAATTCAGGTGGAGGTGGCCGAATCTGGAACGTCCCCCTTTAAGGATTTACTGGAATTCGAGGCAGACCTGCCTGATGCACCACCTGATCTGGCAGCACAGCACGACCATTACCTCTATGGAACTCCAAAGAGATGACTGGGATGGTCACGGACGTGTTCGCGGATTCGGCCTTCTGGATCGCACTGGTGGTCAAACAAGACGAACATCACGAAAGAGCTCAAAAATGGGCGACGCACATCCATGGCAGCATCACCACAACAGAGCCAGTCATATTAGAAACGGCCAATGCATTGGCCCGCCCCAATTGGCGCCCAAACACTATTCGACTGATCGATCACCTCTATCAACGGTCTGATGTGGATGTCGTCCGCATGGATGATTCTCTCTGGCAGGCCGCCTGGGACCTGTATTGTGAACGTTTGGATAAGGGATGGAGTCTGACGGATTGCGTCTCGTTTGTAGTCATGCAAGAGAGAGGACTGGTGGACGCGCTGACGACAGATCTGCATTTTCAGCAGGCAGGATTCCGCGCCCTTCTTCTGCAAGATCCTTAAGCAACCGAATCGCTCCTCCACGTCAAAACCATGAAAGCACTGAAAACGCCAGCATGGCTGCTTGCAGCCATGACTCTCGTCCTCCCGGTACATCAGCTCCGAGCCGCCGATACGGATGACGATGGGATCACTGACGTCATCGAAGACCAGCTTGGCCTCCCCAGACGGGTGAAGCAGAAACTGGCTCACGTGGATGGCAGCCCTGACCGCAAATTCTCACTGGAGCTTTCGAAGAAACATGCGCCGGACATTCTGACTCTGGAGGCATGTCATGTGGGCGGTCAGCGCGTCCTGTTCAAAACCACGTTCGCGGGCGATCCGGATTTCTCTGGAGCTACTTTCATTCTGTACGTGGACCTCGATAACGATCCGAACACAGGGCGCGTAAATAAACATCACGGCGGGGTGGACCTGATGGTCGTGCTCAGCAATCTGAAGATCGGCAAGAGTGAACACAATCCATCTTTCGAAAGAAAGATTCGATACCGGGGTCTCTTGGACGGGAACACTCTCTGGTTGATGTTCGATGCGCCCCTGATCGTGAAAGACGGCGCGGTCGAGCTGGGTGTGCATCTGCTTTCACAGAGAAAAATCAAAGGAGCGAGCGGTGATTCAACGAAGCATAAGATCGTCAGGCTGCCGCTATCGGACAACACCGATCTGCCCCAGGTTTCTTTCAAGCAGCAAATCGGCCGGCCCCTGCCTGAGTACCGTTTCTACAACGACCGGGTGAAGCTCGAAAAGCTTGAAGACAAGGGTCTGAGGGCCGAGCAGGTGGCCGCCGCTGAGCCAATGAAACGTGGCCGACCACGGCCGGACGTGCCCTTCATGGCGTCTCGAAAAAGAGTAGATGGCAATGTCAAGTTGAGGAGAGTGAGGGTTAACCTGCTCGAAGAGGCCGGCGTCGCCCGGACGACTTCTCCGGTTCGTTTCGGCTTTCCATTGCCCCGGGGTGCTCTCTTCGATCTTAAGAAAATCAGAGTCATTACCGGACAGAATCTGGAGGTACCTGCTCAATTCACGGCAACCGGTTTCTGGCCGGACGACAGCCTGAAATGGGTACTGATCGAATTCGCCACGCCGCTCAAGAAGAACGAATCTGCAGACTTCACTGTCGAATTCGGTTCTTCGGTCAAACAGGCTGAAGGGCCGTCAAAACTGCGTCTCGAAGAAACCGCGGACTCGCTGACTGTCTGGACGGGAAATCTCAAGGCGCAGATCGACAAGGCGAAGTTCAACCTCCTTACCGCTGTCTGGCGCGATAGGAATCAGGACGGACAGTTCGGTCAGGCGGAGAAAGTAATTGGCAGCTCTCCCGAGGGCATTCGTCTGGTGGACGAGCGGGGCAAAGTCTTCGTGATGTCCGCGCGGGCGCCCGAGAGATTTGTCATTGAAGAGAATGGAAGTCAGCGCGTCACCGTGCGAGTCGAGGGCGATTACTCCGCCAGCGATGGCGAAAGCTACATGAGCTACATCACGCGACTGACATTCCGGGCGAACTCGTCCCTCATCGAAATCGCTCACACTCACATCAACACCTACATCAAGACGGAATTCACCGATATCACTTCGCTGTCCATGCCGTTTCAGATTGAGGAAATCACAGACGGCGAGCTGTTGCTTCCAGCAGCCAGGGATGCTGTTGTTAGAAAGCAATGGGGCGGACGAGAGGGAATCCGCCAGCTCGCACAATGGAATGACCTGCAGTTTGCCCTCGATGGTGGCGAGCTTCTGGAAGGCAAGACGCCCGGCGTTGTACGCGTCTCTGGACAGAAAGACTCTGTCAGCATCAGCTTCAGGGACTTCTGGCAGCGTTGGCCCAAGGCAGTGGATGCATCCGGGCAGACAGTCAACGTGGCTCTCCTTCCCGAACAGCCTGACAGCAGCTTTGGCAGCGATCTGCCGCATTACCTGATGTTTCCGTTTGTCAGTGGGAAATATCGGTTCAAGTGGGGAATGTCGTTCACCGAAAGGCTGGTCATTGATGTCGGTTCGTCCATGAGCCTTGATGAGCTGCACGCCGACATCAATACGCCGATTATTCCCGTCATCCCGGCCGAGTGGTATCGCGAAACCGGCGCCCTGGGTAACCTTGCGGCCCCCTTCGAAGAACAGTTCAAAGCCTGGGACAGCTACGTTGAAACCGCCTTTGAACTGCACATGGTTCGCAAAGCCCAGGCGCGGGAATACGGCTACTTCAATTACGGTGACTGGTATGGCGAGCGCGGCCGAAACTGGGGCAACAACGAATACGACCTCGCCCACGGGCTGTTCATCCACTTCGCCCGCACGGGCAGCAGGGACTGCTTTCGCTGGGCGCTCATCACGGCCAGGCACCAGGCGGATGTGGATTGCGTGCATGCCTACCCCGATCCGTATTACGTCGGTTCGAATCACCAGCATTCGATCGGGCACACGGGGACTTGGTCGCAAGTTCCACAGCACGCGACGTGGAGTCACAGGTACGATTCGCATACGGCCGCGGCCAACGGGCACACTTGGTCTGAGGGCATGCTCGAAGCCTGGTTCCTTGCTGGCGATCCCCGTCCTATGGAGGCCGCGCTTGGGCTCGGAGAGCACATCGCCTGGGGGATGTCGCGGCGGTTCACCAGGCTCGGCACTCATGAACGCACGGCAGGATGGTCTCTTCTGGCCGTCACCGCTCTCTACAATGCGACCGGCGACGCGCAGTATCTTGAAGCTGCGAAGCGGATCGTCGCTGTTCCCCTCCGCGAACAGAAATTCAACGAAGGAGGCGCGTGGCCTCACCGCCTTCCTAGAGACCATGCCGGAGGGCACCGGAAATCCTATGGAAACAATCTGTTCCTGATTGGAGTTCTGCTCAGCGGGATGAAGGCGTACCACGAGGTCACCAAAGACCCGGCGGTCGAAAAGTCCATCATTGCCGGTGCGCGCTGGATGGCGAAATCCTGGGATCCCGACGAGGAAGGCTGGCCCTACTCCGCGTCCGCAGATGGAAAACCTTACTACGGATTCAAGACCTCCCTGAACCCCCTCGTCGTTTTGCCGGTCGCCTACGCCGGTCAGCTCTCGGGCGACGAATCGCTGATAGAAATTGCGGAGAACGCCCTCGGCGCAGTCGTCCGCGGCGGCACCCCTTCATTCGGAAAGTCGCTCGCTCAGAAGATAGTCTTTACTGCGGGCACGATGGCCATCCTGCAGAACTGGTTCGAAGCGCACCGGGACGATAAAGGCTCTGAAGTGCTGGCAGGTGGTACGGCCGGCCTTGAGAAATACATTGTCAGAACACACGACGCGAAGGAGCATAAAGTTCGGGCCCCGGATCGAAAAACTTTCTGGATCAAACTGAAGGATGACACTGTCGATCTCCAGGCGCGCCGTAAGCCAACCGGAGCAAAACCAAAAGATTGGCAGAAAGGCGCCATCACCGTTCATGACGCCGAAGGGAACGAACTCGCCAAAGAGACTTTCAGCACTGACGGCGCCTTCCAGTTCAAGACCGAATTGAAGGCGAAAGTCGGCAGCATTTTCAAAGTCACCGTCGACGACGACCAGCGCGCCCATTGGTCTCTCTCGCGAGATAACGTCTCAATCGTCGCCCAGACCTCGCCCGGGTTCAGTATGGCGGACATCGGCAAGGCTCGTTTCTACTTCCATGTGCCCAAGGGAACACGGGAGTTTCAGATTGACCTGGTCGGTGTACATGCCGGCATCTATGGCGCCGGCGTCTTGAATGCGGAGAACAGACTCGTCGCCTACAAGCAAGGCGCCAATACAGGACAGGTGCAGCTTTCGTGGGCCGCTCGTGTACTGAGTACGAAGGGTTCGAACCCAGCGCTGGCCAGCTTGAAAGTCAAACCAGCTCCCGAGGACACCGGCAAAGTCTGGGGCCTCGTGCTATGGGCCGCGAACAACATCGGCTGCGAATTGAAGGGCGTTCCGCCTTATGTGGCACTGTCGAGGGAGGACTGGTTTTCACCAAGGTAGGGATCGTCGGCGGGGCGAGGCTGCCACAAGCTTGCTGTCTCGGGCCTGAGAGCTGCTGGTGCCAGCCTGTGGTGCTACCTTTTAATCTTGCTTCTAATCCACACTTTTCTTCTTCCGCCTTCTAATCTTCAGTTTTTGTCTTTCCTTCTCTTTGAAGAGCCATCAAGAACCTGGAACGAGTCGCCTGAAGCGGAAGAAAGTTGAGATTAAAAGCAAAGATGGAAAGGCGGCAGAGAAAAAGGAAAGATTAAAAGCATGATTAAAAGTGAGAATAGAGCGTAGCCACGGACCGCAAGCTGGGTTTCACATCTCCCTGCCGACGGCCTTGGCGATGGGGCGGCATTCATCCATCATCCTCTGGAATTCAGGAATGGTGATCGACTGCGCGCCGTCAGTGAGTGCGTGTTCCGGATCGGGATGAACTTCAATGATGAGCGCGTCAGCACCCGCGGCCACCGCGGCCCGGGCCATGGGCACGACCAGGCTGTTTACCCCTGTGCCCTGGCTTGGATCGATCACGACCGGCAGATGGGAACGCTGATTGAGCGCGGGCACTGCACTAAGAGAAAGAGTATTCCTTGTGTGGTCTTCAAAGGTTCGAATTCCTCGTTCGCAGACCATGACCTGCGAGTTGCCCTCGGCCAGAATGTATTCAGCGGCCAACAGGAATTCGTCAAGCGTGGCGGAGAATCCTCGTTTCAAGAGAACCGCTTTCTGTGTCTTACCGACCGCTCGCAGAAGATGGAAATTCTGCATGTTGCGTGCGCCGACCTGAAGAACGTCCGCATACTCGGCAACCATTTCCACCTGTTCGGGGCTGAGCACCTCCGTTACTACCGCGAGCCCCGTCTGTTCACGAGCCTCAGCCAGCAGTTGCAGGCCTTCCTCGCCCAGGCCCTGGAAGGAATAAGGGTTCGTCCTCGGCTTGAAGGCCCCGCCGCGGAGCCCAATGGCACCGGCTTCCTTCACCGCGTGGGCACATTCCATGATTTGTTCTTTGCTCTCAACGCTGCAGGGGCCCGCAATTACACCCACCTGCTGGCCGCCAACCGAGCCCGTTCCCAGTTGAATGATCGACCGTTCTTTTTTTGCTTCGACGCTGGCTACTTTGTATGGAGCGAGAATGGGGACGGTTCGTTCCACTCCCGGGATGGCACCGAGCACCTCGCGGGCAGTTTCACGTTTGTCACCGATGGCGGCAATGACGTTACGATTCGTGCCCTCGAGCAAGATGGCCTTCATCCCAAGTTCCTCGACCCGTTCCACCGCATGCGCTACCTGTTCTTTGCTTGCATCCGGCTGCATGACGACAATCATGACGAAACTCCATTGTAAGTGTGTCTATCCCCGAACAGGCGGCAGTATAGCCCCGCACAATGCCCGTTCAAGCCCGTGCCCGAGCGGAAGTCTGTTAATCTCCAAGAGTTGCCATTTTGGCAATAGCGCCAATTCATGCCTCAGCGCGTGCCATTTTGGCGTCAGGACAATTGCGCGATCCCATGGAACCAGTTTAATCCTCCCTCTCAAGGCGACCGAGGAGATGAAATGTCAGAGGAACAAAAAGGAAAGCGCTCAGACCGGCTGGCATACATGGGAGCGCTCGCAGGAGGGTTGGCACACGAAATCCGCAACCCACTGAGCACCATCAACCTGAATCTGCAGTTGATGGCGGAGGAATGGGAAGGTGTGGACAGCGACCGGGCCCGCCGAGCCACACGCAAGATCGAGATTCTCCAACAGGAGGCCTCTCGACTGGAAGAAATCCTCAATAACTTTCTTCAGGTCGCCCGGGGCCAGGAACTCAGCCTTCAGCTAACGCAACTCAATCAGACCATCGAGGAACTGCTCGATTTTGTGACTCCGGAGCTCAGGGACGCAGGAGTCGTGATTCATCGTGGTCTGTCTCCCTCATTGCCTGATGTCAATATCGACCAGACTCTCATCAAGCAGGCCCTCATCAACATCATCCGGAACGGCAAGGAAGCGATGGACGGCGAAGGGGAAATGATGGTTCGCTCTGCCGAGGTCGGAGAAGACGTTCAGATTGAAATCATTGACACTGGAGCAGGTATTCCATCTGACAAACTCGAGAGGATTTTTGACCCTTATTTCACCAGTAAACGGACCGGCACGGGACTCGGCCTGGCGACCACGAAACGAATTATTGAAGACCACGGAGGAGACATTCATTGCGACAGCGAGCCGGGCAAAGGCACGAGATTCGATATCCGCCTGCCGGTTGTCGGCGATTCTTGATCACAGAGAAGAAGAACATGGCAGAAGAGCCTGAAAAACAGAACGCATACATCCTTATCATCGACGACGACGCAGCTCACGCCGAAACCACCGCGGAAGCCCTTGAAGCGGTCGGCCACAGTTGTGAAGTAGCAACCGCGGGCGGAGAAGGGTTGGGCAAGTTTCGTGAGTCGGACGGTTTCGATCTTGTCATAACCGACCTCAAGATGGACGAAGTCGACGGGTTTGAGGTCCTCGCCCAGGTAAAGGAAATAAATCCTGAAACCGAAGTGCTGGTGTTGACCGGCCACGGCTCGGTCGAGACTGCTGTCGAAGCCATGGAACGCGGCGCCTACACCTACCTGCTCAAACCGATACCACTTGAAGAGCTTCGCGCCAAGGTCATCAAGGCCCTCGAAAAGCAGGGCCTTGTCCGGCAAAACGTCGAGCTCCATCGCCAGCTCGACAGAAAATTCGGCTTCCCCGGCATCATTGGCAACAGTGCAAAGATGCAGCGCGTGTTCGATATTCTTCAGCAGATTTCCACGACCACCGCAACAGTACTGATCACCGGTGAGAGCGGCACTGGTAAGGAGCTCATCGCCAAAGCGATACATAACAACAGCCCCCGTAAGAACAATCCTTTCGTGGCCCTCAACTGCGCGGCTCTATCTGAGAGCATCCTGGAAAGCGAGCTGTTCGGGCACGAAAAAGGAGCATTCACCGGCGCCGATAGAGCGCGAGAAGGACGGTTCGAGTCCGCAAATTCAGGAACGCTTTTTCTCGACGAAGTGGGTGACATCCCGTTGACGACCCAGGTGAAACTTCTGCGAGTCATTGAGAATCGTGAAATCACACGGGTCGGCACCAATGACCCGCGCACCATCAACGTGCGACTCATCGCAGCCACGAATCGAAACCTGCGCGACCTGATCGACGAGAATCATTTCCGGGAGGATCTGTATTTTCGATTCAAGGTCGTCTCCATCGACCTGCCGCCTCTGCGTGAGAGACGCGAGGACATTCCCCTGATGATCAACGCCTTCATCAGGGATTACGGCACCGAGCACAGCCGCGCCATTGCCGGCATTACGCCCGAAGCCAGAAAGATCCTCCTGCGCCACGACTGGCCCGGAAATGTAAGAGAGCTTAAGAACTGCATCGAAAGCATGGTCGTGATCACCAAGAACGAAGTGCTCGAAGTTGAAGATATCCCCGACCACATTCACGGCGGTACCGCCGAGCCGGTAGAGGTGACTTCACTCAGCGGAATCACCCTCCAGGAGGCCGAGCGCCAGCTCATCAAAAACACCCTCGCTCTGACGAACGGAAACCGAACCGAGGCCGCCAAAATGCTCGGAATCGGCGAACGAACCCTGTACCGAAAAATCAACGAATACAGCTTGAGATAAAAATGAAAAAAATATTCATCCTCTGCGACCTCGAAGGCACCGCTGGTGTCGTTGATTTCGAACTGCAAACCTACCCGACCGCCCGTTACTACGACCAGGCCAAGCGGCTCGCATCCCTGGAAGTCAATGCCGTTGTCGATGGCATCCTGGAATCTGGCCCAACCGAGATCATCATCCTCGATGGGCACGGCCCTGGCGGTATCAACTACGAATTAATGCACAAGGAAGCCAAGATGATGATTGGGCGTCCGTTGCCGCAGCCGTGGCTCGATGATTCGTACGATGCCATCTTCCTCTACGGGCATCACACCATGAATCGTGTCGATACCGGCGTGCTTGCTCACAGTTGGAGCTCGAAGGCTATCTCAAATGTCTGGCTCAACGACGAGCTCATCGGCGAGGTCGGTCTGAACGCCGCCATCGCTGGACATTTTGGCGTGCCCACCATTTTCATCAGCGGGGATGACGATACGATCGTCGAAGCGCAGAATTACGTACCGGACATTGTCGGCGTCAGCGTAAAGAAGGGCCTCACGCGCACGAGTGCGATCAGTGTCTCACCGGAGAAGGCGCGGGACATGCTTCAGGCCGGCGCCATCGAAGCCATGAACCGCATCGATAAAATCGCGCCGTATCGAATCGACCCGCCATTCACCTTTCGAACGGAATACCTCGCCGCATCGACTGCCGAAGCAAAAGCTCAACAGGACGGCACTGAGCTCATCGGCACGCACACCGTTGAAATACAGGCCAGCGATCTGATCGATCTGGTGCGCAGGCGATAAGCCTTCCGGAGCAGGATTCGAAATCGCTGGCTCCGCATCCATCATGAAGCACACCCTCGAATACTTAGGCGTCCGCTTTCTCGATCTGTTTTTTGGTGTCCTCGGCCCGAAGCTCAGCATGCCGATAGCCTGCGCGCTTGGCACATTGATATATCTACTCCTGGGTAAGAAACGTCAGATAGCTCTGGACAATCTGCAGCTTGCCTTCGGCGATGAGCTGACGGAACAGGACAGAAAAAGGATCGCCAAAGAAGCGTTCCAGAATCTCGTCATGAACGCCGCTGAATTCTGTCTTGCTCACAGGCTTCACGAGAAGGGCATTCTCGATGACTATGTCGAATTCAAGAACGCTGAAATATTCGATGAAGCCCTGAAGGAAAAGAGAGGCGCCATTCTAATTGGGGCCCACTACAGCAATTGGGAACTCGCGGGATACACGATCTCACTGCAGATTACGCCGGCGCATTCCGTAGTACGCACTCTGAAGAACCCGAAGGTCGACAGATGGGTGAACGGCATCCGAGAGAAGAGCGGGCAGGTGATTTTCCCCAAAGAGGGTGCCCTCAAATCGATGATCGGACTTTTTCGTGAAGGAAAGCTCCTTGTCTTCCTCCTCGATCAGCATGCCGGTGACAAAGGAATCCCAATCGATTTCTTCGGCCATCCGGCTTTCACCTTCGACAGCGTCGCCATGCTGTCGAAGCGCTTTAACGTGCCCGTCATTTTTGGATACGACCGAAGAATCGGTAACTCCTTTAAGCATGTCATGACGGTCGCGACCAGAATCGATCCGGGCGATGAATCAGTCGAGGAGTTGACCCTTCAATACACAAAACTGATCGAAGACATTATCCGTGAACAACCCGGCCCCTGGCTCTGGATGCACCGCCGATGGAAAGAATCCAATCCAAGTCGGAGAGCCAGGAAGAAGGCACGTGGCCACAGGCTGCCACCAGCCTGTTAGCCCTGGAAAAATATGGCCGATTCGGCCAAACATCCCACGACCTCCCTGTCCCCCATCCCAGCCGCGGCATTTCGTCGTGGACGCGGCCAGACCGCCCCAATAGAATCCCCATGGGGCCGGTGCACTTTGGCGAAGTGACTCATTTCAACGTTCTGCGCTAACCCTCATCAATCGGGACTTCCAATCTCGCTTTCCCCGAAGATATGGATTGGTCAGTATTCATAATCCTGGCTTGAGCAGTCTCCATTTGGTGCGGTTTAGCTGGCATAAAATCGTGCGAAAAACTGTCCTGTAAAGTTGGCTGTGTCATCTGTTCGCTTGTATCTGTTCTTGGCTTCACTCTGGGAGCTTTTGACGTGCTCTTGATTGCCTGGGGAGAAGTATCTGGTGGACCTCCTCGCGTAGGCGGGCATGCTCATCCTCGCGTACTTTGTGGGGGATTATTTGTAGTCATTTCCGCTATCGGTTATTGCATCTTCCTGGCGCACGGAAGAGCGGGAGATTAGTACCATATTTGGCATTCGAGTCCGAACGCAACGCCCTGGAACGAGGATGACTGGTCAGATCCCCCGGGCAGCATAATTCCTGTAATATCAGTTATTCCACGCGCATGGATCTTTATCAGGAGTCATCATGAAAACCTACAGCCTCTCCTCAGCCCTGTTTGCACCTGATAGGGAGCAAGACCTGATGTGGGATTCACCACAGGTTTTTGAATCCGTCGCCGCGGCGGGTTTCACAGAAACCGAAATTGTGGCGGAAGGTGACGAGTGGAAAGAGCCAGGAACTCACGATGCAGACCGAATCCGCAAAGGGCTTGAAAAGTCTGGCGTAAGACCCAGAACCATTCATACCCCTATGTCCGGGATCAACCTCACCAGCACGGTGGAAGAAATTCGAAAAGACAGTATCGCTCGCATCGCGGACAGCATGCGGCTGATGGGTGAGCTCGGCGGTGATACTGCCATCGTGCATCCTACGGGTTGGCCTGGACCGGGTGAGCCTGCTGCCAGCCTTGAGAACATGGGCCTGGCGACAGAAATTGCCCACCGCTCAGTGTGCGAACTGATCCCCGTGGCGGAGAATACCGGCGTGCGGATTGCCCTGGAGAACCTCCCCGCCGCAGGTATTCCCAGCCGGCCCCTGACCAGCATGCAGGAGTTACGAGCTTTCATCGCAGGCTTTCCATCGGACCATGTTGGTCTTTGTCTGGATACCGGGCACGCCTGCATCAGCGGCTTCGATCCGGCCGACCAGGCCCGCGTCGCTTCGGAAAGGCTCATGGCCCTGCACCTGCAGGACGTTGATGGGGAAAGAGACTGCCACTGGATTCCCGGCCAGGGAGTCATCAACTGGTCAGAATTCGGCGCCGCCCTGGAAGCCATTCAGTTCAACGGTGCACGCACTTTTGAAATCACCAATGGAGAAGATACTGCCAGGAAAGCCGCCGAGAACTGCCGCGCCATCTGCGAACGCTGGCAGAAGGAAGGGATCTCCTGACGCACATGGGTGAAGGTTTCATTGGCCCTTCGACGAAGACGTCTGCACGAGGAAATCATGAGTTCATTGATTTCGTCCGCCTTCCTGCCATCTGAGAATCCTGTCATCTTCAGGTCTATGGTGGACGCGCAATTCGGCAGGGCTGCTGCCCTTAAAATGAAAGCCCATGTATGGCAGCAGGAGCAGGGGGCGGAACACGAAGCCGTGTATGTGGCGTGTTCCTTTTGAGGGCTTCAACAGAATTCGCCGGAAGTTGCGGTAGACCCATCGGATGCTCTTCGCCAGTTCTTCTTCCAGGTCGCGATTCAGAAAGCGGATGGCTGCGATCAAATCGTCAATCATGTAAAGCGTAAAGGCTAACTGATAGCCCGGCCGGGAAGGATTTCCCTGCTCCGGATATGGCGCATGCCAGGGAGTGCCGAGATAGCTGCCGTCACCGAGAGCGAAGTGACTAAGGTTGTAGTCGAGCCCGCGCTCGATGGCCTGAACGAACTCCGGTGTTTCCCGAAACTCCGCGAAATCGAGGAGCGGCAGCATCTCCGACATGGCATGAAGGTGGTAGCCTTCCTCACCAGCCCACCGGTCGGTAGCATAGGTCCAGAAACCATTGGGCTCCTGTCTGGAGATGACGTTTTCCATGAGGTCTCGCTTGCCGATATCCATCAGGTTGCTGTCGTCAAATGCATAGCCGCAGACCCAGCAGGCGGTCGCCCCGGCAGTGTGGAAGTTTGTGGTCGAGATATCGACATCGCCGGTCCGCTGGTTCTCGAACCAGAGCCGGAGGTCGTGAAACTGCGGGCGGGCCAAGGGCCACTGTTCTTCATGGCGCGGCGGCCGAAACTCCCAGTTGTTCCATAAATGGTAATGCGGGCGCAAGTAATTCTGACGGCGCAGCAGTGTCGATGCGTAATGCGCGCTGAGCGCCTCCCGGCCCACCAGCAGGCAGCCCTCGTAATCGGGCTGAGTAAGGGCCCTCGAACGCTGCAGGTGCTGCAGCTCCAGCGAATGGTAATAGATCGGCTTACCGGTCAAGACATAAAGAACCGCATCGATGTCCGGATCGCCGGGCGGCAGTACGTCTGCCAGTACGTGATGGGGATGCAATGAGGATGTAG
>Ga0207984_1001075_pt1 | contig 14369 bp, 10 predicted proteins | sample ETNtaG_30_FD_185760 | JGI IMG/M metagenome (GOLD analysis project Ga0207984, IMG submission 185760) | Marine microbial and viral communities from oxygen minimum zone, Eastern Pacific Ocean - ETNP201306PF43B (SPAdes) (version 2) | ecosystem: Environmental > Aquatic > Marine > Oceanic ...
GGGCGCCCACGCAAAGAGCTGCGGTCCGGAGGCGACAAGCAGCCCACCGCTCACTGCTTGCGTTTTTCCCAGTCGGCGAGGAAATTCGCGAGCCCGATATCGGTCAGCGGGTGCTTCACCAGCTGGCTGAAGACGCTAAAGGGGATGGTCGCGACGTCCGCGCCCGCGAGCGCCGATTCGAGCACGTGCACCGGGTTGCGAATTGAAGCGGCCAGTATCTGCGTCCGGAAGTCGTAATTGTCGAAGATGAGGCGCATATTGTGAATCAGGTCCATCCCTACTTCGGAAATATCGTCGAGCCGTCCGATGAAGGGCGAGACGTAGCTCGCCCCCGCCTTCGCCGCCAGCAGTGCCTGGTTGGCCGAGAAGCAGAGCGTAACGTTAGTGCGGGTGCCCGCGTCTTCAAGGGTCTTGCACGCCTTGAGCCCGTCGGGCGTCAGCGGCAGCTTGATGACTACGTTCTCGCCCCAGCCCGCCAGCTCCGCCGCTTCGGCGAGCATTCCAGCCGTGTCGAGCGCCGTGACTTCGAGCGAGACTGGGCCGTCCACCAGTTCGAGAATTTCGCGCGCGACTTCCTCGAAGTCGCGCCCGCTCTTCGCCACCAGCGAGGGATTGGTGGTGACACCGTCGAGGATACCGAGCGCTTGCGCTTCGCGGATTTCCGCCACGTCGGCGGTGTCGATGAAGAACTGCATGCGGCCCGCAGCAGGGGCGGATTAAAGGCAGGTTGGTCGAAACCGGGCGTCGCAGAAACGGCTCAGTCGTGCAGGGTGCCGAGGAAGTATTCGTTTATATGTGGGTCGTCGAGAATCTCGGAGGCTAGTGCGGTGTGGACTACTTCGCCATTGGCAAGGATGTAGCCGCGGTCGGAGCGCGCCAGCGAGAGCCGCGCGTTCTGCTCCACGATGAGAATGGTGATGCCCTTCTCACGTAGCGAGTCGATACGCTCGATAATCTGTTCCTGGTAGAGCGGGCTGAGCGCCGCGGTTGGCTCATCCAGCAGCAGGAAGGTAGGGTCACTGATGAGCGCGCGCGAGATGGCGAGCATTTGCCGCTGCCCCCCCGAGAGTGAGGCAGCAGTATCGTGCAGCCGCGGTTGCAGGTCGGGGAACATCTCCAGCGCGCGCGAGATGCGCTCTTCCAACAGCGTCGGCGGCAGCCGCACGCCGCCCATTTCGAGGTTTTCACGCACGTTCAGCCCGGGAAAGACGTTGTCGACCTGCGGCACGTAGGCGATACCGCGCTGCACCAGCTGGTCGGTGCGCCAGCCGGCAATGCTCTCGCCGCGGTGCTTGACCGTACCGCGGTAATGCGTTGCGATGCCGAAGATGACCTTGATGAAGGTGGACTTGCCGCAGCCGTTGGGGCCGATGATGGTGACGAACTCGCCTTCGTCAACGTGGAGCGAGATGTCCTTCAGGATTTGCACCGAGCCGTAGCCGCCGTCGAGCCCCGCAACGTCAAGCACCCGGCTCATCCAGCGCCTCCGCCGCGGCCGCCGAGGTAGGCCTCGATTACCTCGGAGCTCGCCTTGACCTCGTTGGGGGTGCCCTCCATCAGCACCCGGCCGCGGTCCATCACCACGATACGGTCAACTCCCTGCCGCAGGATGAAGTCCATGTTATGCTCGATGATCACTACCGAGATGCCGGTCTCGTTGACGATGCGGTGCAGGTCGTTGAAAATCTTGTCGGCCAGCGGCCCCGCGACGCCTGCGACCGGCTCGTCGAGCAGCAGCTGCTGCGGTTCGCCCATTAGCGCGCGCCCGATATCGACCAGCTTCGACTGCCCGCCCGAGAGCTCGCTGGTCAGGTTGTGCGCCATGTGCCGTATCTGCAGCTGGTCCAGCACCTCGTAGGCGCGCCGCACCCGAGCCCGCTCCTCCTCCCGGCGCCAGGGCGTCAGCAGCGCCCGCAGCGGGTCGAGCCCGAACTGGTTTCGCGGCGGAATCAACAGGTTCTCGATGGCGGTCATCTCGCGCCAGAGCCGCGTGTGCTGGAAGGTGCGCGTCAGCCCCAGCTGCTGAATCTGGTCGGGGCGCAAGCGTCCCGCCGGCTGGCCGAATATCTCGACTTCGCCGCCCGTGGCGTCCAGCAACCCGGAAATGCAGTTGAACGTCGTCGTCTTGCCGCAGCCGTTGGGTCCAATCAAGCCCACGAACTCGCCGGCGCCCACCTCGAGCGAGAAATCATCGACCGCACGCAGCCCGCCGAACTCCTTCGAGAGGTTGCTGACGCGCAGGACCGTACTCATTCCGCCTCACCTCCCGGTTCCGTGCCGCTGCTGGTTGCTCCAGCAGGCTCACCCGCAAGGCCACCCACCGGGTCTTCCGGCCGGCTCGGGACCTCCGGTAGCAGCCCCTTGGCCGAGAGCTGGAGCGAGACCACAATGACCAGCCCCACCAGCGCCAGCTTGATGTAGGCGAAGCCGGCCGCACCGAGCGCGACCGAATCACCAAAGACCTCGGAAATTGAGAGGTCGCTGGTGAACGGGCCCATGACGTCGGTTATCCACCACGCGAAGCCTCCCTCCATCCACATTGCCTCGTCGTGGAAAGCGGCCGAAGTGTCGCCCTGCGCGGCAACCATGGCGTTGAAGAGCAGGTCCACCAGCACGATGATGAAAGCACCAATAATCATCCCGCGATTATTGGCGCGGCCGCCGACGATAAACGCCGCCCAGACCAGGAAAGTGGACTTGACCGGGCTGATGAACTCGGGGAACACGGCGCCGTTCAGCCAGACCCACAACCCCCCTGCCATCACACTCCCCCGACTATGGCCACACGTGCTTATACGTATGGAAGGCGGCTGGCTGCCCATCACCCATAAATCCGGCGCTGGACTCGGCGGCGCAGAAGCATGGCCGAGCCGCCGAAATTCATCTACGACTGCGTCCGCTGCGGGCAGTACTGCTCGAGCGTCAACGGAGTCCCGGTAACACTGCAGGACCTGCTACGCTGGCAGGCCAACGGCGAGCTGGGGCGGCTGGTGACGCACCTCGGGCTGGAAACCGACTCCGGCTTCCCGCGGCTGGTGCTCAAGCCCCGCGAGGGCGATGAGCAAGGCTGCCCGGTCTACGACGCTGACGGCAAGGCGTGCGGACTCTACGACGACCTGCCGCTCAACTGTCAGGCGTATCCGCTGGGCTACAACGGCGAGAAATACTACGTCGTCGACCAGGCCTGTCAAGGCTTGGGTGAGGGCGAAATGACTGCCACCAAGTTGCGCGCGCAGCGGGACTGCGCGCTCAACGAATACGAGGCTCGCAGTAGTAGCGCGGCGACGCTGCCGGTCATGTACGGGCTGGTGATGCAGGAGATGATGGAACAGTCCCGCCAGGCGATGGACAGCCTGACGCCCGAGCAGAAGGCGGAGCTGGAGCGCCGCTTCAAGGATGGCGCATGAAGCCAGCGCTGCTGGCGGCGCTGAAGTGGCTCGCGCTGCGCGGCGCGGTGCGGCGGCCGGTGCACGTCTCGTCGGGCCAACTGGCAGTCGAGCTGGGGGTCGGCCAGCAATCGGGCGCGCGCTACCTGCTCGAGTTGGCCGACCGCGGATTGGTCGAGAGGCGGCTGGTGCGCGGCGGGCAGATGGTGGCGCTGCTGCCGCCGGCGCGCGACCTGCTGCGGCGTGAGTTCGCCGACTACAACCTGATTTTCGACGCGCAGTCCGAGGTCAGTCTGACGGGGGTGCTCGAGACCGGACTCGGCGAGGGAAGCTACTACATTTCGCGCGAGGGCTACACTTCGCAATTCAAGGCGCTGCTGGGCTGGACGCCCTACAAAGGGACGCTCAACCTGCGTGTCGGCGAGGCGGGGACGCCCGAACTGGAGGCAATCCGCGCCGCCGAGGGGATGCTGGTCAACGGCTTCGAGGAGGACGGGCGTACCTTCGGCCGCGCCTGGCTTTTCCCCGCCAGCGTCAGCGACGGCGACTACAGCGAATCGCAGTGTGCGCTGATTACGCCCAAGCGCACACATTACCGACGGGTCATCGAGCTGATTTCACCAGAATACCTGCGCGACCGGCTGGGCGTCGAGGATGGGCAGGAACTCTCGGTGACGGTGCAACTGGCGCGGGACTGACAAGGTTTTAACGGTCGGCGAACCATACCGGCACGGCCATGGACCCCTACCACGACTACTTCGGAATCGAGTGGTACTGGCTGCTCGGGGCGTGGGCTGCCATCGCAATCGGCGCGCACGCCTGGCAGGTGGGCTACATCGTGCAGCTCATCCGGCTCGGGAAGCCGGACGACCGCTTCAACGCGTGGCCGATGCGGCTGCGCGAATTCCTGCGTGACTGGCTCGGCCAGCGCAAGGTGATCGAAGATCGCCTGGCGGGCGGCGCGCACGTGCTGATTTTCTGGGGTTTCCTGCTGCTGGTGAGTGACGTCCTGGATTTGGGGACGGGAGGAATGCTAGCTCAGTTTCTCGAAGAAAGAAATTTAAAAGATTTCTGGAACCTTATTGTTGATATCGGATACCTAATGGCGGGTACCGGCATCACTATCGCGCTCTTCCGGCGCGTAGTGCTACGGCCCTCAAAACTACGCGGTGCAAGCATCGAGGGCGAGCTGATCCTGCTCGCCATCATGGGCATTGTCGTGACTGCGTTCCTGCTCGAGGGCGCGGCGATGCTCGGCCCCGCAGGCGATGTGCAGGCGCGCGACGGCTGGGAGCCGGTTGGCGCGCTTTTTGCTGACTACATGGCGGGGATGGCGCCCGCCACGCTCGTGGCGGTCGTCGACGCCAGCTACTGGCTGCACATGCTGCTGATTGGCGGCTTCCTGATTGAAATCCCGCAGTCGAAGCACTCGCACTTACTCGGGACTATTCCCAACGTGCTGTTCCAGGACCACGCCCCGCTCGGAAAGCAGCGGCCGCTACAGACGGCCACGGATGGCCGTGCGGTGAGCACTGGCGAGCTGGACATCGAGAACCTGGTGCTGGGCGCCAGCAACTACACGGACTTCAGCTGGCGCCAGCTCTCTGACGGCTGGGCCTGCACGGCGTGCGCTCGCTGCCAGGACGTCTGCCCGGCGTTCGCGAGCGGCAAGGGGCTCAATCCAATGCAGATTATCTTCGACGTCAAGGACTACGGCCGAGAGCACGGACGGCAGCTGCTCGCGGGCGAAACCCCGCAGGAGAGCATCATCGACCGCTTCTCAGAGGAAGCCATCTGGGCCTGTACCACCTGCTTCGCCTGCGTTGACGCCTGTCCGGTGCATATCGAGCACGTGCCGAAGCTGACCGACGCACGGCGGCACCTGGTGATGGAGGCGGCAAAATTCCCGGAGGAATTGCAGGGCGTCTTCGAGAACCTTGAACGCAACTCCAACCCGTGGGGTTTCGGCGCACACACGCGTGGCGACTGGGCCGAGGGGCTCGATATCAAGGTGGGTGAACCGGCCGAATATCTCTTCTACGTCGGTTGCGCAGGGTCGTTCGACAACCGCAACAAGAAGGTATCACGCACACTGGCGCGGCTGATGCAGCAGGCGGGCGTCGATTTCTCAATCCAAGGTGAGACGGAGATGTGCAACGGCGACCTTGCCCGCCGCAGCGGCAACGAGTTCCTGTTCCAAATGCTGGCCGAGATGAACATCGCGACGCTGCAGGAGGCTGGTGTGAAGAAAATCGTCACCGCCTGCCCCCACTGCTTCCACACGCTCGGCAAGGAATATGGGGATTACGGCGGCGACTTCGAGGTCGTCCACCACACCCAGCTGCTGGCCGAGCTGCGCGAGCAAGGCAAGCTACAGGTGAGTGACCGCGGAACCACGCTGACCTACCACGACCCGTGCTATATGGGGCGCATCGACGGCAGCCACGACGCCCCGCGGCAAGCGCTCGGCGGCGAAATCATGGAAATGCACCGCTGCCGTGACAAGACGTTCTGCTGCGGCGCCGGCGGGGCGCGGATGTGGGTCGAGGAGGACGCCGACAAGCGCGTCAACCTGATACGCGCGCAGGAGGCGCTCGACACCGGTGCCGATGAGGTCGGCACCGGCTGCCCCTTCTGCATGACTATGCTCACCGACGGGATGAAGAGCCTCGGCTCCGACATGGTGGTGCGTGACGTTTCAGAAATCATGGCGAAGCAGTTCGAGGCGTGATAACAAATACAACGGGCTGACTGCGCGCGGCGCATGAACCTCGCCGTGCTGGTGAAGATGGTGCCCGACACCGAGTCGCGACTCGAAGTACGCGACGGGGTGCTCGACGAATCGGGCTTCAAGTACATGGTCAACCCCTACGACGAGTTCGCCGTCGAGCAGGCGGTGCAGTTCCGTGAGGCCGGCGGCGGCAAGGTGACGCTGGTCGCACTCTTCTCCGAGGCGAGCAGTATCGACACTGACCTGCGCAAGATGCTCGCCATCGGCTGCGACGAGGTGCTGGCGCTGCGCCAGCCGGGCTACCGCGGCGACCGGCCGGCCGCCAACGCGGCGGCGCTGGCCGAGGCGCTGGAGGCGCTGGAACCGGACATCGTGCTCTGCGGCATGCAGGGCATCGACTTTTACCAGTGCGCGACGGGGCCGATGGTCGCGCACAAGTTGGGCATACCGCACGTCGCGTCGGTCACGAAGCTCGAACTGGCTGATGGCAAGCTCAGGGCGTGGCGGCAGGTCGAGGGCGGGCTGCAGGTGGTCGAGACGCCACTGCCGGCGCTGGTCACTTGCCAGAAAGACCTGAACAAGGTGCGCTTCCCGGCGCTGAAGGATATCATGTTCTCGAAGCGGAAGCCGTTCGAGAACCGCCCCGTCCCGGCTGCCGCGGGCTCCGACCTGCCTTGCGCCACGGCGTCACTCCCGCCGGCGCGCGGTGGCGGCGAAATCATCGACGGCGAGACGCCCGCCGCGAAGGTCGCGACGCTGCTCGGCAAGCTGCGCACGGAGGCGAAGGTATTGTGAGCGTTATTATCATCGGCGAGGCCGACGGCTCCGCCATCAAGCCGGCGTCGCAGCAAGCGGCCGCGCTGGCGGCGCAGCTAGGCGACAGTGTCGGGCTGGTTTTCGGTTCGAACAGCGCGGCGAGCCAGCTCGCCGCACCGCGCGTCGTCAGCGCCAGCGCGCTCGAGAGCTACGACGCGCTGCAATTCACGGCGGTCGCAGCGCAGGTAGCGCGCGACGCCGGCGCGACCGCGGTCGTGATAGCAGCGACCGCGATGGGAAAGGACCTTGGCCCGCGGCTCGCGGCGGAGCTGGGATGGGGCTACATCGCCGACGCGCTCGAATACGATGGCGGGGCGTGGATTCGCCCTAACTACGCCGGCAAGGTGCTGGCACGGCTGGAGCCCAACAGTGCCTTCGTCGCGACCCTGCGGCCAAACGCATTCCCGGCGGGCGACGGTACCGCAGGCACGGTCGAGGAGTTCGGCGGCGAGGTTCCTGACTCGCCCGCGATGACGGTCGGCATGGAATCAGCCGGCTCGGACGTGGTCGAACTGACCGAGGCGGCGATTGTCGTTAGCGGCGGCCGCGGACTCGAGGAGGCGGAGAATTACGACAAACTGATTCGGCCGCTCGGCGCGGCGCTGGGCGCGGCTTGCGGAGCGAGTCGCGCCATCGTCGACGCTGGCTGGGTGCCGCACTCGCACCAGGTCGGGCAGACTGGTAAGACCGTCACGCCCGAGCTCTACATGGCGGTCGGGATTTCGGGCGCCATCCAGCACTTGGGCGGCATGTCCGGCTCGAAATGTATCGTCGCCATCAACAAGGATGCCGAGGCACCGATTTTCAAGGTCGCCGACTACGGAATCGTGCATGACCTGTTCGAAATCGTCCCGGCGCTGATGACTGCGCTGGACGACTGAGGATACTGTTAAGTAGCAGGCAAACCCGTCCCAAAATATGTCAGAACAGCCTGATGAAATTGCCAAACTTCACCAGACCATCCACGAGTTGCAGGTCGAGGTGCGGCTGCTGCAGGAAGCGGTCGGTTCGCTGCTGGCGCTGGCTGACGACGAGGATTTCGGCGATGACCGCTGGTTCGCCGGCGGGGAGAGCGGCGGCCCCGCTTTCCGGTTGAACATGGGGATGTAGTCGCGAGGCTACAAACTTTAAGCACCCCTCTCAGGTGCCGCGTCGCGCTCGAGTGGTGTAGCCTGGCCTATCATCTCAGCCTGTCGAGCTGAGGACTCGGGTTCAAATCCCGGCTCGGGCGCCATTGCACATGGACAGTTTTATGGGCAGCCCCACATCTGCAAGTCGATGCGGGGCGGTCGCTACCAGGCACTGATTGTCGTAATCCTGCTGCTGACGGCGCTGCCGTACACCCCGCTGATGAACATCCAAAGCGCGCAGCACGCCAACCCCGCGACGCAGGAACGCGACCCTTCGTTCCCTGATATGGATAGCGACGGCGACGGGCTCAACGACTCCTACGAAATGGAGCTGGGCTTCGACCCGTTTGATTTCGACTCTGACGGCGACGGCTTCCCCGACGGCATCGAGCGCGAGATGCTGGAGGACCTGGCCGGCTCGGGGTTGGTGCCGCCCAATATCGAAGACCTGATTGGCCCCGACGGCGACCTGGACGGCGACGGAATTCCCAATTACCTCGACGACGATATGGACGGCGACGGCATCCTCGACTCTATGGAGTGTAATCAGGATTTCAACGGCGACGGGTTTATCGATGAGGCCGACCGCGAGCACGACAGCAATGGCGACGGCATTACCGACTGCCTCGAGCAGATGCTGACGCCAAACGGCATCAGCGACTCGGCACCGGTCGACGGATTTTACGGCATGAACGAGCAGAACCTGACGGCGCCAATTTTCGTTGTCGACCCGGTCTACAATCCGCGCTACTGGCGCGCCGCCGCCTTCGACGAGTATACCGGCGCGCAGTGGCGCACCTCCGCCAGCTACGACCCGGACCCCGGCTTCTGGCACAACGGCCAGTCGCCTTACGATTTCACCGACGAAGTAAATCACCCCGGCGTCACAAGCAGCGAAACGAGCTACACCATCAGCTTCCTCGCCCCGACCAACGGACACGTCCCGACCGCGCTCTACGCCACCTCGGTCGCCATGGCACCGTCATGGGAGCAGGGGGTGCGCATGGATTCTGAGCAGAGCTTCGTCGCCGACGGGCAGTTCCAGGCCTACACCTTCACCGTCACCGAGTTCAGCTATCCCGCTGAAATCATGAATGCCAGCGTCGGTGCGCCCGGGTCCCAGTACCTGGCGTTGCCGGACCTCCCACAGCGGCCCGGCAGCGACAACGACATCTACGACCTCGCACCAGTCCTAGCCGAAGGCGCCGATTCCGACTACGATATCGCGCAGGCCATCGTCAGGCATCTGCGCGAGAATTACCAGTATGACCTCAACATGGAGGATTCCGCCGAGGGTGAGGATCCGATTGACCGCTTCCTGTTCGACACTCGGCGCGGCAAGTGCACCAACTTTGCCTCTGCTTTCGTGGCACTGGCGCGGCTCAACAACCTCCCGAGCCGGTTTGTCGTCGGCTTCGCACTGGGCGAGCTGACCGAGTGGGAGGGCGAGCCGGTACGCGTGATTACCGCTGGCAACGCGCACGCCTGGGTCGAGGTCTACTTCGACCAGTTCGGCTGGGTCACCTTCGAGCCCACCAGTTCGCAAGTGGCGCCGGGCGGCAGCGACCTCGGCACCAACACCACCGGCGAAGACGAGACCGTGCAGGGCAACGGCACCCAACCCGGTACCGACAACGAGCAGCTCGACAGCGACGATGATGGCCTTACGGATGAACAGGAACTCGAAATCGGGACCGACCCGTTTGACCCCGACAGCGACGACGACTACCTGCCCGATGGAGTCGAGACTCGTACCGGCATTTTCGTCGCTGAATACGACACCGGCAGCGACCCGCTCAACCCCGATACTGACGGCGACGGACTGACCGACGGCGACGAAGTGCTCGACGTCCTCACCATTTACGGCATCCGCTTCACGAGCGACCCCAACGACCGCGACACTGACGACGACGGACTGACTGATGGCGAGGAATACAACGGCGCTTTCTATGGCGGGCTGACTGTCTACACCTTCCCCAACGCCAGGGACACGGACCAGGACGGGCTCCACGACGGGCTCGAGCTGGGACTGGCGACCCCGCACGGTGGCAATCATACTGGACCCGGCTGGACGCCGGACCTCGACCCGACCAACCGCACGAATCCAGTCAGCGACGACACCGACCGTGACGGGCTGCTCGATGGCGAGGAGGACGCCAACCACAACGGGCGGGTCGACCTGGGGCCGTGGCTCGGGCTGGGCAACCTCTCGGGTGGCGAGACCGACCCGCTGCTCAAGGATACTGACAGCGGCTCGCGCACCGACTACGAGGAAATTTTCGTCGATGATACTGACCCGCTCGACTACGACAACGAAATCCGCGATTCCGACCACGACGGGCTGCTCGACGAAATCGAGACTGACGTCCATGGCACCGACCCCTTCAATCCCGACAGCGACTACGACGGGCTAACCGACAGCCAGGAAATTCTCGTTTACCTGACCGACCCTCTCGATTCTGACAGCGACGATGACGGACTGGAGGACGGCGATGAAGTGAACCAGCTTGGGACTGACCCGCTCGACGACGATACTGACAACGGCGGAGTGATTGATGGAGTCGAGGTGGTTGTCGATTTCACCGACCCCTTCAACGCCAGTGACGACCTGCTCGACGAGGCCGATGACGACATGGACGGGCTGAGCAACGGGGAAGAAGTCCTGTTCGGCACCGACCGGCTGGACCCGGACACCGACGACGATGGCCTGAGCGACGGGGACGAGGTGAACCTCTACTCAACCGACCCCACACAGGCCGATAGCGACGCGGATTCGCTCGAGGATGGGGCGGAAATCCTGAACTGGAGCACCGACCCGAACCATCCCGACACCGACCGCGACGGCCTCAGTGACGGGGATGAAGTCTTCACGCATGGTACTAACGCCACACGGGAGGATACCGACGGGGACGGACTGGATGACGGGGAAGAGGTACTGGTCCAGGGCACCGACCCTCTCGTGCAGGACACCGACCTTGGCGGTGTCGGTGATGGTGTAGAAGTACTAGTTGACGGCACGGACCCACTCAACGGTAGCGACGACTTCGACCCTTCAGCGGATAACGACAACGACGGACTGACCAACAGCGAAGAGGTCGTGCACGGCACCGACTACCTCGACCCCGACACGGACGATGATGGACTGTTCGACGGCGAAGAGGTGAACGACTATGGAACCGACCCACTCGACGCAGATTCCGACGGCGACGGACTCAGCGACGGTGACGAGGTCAATACCTACGGTACCGACCCACTCGATGCGGACTCGGACAACGACGGATTGAGTGACGGTGACGAAATTAACACTTACCTGACCAACCCGCTCGACAGCGACTCCGACGATGACGGACTCAGTGACGGGCAGGAAGTCAAGACTTATGGAACCGACCCACTAGATCCCGACACCGACGATGACGGGCTGGAAGACGGCGAGGAGGTTATGGTACACTCCACAGATCCGCTCGACCGGGACACCGATAACGACGCGCTCATTGACGGGGCGGAGGTACTGCTCGAGACCGACCCGCTTGACCCGGATACGGACGGCGAAGGACTGCTCGATGGCGACGAAGTTCTGAACTGGACCACCGACCCAAACAAGGCTGACACGGATGTGGACGGCCTCGATGACTACGAAGAGGTCTTCACCTACGGCACCGACCCGCTCGAGGCTGACAGCGACTCTGATGGACTTGATGATTATGCCGAATTATTCACCCACGGGACCGACCCGCTAGACCCTGACTCGGACAACGACGGTCTCAACGATGGAGTCGAGGTCAACACTCACGGAACTGACCCGCTCGATTTCGACAGCGACGACGGTGGCGTGATTGACGGGGTCGAGGTTCTCTCGCACGAAACCGACCCGCTCAATGGCAACGACGACCGCACCGATCTGGTCGACAGCGACAACGACGGACTAACCAATGGACAGGAAGAAATCTACGGCACCGACCCCAACGACCCTGACAGCGACGATGACGGACTCAGTGACGGCCATGAGGTGCTGGACTTGGGCACCAACGCCACCAACCCTGATACTGACGGAGACGGCCTTGGTGACTGGTGGGAGAACAACGTCACGGGAACCGACCCGCTAGACCCAGATACCGATGATGATGGACTCACTGACTGGTGGGAGAACAACGTCACGGGAACCGACCCGCTAGACCCCGACACCGATGATGACGGGCTGAATGACTTCCGTGAGAACAACCAGACCGGCACCGACCCGCTAGACCCTGATACCGATGATGATGGACTGCTTGACGGACCGGAACTGGATGACTGGGGGACCGACCCGCTTGATAACGAAACCGACGGCGATGGGCTGGATGACGGTGATGAAGTCTTCACCCACTGGACCGATCCGGCCGATGCTGACTCGGACGATGACGGACTCAGCGATGGTGCGGAAGTGCTTGACTGGGGGACAGATCCACTCGACGCGGACACCGATGACGATTATTTAAATGACGGAGCGGAAGTCCTGACCTGGGAAACCGACCCGCTTGACCCTGATACCGATGACGACGGGATGCAGGACGGTCATGAGGTCAGTCAGGGCTGCGACCCTCTCGACCCCGACACGGACGATGACGGACTGATTGATGGCTGGGAGTTCCAGCGGCTGCTGGAGGGCTACGCCTTCTCGCCGACGAAAAACGACACCAATGACGATGGAATCGAGGACGGGGACGAAGACCCTGACGGCGATGGCCTGGGCGTGCTGGACGAGATGAATATCCACTTCACCGACCCGCTCAACCGTGATTCCGACAGCGACGGACTCTGGGATGGCGACGAACTCGACCCATGGAATATCCAACTCGACCCGGTCGACAACAACCGCAACTACGATTCGTGGCCCAATTCGACCGACTCGGACGGGGATGGTGTCGGGGACTACGCAGAGGTGGTACCCTCCAACGACACCTACGGCTCGCGCACCGACCCCCTGCGCGCCGACACCGACTCGGACGACCTCGACGACGCGTTCGAGTTGAGCTACTACTGGAACGTCACCGGCGACAACAACACCGCCCGACTCTGGTATGACGAAGAAGGCTGGGAGACCTCCGACCCAACTGACCCCAACACCGACGGAGATGAATGGGACGACGGGGATGATGAAAATCCAGTTTCGGTCGTGACGGACGAGGAGGACCCCGGCTGGGGCTTCGCACCCCCCTCGCGCGGCCCCCAGATTAGGCCAGACAGCGTCAACAAGACCGAGCTTTTCGTCTGGACAGGACGGCTCTACAACACCACCACCGGAACTGGCTACAGCAACATAATGGTCAGCGGCTACCTCAACCGGACCGTCAACACCACCGGTTCGATAATCGGGCAGAACCTCACCGACTCCGACGGATACTTCAACGTCGAATCCAGCGTGCCGGCTGACTACGTGGCGGGCGACTGGGTCATCCGCTTCCACATCCCACGCACGCCCATCAACGCCACCACCATCCTGAAAGAGAGCTACTCGCCCGCTTTCCCGCTGGCGGTACATGGCTACAGCAACCTGACGATTTCGGTGCCACCCACTTCGCCGCTGAACGGGACGACGGTCGTGACCGGGCTGCTGCGCGAGCAGGGCAACCTGCCGATGGATGGCACGGTCGTCAACCTCAGCTGGCAGGGGCTGCTACTCAATACCACGACCGGCAGCGACGGCAGCTTCGTCTTCACGATTGACCTGCCGGAAACGCCGGGGAACTACTCGCTCAACGCCAGCTGGAACGGCACAGTGTTCGTATTGGCTGCCGGGGTGAGCGGCTGGACCGACGTAATCGATGGCAATGTCAACCTGACGGTCGCGTTGCCTAGTGTCCTGCTCAGCAACACCAGCTATCTCGTGACAGGCACGTTGCAGGGCAACGAGACGGTCCCGCCGACCGGCACGCTGGTGCTGGCGCTCGGCGGGCAGCCGTTCATGACGCTGCCGGTCTCCAGCAATGGCGACTGGCAGGCGCTGCTCGAAGTGGCTGGTAATGCCACGCCGGGCAACACTTCGCTCACTGTGACCTACTCTGGCGACGGCTACCACCCGGCGGCGGTGTTGAGCGAGCCGGTAATGATTCGCGGTTGGAGCGCGCTCACGCTCGAGTCGCTCAGCACCAATCGCGATAGCGGGGTGACCCTGCGGGGCAACCTGACCGACAACCGCGGGTTCCCCGTCGAGGGCGCCGAGGTGGCGCTGCAATGGAACCTGCGCTGGAGCGAGACCACGGTCACCGACTCGAACGGCCAGTATTCGCTGTTGCTCGACCTCAGCGAGGCCGCCAACGGCCCCCATAT
>Ga0207984_1001079_pt1 | contig 14361 bp, 8 predicted proteins | sample ETNtaG_30_FD_185760 | JGI IMG/M metagenome (GOLD analysis project Ga0207984, IMG submission 185760) | Marine microbial and viral communities from oxygen minimum zone, Eastern Pacific Ocean - ETNP201306PF43B (SPAdes) (version 2) | ecosystem: Environmental > Aquatic > Marine > Oceanic ...
CCTAAAGTGTTTATGTTTCTCATAAAGAAACATTAAGTAAGGCCCTGAGAAGGCCGGAATTGTGTCCGGACGACATTTGCTACTGGCTGGGCTATCCTGCTGCCTGCTGGTCCTCGTCCTCTCGGGGCGAGGGGCTGGCGAAGAGTGGAGCGAGGTGCTTGTCGAGGACGTGACGCTCGCGGATACCACGGTAACCGTTGGCGGAAACCTGACGATCCAGGACGGCGTCACGGTCATTCTACGCAACTCGACGCTGGAATTCGCTGATGATGCATGGCTTGCCGTCGGCGAAAGCGCCAGCCTGAGGCTGTGGGATGTCAAGTGCCGCAACCTGACCAGCATTGAGGTGGATGGCGGGAGCCTGTTCATATCGAACATCACGCTGCCGGACACCCAACTCCAGGTTGCGAACGGTAGCGCCTCGCTCGTAGCTAGCAGTTTCGGTACCTTGATGGAAGAGAATAGCGACGTGAATTCGGGCTACTGGTTGAACACGCGCTTTACGACACCGTTCGGAACACCAATCAATGGAGGGAGCTGGAATTTCACTTCTGGCGATAGCAGCTGGTCGGGAAGCATTGGCGAAACGGGAGAGTCTGGCTGGGTAGCCATTCTGGGTGAAGGGGCAGATGCCGGACCAATAAACCTGACAGGAGCCGTGGAAGAAATTCACTTTGGTCGGTGGGAAGGCAGCCTGGCACTGGAAGCCAGTCAGGTACTCGAAGCACAACTTGAGGTGGGGCTAATGGTCGAGGGATTCCAGATTGTCGGTAGCGACTCGCGCCTGACAGACGAGCCGTTCGAGCTGGTGGTCTCGGTCAGGAACACGGGTACTGCCCACCTCAACGTCAGCGCTACGCTGAGCGTGGTTGACACGCGGTCGTTGTCGCCCCTGAGCGGGACCGATGGGGACCAGCTGAGCACGACAGAGATGCTGCAAATCCGTTACGGGGAGTCACGCACCATGTCACTGCCGAGTTCAGGAATTCCCTCGCCCGGTTCCTACCTCTGCTACTACCGTGTCTTTGCAGAACAGGTCATCAGCAGCCCGGTCGACGGCGAGGCAGAAATTCTGAGGAGTCAGATCGGCAGCCCGTTCGGTGCAGGAGATGCACTTGTGCTGGTAAGTAATGATGACGGAGTAACTACCATCCGGGCACCCCATCAGGGCATCCAGAAGGAACTGCTTGTCAGCCAGACGGGGCCCGTCACTGCAGGCCAGGAACTGATACTGGTCGAGCTTGACTTCGGCTCCAGCTCCCGCAAGATTGACATTGCCAGCCCTCCTTCCGAGCCGGAGAAATTCCTCGGCATAGAGTACCGTTACTGGATGGTCCTCCTGCCGCTTAGCGTCCTTGCAGGTGCCTACGGCCGGGAGCGCTACAGGCTCGGCAGCTACCGTGTTGAGGAGGTCTACCTGCTCGACAGCATTGGCCGCGTCATCGCCCATTCCGGAGCCTCGGACGATTCCGGAATCGACCAGGACATCATGGGGTCGATGCTTCAGGCCCTGTCGGACTTCGTTTCAGAGTCATTTCAGGCTGACGAAACCAGGACCCTGAAGAAGCTCGAGCATGGCGATTTACTGCTATTAATCGAGCGCGGCCGGAATGCGGTGCTGGCGCTGGTCGTCAGGGGACAGGAGAGACCTGAGATTCGTGAGCAGCTGGTGGGGGCGATAGACCTTATTGAAAATCAGTTCGGCAGCGTCCTCGAGAACTGGGACGGGGACCTGGGTCGTTTCGAGGGTGCTGGTGAAATCATAGAGTCACTCGTCGTTATCCGCGAGTCGGTTACCTGGTACGTGAACCCAATGGCAATTATCTACAGCACTCGCGACCGGTTTGTCGGCTTCTGGCACCGCTTTTTCTGACGCGATTGGCCGTCATCGCGCCGCAGCAATGGCATTGAGAAAAACCTGAACTCACTCGGCACGGAAACCACTAGTAGGGCTAGACTTCCATTTCACCTTTGTTACCGCAGTTATCGCAAACAACCAGCTGCATGGTTCCAAGGCGCGGAACCTTCATGTGAATCCCACAGGCAGGGCACACGACGGTGACGTCTTCTTCCTTCTTCAGCTCGAATTTACTCTTTTTAGAGCCAAGTGCTCCGGCTCCAAAGGTCCCATATTTCCGGTAGGCATAGTATCCCACGGCAAGCAGCAGGATAGCGCTCGGGAAGAAAATCCTGAACAGGGGACTGTCAAAGAAAGCAAGAGAACTGGACTCGCCAACAGTCACCACAGTCTCATCGAAACCGGTAGCACCCTCATTGTCCGTAACGCGTAGAATCGCCAGGTACGAACCTTCGTCATCATAGACGTGAGAAGCAATCCCGTCAGAGGCGCTGTAGTCAAAGATTCCATCGCCGTCAAAGTCCCACTCGTAGAGGGCTATGGACCCGTCAGCATCAACTGCCGAGCCAAAGAACACTGCCGGTGAGCCGGGAGTTACCTCTAGGTCCGGTCCTGCGTCGGCGACCGGAGCCGCATTGGAACCAAACACCGCGAACACGGAGAAATCGGAGAAGTGGCCCCAGACAGTACCGTTCTCAGCGTCTACACCACCTGTTTCCGAAGCTTCCCACACCCCTTCCTTCGAATAATGATAGATCCGCAGTGCGTCAGCGCTTACGCTGTCGGGCAGGACGCTGATATCAAAATTCAGGGTTACATTGGCATAATCCAGGGAATCCTGGATAGTCATATCGATTGATATGGAAACAAATATTCCGATATCCTTCAGGGTACCATTATCCGGCAGGGGCGGAGTTACGTCAACGGAGGTGACCGTGACGTTTCCAGACGCAATCTCGCCAACAACCAGCTCCAGCAGCAATCCCAGATCCTTCCAAGTGTCCAAGAGAACGGGCTTTCCGGGAGTTATGTCGACTTGCTTCTCTCGTTCATCACTGATATTGGTATGTTCACTCTCTATCGTCAGGTCGTGGTACGCGTAATTCGACCACGCGCCATCATTATCCCGTACCCTGAAGGAAATCGTGTGAACGCCCACGGAAAGGTTATCGGAGTCGAAGCTGTCGTTTGTACTTAGCAGGCCGTCAACATCAGAAGTCCATGCGAATGCCACGACGTAGCCATCGGTATCCTCCGAATCGCTATCGAAGTAAACCCGCTCGCCCTCGTAGACAGGATTGGGGCCTACGTCAATACTCCAGATTTGCGGAGGGTCGTTCCCTGATTCGTTTCCTGATGCCGTATTTTTGAAGGCGTAGACCTTGTTGTCATTAGAGCCGGCGGCGAGGTACTCACCGGCCGCCGAAATGGCCACCGAGTGTACACTGCCCCTAGTGGTGTAGTTCCATAGCGGCGTGCTGCTATTCTTGTCGAATAGGTATACCTTGTCGTCATTAGAGCCGGCGGCGAGGTACTTGCCGTCCGCCGAAATGGCCACCGAGTACAAACCACCCCCAGTGGTGTAGCTCCAGAGGGGAAGACTGCTGTCCTTGTCGTAGAAGTATACATTGTCGTCTCCGGAGCCAGCGACGATGTGCTCGCCGTTCGCTGATATGGCGACTGATAACACCCCAGCCTCAGTTGGGTGGCTCCAGAGTGGCGTGCTACTATCCTTATCAAATAGAATCACATTTCTGTTCTCACTACCAGCTACGACATAATTACCATCTGCCGAGATAGCGACTGACTTTACAACATTTGGAGCCGAATAACTCCATAACGGAGTGCTGCTGTCCTTGTCGAATAGGTAGACCTTGTAGTCCTGGGAACCGGCAGCGATGTACTCGCCGGCGGCCGAGATGGAAACCGAGTCCACCCAATCCCCGGTAGTGTAGTTCCAGAGCGGCGTGCTGCTATCCTTGTCGAAGAGGTAGATCGTGTCGTTACCGGAGCCGACGATGTACTCACCGTCTGCTGAGATGGCAACTGAGAGCACCTGACCCCCGGTGGTGTAGCTCCAGAGCGGCGTGCTGCTATCCTTGTCGAATAGGTAGACCTTTTGGTCATTGGAGCCGACGGCGATGTACTCGCCGTCCGCCGAGATAGAGACCGAGTTCACCCACCAACCGAGTTCGTAGCTCCAGAGTGGCGTGCTGCTGTCCTTGTGAAATAGGTAGACCTTGTTGTCAAAGCCGCCGGCAGCGATGTACTCACCGTCCGCCGAGACGGCGACCGATTGCATCCAACCCTCAGTGGTGTAGCTCCAGGGAAGTTCACTTTCCTGCTCCAGTATAACCAGATCAATCAGCGTCCGCGACGACCAGGTGCCGTCGTCATCCCGTACCCTGAAGGAGAGGTTGTGGGTACCCACGGAAAGGTCATCGGAGTCGTAACTGTCGTTTGTACTTAGCAGCTTATCGATATCCGACCACCATTGGAATCCTGTGACGTAGCCATCTGTATCGTTCCATTCCGCAGAGAAGTAGACCCGTTCGTTCTCGTAGGCGGGATTGGGGCTTATGGTAACGTTCCGGACGGTGGGAGGCTCGTTCCTAAATCCCGTATTTTTGAAGGCGTAAACCTTTTCGTCCCTAGAGCCAGCGGCGATGTGCTCGCCGTCTGCCGAGATGGCAACCGAGTGCACATCGTCCCCAGTGGTGTAGCTCCAGACTGGCGTGTCGCTGTTCCTGTCGAAGAGGTAGACCTTGTCGTCGTAGGAGCCGGCGACGATGTACTCCCCGTCCGCCGAGATGGCCACCGAGCACACGATATCCTCGGTCTGGTAGCTCCAGAGGGGGTCGTTGGCGTCCTTGTCGAAGAGGTAGACCTTGTTGTCCCAAGTTCCGAAGGCGATGTACTCCCCGTCCGCCGAGATGGAGATTGATGTCGAATCAGTCTCAATAAGGTAGCTCCAGAGTGGCGTGCTGCTGTATTTGTCGAAAAGGTAGACGTGTTCACTAGAGCTAGCGATAATGTATCCGCCATCAGCCGAGATGGCAACTGACCACACAGTAGCCTCGGTGGTGTAGTTCCAGAGTGGCGTCTTGCTGTCCTTGTTGAATAGGTAAATCTTTTTGTCATAGGAGCCGGCGACGATGTACTCGCCATCCGCCGAGATGGCCAGCGAGCGCACCCCATCTCCGGTGGTGTTGGTCCATAGCTCGATGCCATCCCTGTCAAAGAGGTAGACCTTGTTGTCAGCGGAACCGGCGGCGATGTACTCACCGTCGGCCGAGATTGCGACCGAATGCACACCCCCGGTGGAGTAGTTCCAGAGCGGTGTGCTGCTGTCCTTGTCAAAGAGGTAGACCTGACCCTCGTCTTCCCTCACGCCGACATTCGAACCAGCGGCGATATACTCGCCGTCCGCCGAGATGGCAACCGAGTCCACAATACCCCCGGTAGTGTAGCTCCAGAGAGGAGTGCTGCTGTCCTTCTCGAAAAGGTATACCTTAAAATCCTTGGAGCTGGCAACGATGTACTCGCCGTCCGCCGAGATGGCGATCGACATCACTGCGCTGGTGATGGTGTAGTCCCAGTGCGGCATATTGCGGTCCTTGCCGAAGAAGTAGACGTTGGTGTCACTAGAGCCGGCGGCGATGTACTCACCGTCCGCCGAGATGGCCACCGACAGCACATAATTTCCGGTGGTGTAATTCCAGAGTGGGGTGCTACTATCCTTGTCGAAGAAGTAGACCTTGGGTTCAAGGGAGGCGGAGCCAGCGGTGATGTATTCGCCGTCCGCCGAAATGGACACTGAGTACACAGTACCTCCAGTGGCGTAGCTCCAGAGCGGCGTGCTGCTGTCCTTGTCAAAGAGGTAGACCGTGTAGGAGGTGCCAGCGGCGATGTACTTGCCGTCTGCAGAGATAGAGACCGAGTTCACAGCACTCCCACTTACAATGGTGTAGTTCCAGAGTGGCGTGCTACTGTCCTTGTCGAATAGGTAGACCTCTTTACCATCGATCATGCTGCCGGCAGCGATGTACTCGCCGTCAGCAGAGATGGCGACCGTGCGCACATCAGCTCCAGTAGAGTAATTCCAGAGGTATGTGTCGCTGTCCTTGTCGAAGAAGTATATACTGTCATCATCGGAGCCGACGGCGATGTACTCACCGTTCGCCGAGATGGCGACCGAACGCACAGCACCTCCAGTAGTGTAGTTCCAGAGCGGTGTGCTGCTGTCCTTGTCGAATAAGTAGACCGTGCCGTCAATGGAGGCGACAGCGACGTACTCGCCGTCCGCCGAAATGGATACTGAGTACACATTATGCTCGGTTTCATAGCTCCAGAGTGGCGTGCTGCTGTCCTTGTGGAAGAGGTAGAAATACCTGTTTTCAATAGAGCCGGCGGCGATGTACTCACCGTCAGCCGATATGGCCATCGAGCACACATCATTCCCGGTCTCGTAGCTCCAGAGCGGGGTGCTGCTGTCCTTACCGAAGAGGTAGACCTTGGTGTCACCGGAGCCGACAGCGATGTACTCGCCGTCAGCAGAGATGGCCACCGAACACGCAACATCTCCGGTGACGTAGTTCCACTCAGGATCTTTCGCCTCAGCCCCCTCAGAAACTAACAGCAGCGCCACCGCAAGCAGCAGTAAAACAGCGAGGGGCAGTCTTACTGAGTGTGTGTCCACGCACTTCAGCCGAAACGGGGCTGGCTAAAGTGTTTATGTTTCTTCGAAGAAACATTAAGTAAGGCTCGGCAAGCAGCCCCAACTCCCTTTTAGTGGGGGACAATCCGCCCGCATGGCGCGCACCTCGGCCGTCCCCGGTTTCTACAAGCTCTCGCCGGCAGAGCGGCTGCAAATCGTCTGCGATTTTGCCGACCTTAACGACGAGGAAGCAGCGGCGCTGGGCGGCTTCGGCGCGCTCGGCGGCGAAACCGCCAACCGCATGATTGAGAATGTCGTCGGCAGCTTCCCGCTGCCGCTCGGTGTCGCTGCCAACTTCAAGGTCAACGGTGAAGAACTCTTCGTGCCGATGGCGCTGGAGGAGCCGTCGGTTGTCGCCGCAGCGAGCCACATGGCGAAAGGCACGCTGCCGGCTGGCATCGCGGCGGAGACCGACGACCCGGTGATGATCGGGCAAATCCAGCTGGTCGACCTTGACGACGCGTTCGCCGCCAAGGCGGCGGTCGAGGCGGCGGCCGATGAAATCGTCGCACTCGCCAACGAGCAGGACCCCATACTGGTGAAGTTCGGCGGCGGCTGCCGCGGCATCGAAGTCAGAGTGCTCGACTCTGCCGCGGGGCCGATGGTCATCACGCACCTGCTGGTCGACTGCCGCGACGCGATGGGCGCCAACGCCGTCAACACTATGGCGGAAGCGGTCGCACCGCGGCTCGAGACGCTGACCGGCGGCCGCGTCTACCTGCGAATTATCTCCAACCTGGCGGTACACCGCAAGGTGCGCGCCAGCGCGACCTGGCCGGCGGAGTTCCTCGGTGGCGGAGAGGTGGTTGACGGCATCATCGCCGCCTACGCCTTCGCGTGCGCCGACCCGTTCCGCGTCGCGACGCACAACAAAGGCATCATGAACGGGATTGACCCAGTGGTGATTGCAACCGGCAACGACTGGCGCGCGATTGAGGCGGGAGCGCACAGCTACGGCGGCTGGAAGGAGGGCGACGGCTCGTTCACCCGCTGGGAAAAGAACGGCGACGGTGACCTCAACGGCAGCATCGAGCTGCCAATGGCAGTCGGCCTCGTCGGCGGCGCGACCGCCACGCACCCGACGGCGAAGGCGTGCGTCAGGATGATGGGGCTCGAGATTCCAGGCGGCGCCGCCAAACTGGCGGGCATCATCGCCGCGGTCGGGCTCTGCCAGAATCTGGGCGCGCTGCGCGCGCTCGCCTCAGAAGGTATCCAGCGCGGCCACATGGGGCTGCACGCGCGCAACCTCGCCGTAGCGGCCGGCGCTGAGGAGAGCGAAATTGAGGCGGTCGCCGAGCGGCTCAAGCGCGAGGGGAAGGTGCGCGCCGATTTGGCGGCACAATTCCTCGAAGAGCTGCGGGCAGGCTGATGCCGGTCCTCAGCGACGAAGCCATCCTCGCGGCGCTCGATGCGGGACAGCTCGAGATTGAACCGTTCGACGCCAACGGCCTGACGCCGAATGGCTACGACCTGCGCATCGGGGAAGTTGCACTGGCGGGCGAGGAGCCGATAACGGAAGGCACGCTCAGCGTGCCGCCTCAAGCGCGCTTCGCGGTCTCGACACTCGAGCGCGTAGCGTGCGGTCCCGCGCTCTGCGGGCAACTCTGGCTGCGCAGCACCTGGGCGCGGCGCGGTGTGCAAGCGAGTTTCGGGAAGGTGGACGCCGGCTTCGACGGGACGCTGACGCTGCCCGGGCTGAATTCATCCGCGGAGCCGCTCGAACTGGCGGTGGGCGAGACCTATTGCCAGCTCGTAATCGAGGCGCTGACTTCGCCCGCGTCCGGCACTTACGGCGACCGCAGCGGTAACTACCAGCACCAGCGCGGCGTCACTTGGTGACGCCACGCGTCAGGTGCGCGACCACTTCAGCGAAGCCGGCGCCACCATCAGATTTAGTGACATAGCGTGGCGCGTGCTCGAGCATGTCTCCGTAATCCGCCACAGACGCGACGCCAACCGATAGTTCGAATGCCCGGAACATGGGTGCGTCGTTCGGCGAATCGCCGACGTAGACACAGCCCTCACGCGCCAGCCCGAGCGCGTCCAGCAACCGCTCGCTCATTCCCAATTTGTCCCAGTCGCCGAACCAGCAGTTGACGTGGATGCTCGAGACCGCGGCGCGCGCGCCCTGTGCGCGGGCGAACTCCGCCACCGCACCGGCCCACTCGAGCCCGAGGTCACACTCCTCGGCGAAGTCAATCGCCAAATCGTGGACCCGCCACGGCTGGTCAGCCGCCTGCTGTGCATCCGGGAACGCCTCGCGGACAGCCTCCCACAACCCTGTCAGACGGTCCGATGTCGCGGCGGGCTGCCAATCGCTGCGCTCGAGCCGGCCATCGACGAGCCGCATTGCCAGCGCGCCGTTCTCGCCGACCAGCCCGTCAAGCGGCCACCATCGCACCATCAGGTCGCACCAGCCGGCGGGGCGGCCGGTGACTGCGACCGTGCGCAGCCCGGCCTGCTGCGCCTGCGCGAGAGCCGCGTACGCTGCGGGCGAAAGCCGCTCGTCAACCAGCGTCCCGTCCAGATCGAAAAGCAGCGCCCGGACGCCTGCGGCGGGAAGCTCGGAGAGGGGTTGCATCGGTTCCCGATTAGCGGCAGGCTTAAGCGCCTTCCATTCGGCAACTGCCGTTAGACGCAGTTTTTTATAAGGAGTTGCGGTCGACGCGGCCCCGCTCGGACGGGGTATAAAGCATGGTACCCTCACTTTATGGCGCAGTCAAAAGCCGGGCTAACGATGCCCTCGTGGAATCGCTGGACTATTGCAAGTGGGCGCTCCAGTCGGTTTCACGCTCGTTCGCGCTGACTATCCCGCTGGTCGAGGAAGCCCTGCTAGCGCCCATCATGGTCGGCTACCTCGAGGCGCGCATCCTCGATACGTTCGAGGACGACATCGGCAAGCGGCACGTCTCGCTCGAAGAGCGCGTCCACGCGATGAACGCCATCATGGAAATTCTGGAGCGACCTGACTCCCAGATGGCAAAGCGCAAGGCCAAGGAACTCGCGCGTGAAGCAGAAGACTGGGTGCAGGACGAACACTACCGCGGGCTGGTCAAGAACTTCGACAAGGTGCTGACAGTCCACCGTTCACTCGACGAGCGCACCAAGGCGAGCATGGTCCGCTGGATGCACGAGATGAACGCCGGGATGCAGAAGTACCTGCAACAGCCCGTTTACTCATTCGAAGATTTAAACGAATACTGCTACTTCGTCGCCGGGACGCCTTCGGGCTTCCTGACGGAACTCATCCGCACTCGCGCCAAGAAATTGACGCCAAAAGCGTCGCAGGTATTGCAAGACAACGAGCGCGATTTCGGGCTGTTCCTGCAGAAGGTTAACATCATCCGTGACTTCCGCGAGGACATCCTGCAGAACGAGAAAATCTTCTGGCCCGGCTACCTCTTCGACAAACACCAGCTCGAGCCGCAGGAACTATTGGACCCAACCCACGAAAAGCAGGCGATGGAGATGCTCAACGCGATGGTCAACAACGCCGTGGCGCACGTAACCTCCGTGCACGACTACCTGACCGCGGTCCCTGACGAGTATGCCGGCTTCCGGCAGGGCGCCGCCATCAACTTCGCGATGGGAGTCGCGACGCTGGGCGAAGTGCGCGGAAATCGCGATGTCTTTTATGGCGACCGCCCGGTCAAGATTACCCATGAAACACGCGACCTTATCCTGGAAAACCCACTCGGTTACGTCGCATCGTGAAGCCAGCGCAGCCTGCTGGCAGTTTTTTGTAGCAATGGCGAATCACACACGGATGCGGTTCCCGCTGGCGTTGCTATTTGCGCTCTGCGCACTCGCCTTCCTCGCGCTGCCGGCGGCAGCCTCGCCCACGACTGGTACCGTCCAGGTCGCAATTATCCTGGCCGACTTCAACGACGCCAGCTACGACAGTACGCATGACAGCGACTGGTTCGAGGAGCTGGCATTCGGCAATAGCGACTCGATGTGGGATTACTACGACGAGAACTCGCGCGGCAACCTGACCCTCGCAGGCGAAGTCTTCGGCCCCTACACGCTCGACGGTGACGCCGCGGACTGGGGCAGCGAAAACACCGATTTCGTCCGCGACACCATCGCGGCGGCCGACGATGACATCGACTTCCGCGACTACGACGCGGTGATGGCTGTGCACACCGGCCCCGGCGAGGAGTCGAGCGGAAACAGCGACGACATCTGGTCCATCCACTGGTCCGGGCTGAGCATCAGCACCAACGACGGTAACCACCGCATCCGCGAAATAACGCAGGTGCCCGAGTTCGAATACTCGGGCGGCGAGAAGCGACCTCTCGGGGTCTGGGTGCACGAGTTCGGCCACGAACTGGGGCTGCCCGACTTCTATGATACGGACTACTCCTCGGAGGGCATCGGCGACTGGGGCGTCATGGCCTCTGGCTCATGGGCCGACAACGGCGAGACGCCGGTGCACTTGAGCGCCTTCTCGAAGGCGGAAGTGGGATGGCTCGAGCCAATACTGCTAACTGGCGACCTGCTCGACGTGCGGCTGGCACCCGCCTCGCGCAACGGCAAAATCATGAAGCTGCCAGTCCCGGGAAACTGGTCCAACGCACGCGAATACTTCCTGCTCGAGAACCGGCAGCAACTCGATTACGACACCTACCTCCCCGGAGAGGGTCTGCTTATCTGGCACGTTGACGAGGACATTTCGAACAACAACGACGAGTCGCACAAGCGGCTCGACCTCGAAGAAGCGGACGGCTACGATGACCTCGACAACGGCTGGAACTCGGGCGACAGCGGCGACCCGTACGGCGCGGGCGACGAGTTCACCGACGAGGGGTATCCCAACTCCACTGCGTATAACCTGAGTGATTCCGGCTGGCGCATCAGCGACATCCGCGTGGATGGTAACGACATCCTGCTCGACATCCGCTTCCTCTCGCGGCCAACTGCAGTGGCGGACGCCGCCGAAGGCGTCGTCGATGCGGGCGAGGAATTGCAGTTCTGGGGGCGCGACTCGTGGGACGATGACGGCAGCATCACCAACTTCAGCTGGGATTTCGGCGATGGGGACTTTGCATACATCGCCGACCCGCTGCATATTTTCGACGAATATGGAACGTATGACGTCAGCCTCACCGTGCGGGACGACGACTGGCTCACCAGCAGCGTGGTAGTCACCATCCGGGTCAACGCGCTGCCGGTGCCGGTCATCGTCGCCGACCCGCTAGTGGTCTGGCTCGGCGAAAGCATCGCCTTCGACGGCTCGGACTCGTGGGACCCCGACGGCACCGTCGCCTTCTGGTTCTGGAACTTCGACGACGGCGTGACCTCATCCGAGGTCGCGCTCGACCACCTTTTCGACAGCCCTGGCTTCTACAACGTCTCGCTCAAGGTGGCTGACGACCTGAATTCGATTGCCACCGGCTACCTGCTGGTCGAAGTGCGCAACCGGCTACCGCACGCCAGCTTTGCCATCGCGCCCGCAGAGGGCAACACCACCGTCGAGTTCGGCTTCGTCGATTCCTCGAGCGACCCCGACGGCACCGTCGTCATCTGGGCGTGGGACTTCGGTGACGGTAATTCCAGCAGCGGGACGGCCGTGGCGCACCGCTTCGCGTTGCCGGGCAGTTACACGGTGACGCTGACTGTCACCGATAACCACGGCGGGAGCAACGCAACGATACAGACGCTCGAGGTCGCCAACGCGCTGCCACTGCTCGAGTTCGCGATACCGCAGGGCATCTGGGACGGCGGCCGCTGGATCGTTCCGGTCGATGCCACGCTGGTGCTTAACAGCAGCGGCAGTCACGACCCGGAGGGGCTGCCGCTCAGCTTCACGTGGGACATTGACGGCAATGCTCATTCAGGCGCGACGCCCGCAATCACGCTCGGGGGCGGCAGCCATGCGGTCTCACTCGTCATTACCGACGCGCACGGCGCGACTGCCAGTGGCGACTGGAGTGTACTGGCGGTGGTGCAGCCGCTGCTCGAAGTTTCGCCCGCTATGGTCAATGCGCTTGCCAACGAAATCACCACCTTCACCGCGACCACACTACAGGGTTCAGTCGCGACCTGGGAGTGGGAGGTTAACAATAATTCGCTCACTGGCGCAGGGAGCCTAGACTTCACTCCGCCCGAGCCCGGCAGCTACGAAATGCGCGTGCGCGGGCTGACAGCGGAGGGACTGTCGTCGCCGTGGGCGGTCGCTGCCCTCAATGCCTTTGACTCGCCGGTCGCCAATTTCACCATCGAAGGCTCGCTGGTACAGCTGGGCTGGCTCGCCTTCAACGGCACCCATTCGCAAGGCCTCGGGCTGGAATATCATTGGGAGCTGGACGGCGAACCGCTGCCGAACGCTACAGCGGTCGCGAGGGCGCTCTTCGACGAGGGCGGTTCCTACACAATCGTGCTCAACGTAACGCAGCAGCCGGTCGGCACGGCACAGCTTTCGCGCGCGTTCTACCTGAACCACCAGCCGGTCGCCATCATCGAGAGCCTCGAGCCGGCGCGACCCCGTATCGGGCAGGAGTTCAGCTTCCGCATCGCGGCGAACGATGTCGAGGGGGGGGCGGTCGTCGAGAGCGTCGTGTGGCCTGACGGACTGGCGCCGCTCAGCGGAGGCATCGCGGCCGGGCGCTACAGCGCCAGCGCGCTCTTCAACGGGACCGAACACTTTACGCTCAACGTCACGCTGAGCGACGAGGATGGCGCCAGCGGGGTGCAGCAGGTGTGGTTCACAGTCTTTGAATGGCCTGACGGGATCGCCTCTGCCCTGACGTGGAACGGCTCGCGCGAGCCGGGAAAGCAGGGGAAAATCGAGGCGACAGTCACCAACGCGGGGGGTGACCTGCTCACAGGCACCGCGACGCTCGAACTGGACGGACGGCCGCTACAGGAGTGGGAGTTACAGCTCGCCCCGGACGAGGAAGCGCAGTTTTCAACTCCATGGAAGGCAACGCCCGGCAACCACCGCGCCACGCTGCTGATAACGCTGAACGAGGAGGAACTCGCACAGGGCAACAACCAGCTCAACCTGACCATCGGGATTGACGCGGAATCGAGCCCGCTGCCGCTGCTCGCCATCGGGATTGTCGGGTTGGGGGTAATCGTCATCGCCGCGACCTTCCTGCTCTACCGCCGGCGACCACCGCTTGAGCCGCCCGCTCTGGCTGAGGTGCCAGCGCCCGAACCGGTCGAAGCCGTCGTGGTCGATGACTCGACATGGCGGCGGTAAGACTAATAACGCGAGGCCGCTCACACCGTGTGAGCCTCGACCAGCCCTCAATGCGTCGTATCCCGGACGAACAATTTTTCGACCTGAGTAACTGGGCTTCCGAGAAGGCGGAAGACTACGGTGACAAGCCTTCGATGGTCGTCCATTCGATGGTGCTTGACAAACGCGAAAAAGTGGGCACTATCACCGGTGCCATTCACGATGGAAACGTTGTGCTGGTCGACTTTTCGCCGATGGCGGCTGACCGGCAGGTGCTCCACAAGGCGCTTGCCGAACTCGAGCGGGCGGTCGCGGATGTCGATGGCGACCTCGTGGGAGTCTCGCGCCAGTGGCTAGTAGTCGCGCCGCGCGGCGTGAGAGTTGCGCGCAACCGCCTCGGCGAGTAGATGGCGCGCATTGCAGTCCTCGGCGCTGGCCTCGTGGGTACACTGGTGGCAACCAAACTTTCCGACGACCACTATATAAAGGTCATCGACCCCGACCGGGTGGCGTTAGCGCTCGTTTCACAGCGCGCGCTGGGGGCCGAGCTGTGCGCCGAGCGATTCGAGTCAGCAGCGCAACTGGCGGGCTGCGACCTGG
>Ga0207984_1001080_pt1 | contig 14345 bp, 11 predicted proteins | sample ETNtaG_30_FD_185760 | JGI IMG/M metagenome (GOLD analysis project Ga0207984, IMG submission 185760) | Marine microbial and viral communities from oxygen minimum zone, Eastern Pacific Ocean - ETNP201306PF43B (SPAdes) (version 2) | ecosystem: Environmental > Aquatic > Marine > Oceanic ...
ACCAATATAAAAACCTTTTTCATAATTCTGGGATTTTATGTTTCTCCCATCCACAACAAGTTTTGCTCCTTCCTGAACTCCAAGATCTACATAGCTTTTAACTTTTTCCAAATGCTCTTTAGTTACAAGAGGCCCCATTTCAGAATTCTTGTCTAATCCTGGGCCAATTTTAAGTGACTCAACTTTTTTAGCAAGTTTGTTCACAAGTGAATCTCCAATTTTACCCACAGCAACCACAACTGATTGAGCCATACATCTTTCTCCAGCCGATCCATAAGCAGCTCCCATTAAACCATTAACGGCTTGTTCAAGATCGCAGTCGGGCATAACAACACAGTGATTTTTTGCTCCACCTAAAGCTTGAACGCGTTTTTCATTTTTTGCTGCATTTTCATATATATATTTTGCAATTGGTGTTGATCCAACAAAACTTATAGCTGATATATCTTTGTTTGTTAATAACGCATCAACTGCTTCCTTGTCACCGTTAATAACATTAAATACTCCATCTGGTAATCCGGCTTCTTTAAATAATTGAGCTAGTTTGATTGAACAAGAAGGATCCTTTTCAGATGGTTTTAGAACAAATGTATTTCCACAAGCCACAGCAATTGGAAACATCCACATTGGAACCATTGCTGGAAAATTAAATGGAGTAATGCCTGCACACACTCCTAAAGGTTGTCTGACAGACCAACTATCAACATCTGTACCAACGTTTTCGGTAAATTCTCCTTTCAGCAAATGTGGTATTCCGCAAGCAAATTCAACAACTTCCAAACCCCTGATTAATGACCCTCGTGCATCCTCGTAGATCTTTCCATGTTCAGAAACTATAAGCTTAGTTATATCATCTGAATTTTTTTCAATTAATTCCTTAAATTTAAATATTATTCTTGCCCGTTGAACAGGTGGCTTTCTGCACCAATCAGTAAATGCCTCTTTAGCTTTTTGAACCGTCAAATCTACATCAACTTTAGAAGCTAAATTTACTTCAGATGATTGTTCTCCCGTAGCCGGATTAAACACTTTAGATGTTTTTCTTGAAGAACCGCTAACCACTTTTCCGTTTATAAAATGTTGTATTAAATTCATATGTATCCAAATTGATTTAATTAAGCCTCTAATTTGTTGCAAGCATTTTTTTGATTGAACCAATAGCTTTCGCTGGATTTAGTCCTTTCGGGCAAGAACTTGTGCAGTTCATTATAGTATGGCACCTATATAATTTTAGTTTATCCCCCACCATTTTCAATCTTTCTTTTTTTTCCTCATCTCTACTGTCTGAAATCCATCGATAAGACTGGAGTAACACCGCAGGACCTAAATATTTTTCCCCATTCCACCAATAACTTGGGCAAGAAGTAGAACAGCATGCACATATAATGCATTCGTACAAACCATCAAGTTTATCTCTATTTTCTTTGGTTTGATTAATTTCATTATTTTCTGATTTTGGTTTTTTTGTTTTTAACCAAGGTTTAATTGACTCATATTGTCTATATAAAGTACTTAAATCTGCTACCAAATCTTTGATTACTTTTAAGTGAGGTAATGGATAAATATGAATATCTCCTTTTATATCTTTATGAGATTTCATGCATGAAAGAGTATTAATCCCATCAACATTCATTGCGCATGAACCACATACGCCATGGGCACAGGATTTTCTGAAAGTAAGAGACGAATCTATTTCATTCTTAATTTTATTTAGAATATCTAAAACTTTATTTCCACACGTATCTAAATCAACTTCAAAAGTATCCTCTCTTGGATTTTCATTTTTTGTGGGATCCCATCTATAAATATGAACTATTTTTAAATTCTGAGATCCAGTTTTATCTTTAAAATACTGCCCTTTTAAAATTTTAGAATTTTGGGGAAGATTAAATTGTACCATTAATAAACTCTTTCTTTGGGTGGAAATGTTTGAACATCATTGGTTAAGGTTGATAAATTTACTGGTCGATAATTAATTTTAACTTCTTTTCCATCGTGCCAGCTTAAGGTGTGTTTCATATAATTTTCATCATTTCTATTAGGGTAATCTTCTCTAGCATGTGCACCACGACTTTCTTTCCGTTGATAAGCCGACTCCAAAGTAGTAATTGCTTGTCGAATGAGATTGTCAAATTCAAGCGTTTCCACTAAGTCTGTATTAAAAATTAACGATTTATCTTTGACTAATATTGATTGCATGTCTTCGTAAGGTCTTTTAATTTCACTAACGCCTTCCTTTAATGTTTTTTCGGTCCTAAATACTGCACATTTTGATTGCATTATTTTTTGCATTAACAGCCTAAGTTCGGAAGTTTTATTTGATCCATTTCCATTTCTTAATTTATCAAATCTTTCAAGAGATTTTTCTGTTTCGCTTTTTGAAATTTCTTCGTGAGTAGAATTTGGTCTTACTAACTCCGTAGCTCTTTTAGCTGCTGCTTTTCCAAAGACCACCAGGTCTATTAATGAGTTTGAACCTAGTCTGTTTGCCCCATGTACAGATACACATGCAGTCTCTCCTATGGCCATTAATCCTGATACAGTTTTATCATTGCCGTTCGATGTTAAAACTTCTGCTTTATAATTAGTTGGTATTCCTCCCATATTATAGTGTACCGTTGGAACAACTGGTATTGGTTCCTTGGTTACGTCTCGATTTACGAAAGTTTCCACCGACTCTGATATACCAGGTAGTCGAGTTTCTATAATTTTTGGATCTATATGATCAATATGTAAATGTAGATGATCTTTATTTTCTCCTATTCCTCTACCTTCATTAATTTCTATAGCCATTGATCTGCTAACAACATCCCTTGAAGCAAGATCTTTGGCGGTAGGAGCATATTTTTCCATAAAACGTTCACCTTTAGAGTTTACTAAGAAACCGCCTTCTCCTCTAACAGCTTCTGAAATTAAACAACCGATTCCATAAAGGCCCGTTGGATGAAATTGAACAAACTCCATATCTTGTAATGGTAGTCCAGCTCTTAAGACCATTCCATTTCCATCCCCAGTACATGTATGGGCAGCTGTAGCTGAGTAGTAAATTTTACCATAACCACCGGTAGCCAAAATCGTAATATGTGATCTAAATCGGTGGATAGTTCCATCGTTTAAATTCCATGCAAGAACACCCTTACACTCGCCTTTTTTCATTAATAAATCTAGAGCAAAATATTCTATAAAAAATTCTGTTTTATGTTTAAGAGCTTGACCATACAGGGTATGCAATATTGCGTGACCTGTTCTATCGGCAGCAGCACAAGTTCTTTGAATTGGTTCATTGCCAAAATTTTTTGTCATACCTCCGAAAGCTCTTTGATATATTTTTCCATCTTTAGTTCTGCTAAATGGGACGCCATAATGCTCAAGTTCGATAACGGCTTGTGGAGCTTCTTTGCAAAGATATTCTATGCAGTCTTGATCTCCAAGCCAATCGGATCCTTTGACTGTATCGTACATGTGCCAACGCCAGTCATCTTCTCCTGCATTGCCTAAAGCTGCTGAAATTCCTCCTTGAGCAGCAGCAGTATGACTTCTTGTTGGAAAAACCTTTGAGATACAGGCAGTTTTTAATCCGGATTCACTTAACCCAACAGCAGCCCTTAACCCAGCTCCTCCTGCGCCAACAACTAAAACGTCATATTTGTGGTCAATAATTTTATATGAATTCATAAGTTTATATTAAATAAAATAAAAATTATTATTGCTGGTATAGTTATTCCTAAAACATTTGTAATATTGCTTGCTGTGTTTTTAATTTTTTCATTTTGAATGTAATCTTCGTATATTTCCTTTAAACCTATAACTATGTGAACAAAACTAATTAGAATTAGAATTAGCATTCTAATTTTGGATTTGTCTGATGAAAAAAAGTCCATAACTTCAAAATAACCTTTGTCATAAATCGAAATCAAATTTATTACAAACCATCCCATTAAAGGGATCATCAGTAAAGCACTCGCTCTTTGAATTATCCATTTGCGTGATGCCTTCATTTAAATTAATCCCCTTCCAATTAACCACATTAAAACGGTCAAAGCTAAAGAGCCTACAATAACTATGATTCCTGAAATATTTGTTATTTTTATTTCATAACCATAACCTAAATCTAAAATTAAATGCCTTATGCCACTTAACAGATGAAAACTATATGACCAGGCAAAACCCATTATAAATACTTTTCCAAAATAAGATTGAAAAAAAATATTAATAAGTTCATAGCTTGATTCACCAAAAAAAAGCAATCCTATCCACAAACAGATAATAATTAGTCCCATCACATTAATTATTCCTGTTATTCTATGAAAAATAGAAATTAATGATGAAATTTGCCATCTATAAATTTGAAGATGAGGTGATAATGGATTTTTTGAATCGTTCATTATGTATTTAGTTAATATGTTTTTTTACCAAAACTTTTGCAATTTGCACTGCATTAAGCGCCGCACCTTTGAGTAAATTATCTGAAACCACCCACATATTAATAGAGTTTTTTCTTGTTTTATCTTCTCTTATTCTTGAAATATAAGTTAAAAAATCACCACTTGATTCAACTGGAGTTATGTAGCCACCATCCTTAGTTTCATCTACAACTTTACAACCAGGAGCCTTTTCTAAACATTCTCTAACTTTTTTAACGTTAACGTCAGATTCAAATTCTATATTAACTGACTCAGAATGACCAACGAACACGGGAACTCTAACGCACGTTGCACTCAACTCTATATTGGGATCTAAAATTTTTTTTGTTTCAACGACCATCTTCCATTCTTCCTTGGTAGAACCATCCTCCATAAAAGAATCGATATGTGGTATCACATTGAAAGCTATTTGTTTCGTAAAATTTTTTGAAGTCACTTTTTGTTTATTCAAAACCAACTTGCTTTGTTCTTCTAATTCAGTCATATGACTTTTGCCTGCTCCTGATACCGATTGATAAGTCGAAACTATTACTCTTTTAATTTTAAATTGATCGTGCAAAGGTTTTAAAGCTAGAACCAATTGAATAGTTGAACAATTTGCATTGGAAATAATATTTTTATTTTTGTAAAGTTTTAAAGCGTCAGGATTCACTTCAGGAACAACCAAAGGGATCTCTTTATTCATTCTGAAATGTTTTGAATTATCAATTACGATAGTTTTTTTTGCAGCAATGGGAGCCCATTTTTCTGCTATAGCACTTCCAGCAGAAAAAAAAGTTATTTTTACTTTTGAAAAATCAAAATCACTAAGTCCAACTATAGAGTAACTTTTATTCTTAAAAGTAATTTTTTTTCCAATGCTTTTGTCAGAGGCAATAAGATATAATTCGCTAAATTCAAAATTTAGTTTTTCTATAACTTCTAAGAGTTTTCTGCCGACGTTTCCTGTCGCTCCAACAATTGCTATATTCATATAAATTAAAGTATTACTATTGTTTTATGACCAATTCTAGACTAATGGCAAATCGCAAATTGCACCCTTATTTTTTTTACTGTTTATTTCCAATTCAAAAGTAGTTTTTTTATCCCAATATTCTTTTTTAATCATTGCAACGCCTATTACTTTTTTGAAATGAGGCGAATAAACAGCTGATCTTAAGTATCCAACCAGATTTCCAGCATTTTGAAGAGGTCTTTCTTCCATCATTTCAATTTGTTCTAATTCTATTTTAACACCCATAAGCTTTCTTTGAATACCTTTTTTTGAAATCTGGATTAACGCTTTTTTTCCAAGAAAATTAATATCAGATTCTATATCTATATATTTGTCAAATCCACACTCATAGGGATTGTCACTATTATCAAAATCGTTACCACATGATAGAAGTCCGCTTTCAATTCTTTCTATCAAATTCGGACATCCTGGCTTTACGTTAAATTCTTTGCCAGCAGAAAACAACTTGTCATATAAATTCAATCCAGCATCACGATTTTCCACATAAATTTCATATCCGCCTTGTTTAGACCATCCTGATCGAGCTATAAAAAATTTACTTCCCTCAAAGTCAAAATAATCAAAACTGAAAAATTTAAGTTCAGTAATTTTTTTACCTAAAATTTTTTCCATTAATTTAAATGATTTTGGTCCTTGAACTGCTAATATATTTACATCTGGTTCACTAACTTCAGCTTGTAAGCGCAGACCACTTGAAAGCCCCTTAGCATAGAGACCTACATCTGAATCTGCTAATGATATCCACCACTTATTTTCTTCTAATTTTAAAATAACTGGATCATTTATCATTTTTCCCTGTTCATCAATTAAAGGTGCATAATAGCATCTTCCAACTTTTGCTTTTGAAAGATTTCTACATGTCATCAATTGAATTAATTTTGCAGAATCTTTTCCTGCTATCTGAACTTGTCTTTCTGCAGCAACATCCCAGACTTGAACATGTTCCTTTAAATGTAAGTATTCTTTTTCAGTACCCTCAAATGCTGCTGGTAACAGCATATGATTAAAAGTTGTGTAAGCGGTTAGTCCTTGACTCTCTATTCTATTTGAAAAAGGAGTACCCCTCAGTCGTCTTGCTTTTGCAATATAAAACTTTTTCATAATTATTATTTGTGATTTTTTTGTAAAAAATTTTTTACAATCTCTCTCATTTCAAAAGCTTTTTCAAATATAATCATATGACCACATTCTTTAAGTACTTCTAATTGAGAATTATTAATATTTCTGGCCATTTTTTTTCCTTTGTCTATTGGAACCATTTTGTCTTTGTCGCCTAATATACAAAGAGTAGGGCAACTCACATTTGATGCCGCTTTTAACCCGTTTTTATAATTATTGCATGCTCTTAGATCAACAGCTAAACCTTCTTGAACCTGTCTTGGTAAATTAATAATTTTTTGCACTGGATTGCCTCCAATAAACTTTTTTACTCCCTCGTAGCCCCATTTCATCATGAGTTCCACAGATTTCATATCTCCTCCATCCGCATAATCAATCAATGCTGGGTTAACTGGCAATTCATATGATCCCGCAACAAGAACAAGACTTTTAATTAATTTTGGAAAACGAGAAGCAAATTCTAAACCAACTAAACAACCTTGAGAATGGCCCATGAATGAAATTTCTTTAATTTTTAATTTTTCCATCAATTTTTCAATCCACTCTGATATTCCTTCGATAGATTTTATTCCTGGTCCTTCGGAACTACCATGACCAGGTAAATCAACAGATAAAATGCTATAACCTTTGGTAGCAAGAAATTGCTCATGTAAAGACCAAACTATATGAGTAAGGCCACTACCATGCATTAAAACAATTACTGGTTTTGTGACATCAAAATCTGATCCACCAGTTGATGCAAAAACACTTTTTTGATCTACTTCGAAATTCAGTTCATCTCCTTGGCTTTTTTTCTTAATTCAAATTTTTTTACTTTTCCAGTAGAGGTTTTTGGTAATTCACCAAAAACTACTTTTTTTGGAAGTTTGAATCCAGCCAAGGTTTCTCTACAAAATTTTATTATTTCTTCCTCTGTAGCTTTTTTTTGAGGTGCTAATTCAACAAAGGCACATGGTGTTTCACCCCATTTTTCATCAGGTTTAGCAACAACAGCAGCAAGAGAAACTGATGGATGTTTAGCTACTGTATTTTCAATCTCTATTGATGAAATATTTTCCCCACCTGAAATTATAATATCTTTAGATCTATCTTTTATTTGAATATAGCCGTTCGGATGTATTACTGCTAAATCGCCTGAATGAAACCATCCACCTTTCATAGCTTTTTCCGTAGCTTCTTTATCTTTAAAATAGCCTTTCATTACAACATTTCCACGTATCATTATTTCCCCTATGGTCTTTCCATCTCTTGGAACCGATTTCATAGTTTCCGAATCCATTACATCTGCATCCTCGATGTTGGGGTAACGTACTCCTTGGCGGGCACTAATATCTGCCTTTTCGTCTTCACTTAGGCTATCCCACTCATTATTCCAAGCACACTGCAAAATGTGTCCGTAAGTTTCTGTCAAACCATATACATGCATTACCTCAAAACCTAGATTTTTCATTTTTTTAAAAATGATACTTGGTGGAGGTGCAGCCGCTGTTAAAACATATACCTTGTGCTTTATGGGCTTTTGCTCTTCCTTTGGTGCGCTGGCTAGCATATTTAATATAATTGGGGCTCCACCAAAGTGGGTAACTTTATGTTCCTCGATTAAATCAAAAATTTCTTTAGCTCTTATATCTCTAATACAAATTACACGTGCGTGAAGCATTGCAAGCGTCCATGGATAACACCAACCGTTACAATGAAACATAGGAACTATGTATAAAAAATTTAATCGATTTGGCATACTCCATGCAGCGGCGCTACCTGTTGCCATTAAATAAGAACCTCTATGATGATAAACAACACCTTTCGGATTGCCAGTCGTTCCGGATGTATAATTTAATGAAATCGATTGCCATTCGTCTTTTGGTCTTTTCCATACATAATTAGAATTACCCTGTTCTAAAAAACTTTCATATTCAAATTCTCCAATTTTTTCGCTGTCTTTTAAATCTGTCTGTTTATCAACTATGTCTATAATTAAAATTTTCTTTCCAAGAGTTTCTAAGGCTTTTTTTACAACACTGTGGAATTGTCGATCTACAATAAGTGCTTTCGTGTCAGCATGTTTAAAAATATAACTAACTGTTTTTGCATCTAGTCTGGTATTAATTGCATTAAGTACTGCACCAGTCATTGGAACAGAATAATGAGCTTCAAATAATTCTGGAGTATTTGCGGCCATAATTGACACGGTATCACCCAACTTAATTCCGTGTTTTTCTAAAGCGCTAGCAAATTTTACACTTCTTTCATAAACTTGTTTCCACGTATAAGAACGTTTTTTATAAACTAAAGCTTCATAGTCTGGATAAATATCTTTTGTTCTTTCAATGAAACTTATTGGTGTTAGTGGAACAAAATTTGCTTTATTTTTATCAAGGTTTTTATCGTAATCATTCATAATTAACTAAATTTAAAATCCATTATATACTTAGTTCCCGAAATTGCAGAATTATAATGTGCATCAATTCTGGGTAGTACCCGTTTAAAAAAGAAATTTGCAGTTTCGATTTTATCCTCAAAAAACTTTTTGTTCGTATTCATTTCTTTGTAACTAACAGCCAATACTTTTAGCCAAGAATATGCCAAAGCAATTAAACCTAGAACCTTAAGATAATCATTACATGCTGCACTTACATCATCTTTTGACACCTTCATATTTTTTTCAATCCAAACCGTAAAATTTATCATTATTTTTAAATAATGATTTAACTTTTCAGCAAGTGGCTTTATTTGTGGATGATTTTTATTTTTTTTAATTTCTTCTTCAATAGATTTTATATATCGACCAATAACGTTTCTGTCTTTATTAATAAGTTTTCTAAAAACCAAGTCTACTGATTGAATTGAGTTAGTTCCTTCATATATTGGGGTAATTCTGTTGTCCCTATATAATTGTTCAATGCCTTGATCTTTTGTGTAACCATAACCTCCAAAAATTTGCATTGCATCACTAGTAATTTCCATACCCATATCCGTAAACAATGATTTTACTACAGGTGTGATTAAAGACACAAAATCTGAAGCTTCTTGTTTAATTTTTTTATCGCTGTGATGTAAACTAACTTCAGTTTGCTGAGCCAACCAAAAACTTAAAGCTCTCTCTCCCTCTATAATAGATTTCATGTTTAATAATGATCTTCTGATATCCGCATGATCAATAATAAAATCTGCTCCATTTTGTGTTTTGCTATTATTAGTTTTTCCTTGTTTTCTCTCTTTTGAATAGTTTAGTGCATTCTGATAGGCAATTTCTGATATGCCTAAACCTTGAATACCAACAACAATTCTTTCCAAATTCATCATGGTAAACATTGAACCTAATCCTTTGTTTTTTGGTCCAATCATATATCCAATTGCACCATCAAAATTTAGAACACAGGTAGCAGAACCTTTAATTCCCATTTTGCTCTCAATAGAATTTGTTGAAACGCCATTTCTTGGGCCTAATGATCCATCTTCTTTAACTTGAATTTTGGGTACCAGAAATAAACTAATTCCTTTTGTTCCTGATGGGGCGTCAGGGGTTCTTGCTAGAACTAAGTGTATTATATTTTCAGTAAGATCATGATCTCCTGAAGTTATGAATATTTTTTGGCCACTTAATTCAAAAGTTCCGTCAGGCTGCTCTACGGCTTTTGTTTTTAACAATCCTAGATCTGTTCCGCAAGCTGGCTCGGTTAAACACATTGTTCCGCTCCAAGTACCTTTAACAATCTTAGGAAGAAATTTTTTCTTTATAGATTCTGTTCCATGATGAAGTATACAGTTATAAGCTCCAATACTAAGCTCACTATAGAGTTTAAAAGAAAGACTGGAAGAAGATAACATTTCATCAAAAAATGCACTGATAGTTTTTGGTATCCCTTGACCTCCGTATTCTGGATCACAAGATAGAGAAACCCAGCCATCTTCAATAAATTTTTTATAAGCTTCTTTATATCCTGGTGGAGTTCTTACTGTCCCATTCTCAAAAGTAGCAGGTATCTCATCTCCAACTTTAGCTAAGGGCAATATGAGATTTTCAGTTATCTTTGCAGCTTGTTCTAATATATCTTTTGCAAGATCAGAATTAACTTCCTTATATTTTTCAAGTTCACAGTAATGAGGATTGTCTTTTAATTTCTCGAAGAGAAACATCATGTCATTTATGGGAGCGGTGTAGGTTACCATTTAATTTACCAAAGGTTTTCCTGTTGAAAGTGTATGTTTAATTCTCGCTTGAGTTTTTTCCATTTGAATGAGTTGAACAAACGCTTCCAACTCTAAAGCATACATATCATCTTCAGATAATTCTTTATCAAGAGTTGTGTTGCCTCCGCTTAATACAAAAGCTAACTTCTTTCCAACTTCCATCCCATGCTTCAAAATTTTCTTTTCTCTAAAAAGATTTTCAAGGATTTTGAACATTTTATCTCTTACTTGATCTCCCGATAATTTAAAAATAGGTTTTTTTGGAGGTTTATACCCATCTTTTTTCTCATTAATTAAATTTTGAGAAACTGAAAGGAGCTTATCTCTGTTCATGATACTTTTATCTTTGTCTAACAAAAACTTAAACGGTAAGGCTTCAACAGGTGAACTAACAGTTTTGCCATAACCTATAATATCAAATACCTTTTGTGGAGCAAAGTCAGGATCTTTTTGGGCTTCTGGGTTTTGCATCCATCTCCACAACATTTCTTTAGTTCCTCCACCAGCAGGTATTAATCCTACTAGGGTTTCTACAAGACCCATCACTATATTAGTATGAGCAACTACATAATCACTTTGAAGACAAACTTCTTTACCGCCTCCCAAAGTTAATCCTGATGGAGCGGAAATAACTAAATTATCAGAATATTTTAGTTGTTTGCAGGTCATTTGAAAATGATGGACAAATCTTTCAATTGCTTTCCAATTTTTTTCTTTTGCAAAGTCCATGATGTAATTTAAATTAACACCTGCAGAAAACTGCGTGCCCTCATTGATAATTATCATGTTTTGATCAGATGCTTTTTTCAATGCATCCATGGAATCATGATCTAGTGTATTGGCCTTAGTATTGAATTCCACAATTTTGGAATTTTTATGCTCATATATAATAGCTGATTTATTATCTTTATTAACTTTTGCTAATTGTTTTGCTTTTCCTAATGTTTCCAAATTTGTATAGATTTGCCTTCCTCCATAAAAAGTGTCATTTTTTTTATCGTAAAGTTTTTTAATAAATTCATTTGTTTTCAATTGACCATCTTTTTCTACAAAAAATTTTACTCCAAGTTCCTCAAGCATTTCAAACGGACCTTTTACCCAATTAAAACCAAGTCTCATTGCTTCATCAATATTATTATAATCTTTTGTTACGCTAGGAATTAATGAAGATGCATAAAGAATAATTTTTGAAATTACTGACCAGGCATATTTTCCATACCTATCATTTCTTGAAACAAGTTTTTTTAAATCAATCTTTTCGTCAATATTAAGATCAATTTTTCTAGACGGTAAATAATCTTCAGTGGTTAAATTAATTACTTCTAATACTTTTTTTCCATCTTTTTTGCTAACTCTATAAAATCCACCTTTTCCTTTTCTTCCGGTATAACCATTTTCAATTAAATTTTTTACTAGTGAAGTTTCTTGTGCCACTTCGTGAAAAATATCGGTTGTGGACAATTCTTTTAAAAAACTTTTTAAAACATCTGCCATTAAATCAATGCCGATTAAATCATATAATCCAAAAACACCTGTTTTGGGTATACCCATAGGTCTTCCAAAAACTGTATCTGCTTCTTCTACACTCAGTTTCATTTTTATAGCTTCTGTCATTGCTACCTGCATAGCGTAAACTCCAACTCTATTTCCTAGAAAACCGGGAGTATCTTTACAAATAATCACACCTTTTCCTAAATTGTCTTCACAAAAATTTTTTAATAAATTTATTTTTTTCTCATCGTTTGTAGTTTCGCTTACAATTTCTAGTAACCCCATATATCTAACGGGATTAAAAAAGTGTGTTATACAAAAATCCCTTTTGTCTTCATCAGACATGTTTTTTGACAAAACTTTTAAAGGAATGGTTGATGTATTTGATGAAATTATTGAATCTTTTTTTCTCGTCTTTAATATTTTTTCATAAAGTTTATGCTTTATTTCTATTCTTTCAACTACTGCTTCCACAATCCAGTCAGCTTTTTTCACAGTATCAAAATTATTCTCTATATTACCTACTTTAATATTATCTATTTTACTTTTATCAATTAGTAGAGGAGGTCTAGATTCAAAAATCTTTTTTTTAGCGTTTTCTGAAATTTCAGTTTTTAAATCTAATAAGGTAACAAGAATATTTGCATTACATAATTGTGCTGCAATACCACTACCCATAGTACCTGATCCGACGACAACTACATTTTTTATATTCATCGGTAAAGATATTATTTAATTTTTGAAATTATTGCATCTCCCATTTGTGAGGTGGATACTTCTTTATTGCCCTTGGTTAGTATGTCTTTAGTTCTCAGTCCATCGTCGAGAACTTTCTGAACTGCTTGATCTAAATTATCTGCCTCTTGCTCCAAATCTAAAGAATATCTAAGTGCCATAGAAAAACTAAGAATAGTTGCTATGGGATTTGCAATTCCTTGACCGACAATATCTGGTGCTGATCCATGAACCGGTTCGTACATAGATCTTATTTTTCCATTTTTATCTTTTGCTCCCAAGGACGCTGATGGCAACAAACCAAGTGATCCGGTTAACATAGCTGCCTCATCAGATAACATATCACCAAATAAATTATCTGTTACAATAACGTCAAACTGCTTCGGATTTCTTAATAATTGCATGGCGCAATTATCTGCAAGCATATGATTTAATTTAATATCAGGGTAATCACTATCTTTAACTTTTTGAACTTCTTCTCTCCAAAGCATCCCTGACTCCATGACATTAGATTTTTCACACGAAGTTACTTTTTTATTTCTTTTTTGCGCAAGTTCAAAAGCTATCTTAGCAACTCTAACTATTTCATTGCTTGTATAGGTATGTGTATTAATACCTTTTCTTTCCCCATTTTCGATTGGTTTTATTCCTCTGGGCTCACCAAAATATATACCTCCGGTAAGTTCCCTAACAATCATAATGTCTAAACCTGAAACAATTTCCGGTTTTAAAGTTGACGCCTCGACCAATTGTTTAAAACAAATTGCAGGCCTAAGGTTTGCAAATAGTTTTAATTCTTTTCTTAACTTCAATAATCCTCTTTCGGGTTTTTTTGAAAATTCTAAATTATCCCATTTAGGTCCTCCGCAAGCTCCTAAAATTACCGCTTCCGATTCTAGGGCTTTATAAAACACTTCATCCGTAATTGGATTTTTATGTTTTTCATAAGATGCTCCACCTATCAAATCTTCATCAATTTTAAAATCTAGAGATTTTTTTGAATTGAGCCAAGTGATTATTTTTTTAACTTCCGAAACAACTTCCGGACCAATTCCATCTCCAGGTAATAACAAAATTTTTCTATTTTTGACTTTAATCATTTTAATTTATCCAAGGTTTGTTTTTTTTTATTTTTTTTTCATAAGAAGATATTTTTTCTGATTTTTCCAAAGATAGAGCAATATCATCTAAACCATTCAACAAGCATTTTTTCTTAAATGGATCAATTTCAAATTTAATTTTATTATTTCCAAATAGAACTTCTTGTTCAGTAAGGTTTATTTCTATGCTTTCTTTTCTTTCTGAGTACTTAATTAGTTCCTGAATTTTTTTTTCATCCAATATTATTGGTAGCATACCATTTTTAAAAC
>Ga0207984_1001082_pt1 | contig 14337 bp, 9 predicted proteins | sample ETNtaG_30_FD_185760 | JGI IMG/M metagenome (GOLD analysis project Ga0207984, IMG submission 185760) | Marine microbial and viral communities from oxygen minimum zone, Eastern Pacific Ocean - ETNP201306PF43B (SPAdes) (version 2) | ecosystem: Environmental > Aquatic > Marine > Oceanic ...
GTACACCTGAGCTACGGCTACCTCTGGGACAACATCCGGGTGAAGGGCGGCGCCTATGGTTGCAGAGCCGGGTACGATTCCACGAACGGAATCTTCACCCTTTCGAGCTACCGAGACCCCTATATCAAAGAGACGCTCGATGTTTACACCGGCCTGTTTGATTTCATCACCGGGCAAATGGATCTCAGCCCTGCCGGCGTCGAGCAAGCGATCATCGGCACAGTGAAAACACTCGACCGACCGATCCGCCCAGGCCAGGCAGGCAGCACGGCACTGTCGAGACACATGTCCGGCTCGACCGCGGAATTTAGAAAGGAATTTCGAGCACGCCTTCTGACACTCACCGGAGACGACGTCCGCAATGTAGCCAATAATCTACTGCGCCCCGCGTTTGAGACTTCACCCGTCTGTGTGCTTTCGAGCCGCGAGAAGCTGACAGCAGCGAACGAAGATCTGGGAGAAGCAGCAATGGAAATCAAGGACATTTAGTGTCAGGCCCTTGAAAAAGGTCTGCCTCCTTCGCGCTTACTCATTACGTATTACGCATCACCCCATGCCCATCCAACCCGGCCAGTATAAACGAGTCGCCAGCCTTAAAACCGTTGAAGAATTCAAAGCCTATCTGGACGAACTTGGAATCTCGCTCCCTCTCGATAGCGAGATCCTGAGCGGCGACGCGTCGCCATTGTCGGATTCGATCAGCGTCGGCGACTTCACCATCGGCAACCGCTTCTGCATCCACCCGATGGAAGGCTGGGACGGCACGGAAGATGGCAGACCGACCGAATACGTCAGAAGGCGCTGGAGGAACTTCGGCACAAGCGGAGCAAAGCTCATCTGGGGTTGCGAGGCGGTAGCGGTCCGGCTCGACGGCCGGGCAAACCCCAACCAGCTCTGCCTGTACGAAGAAAACAAAGACGACTTTGCCAGCCTGCGAGAAGAACTGGTAAACGTACATAAGGAGCGGTTCGGGAATACGGATGATCTTCTTGTCGGCCTTCAGCTCACCCACTCAGGCCGCTTCTGCAAACCAAATGACAAGTTCAAGTTCGAGCACAAACTCGCCTACCGGCATCCTGTCCTGGACCGGAAGTTTCACATTGATGAAGGTGTGCCGATACTCACCGATGATGAGGTCAGGGAACTCATTGATCGATTCATCAGCGCGGCCGGACTGGCTGCCCGGGCGGGTTTCCAGTTTGTCGATATCAAGCATTGCCACGGATACTTGCTTCACGAATTCCTGAGCGCAAAATCCAGAGAGGGAGAATTCGGAGGCAGCCTAGAAAATCGCAGCCGTTTTCTGCGCGAGGTCGTTCAGGGCATTCGGGCAAACCATCCTGATTTGCTGATCGGAGTAAGAGTCAGCGCATTTGATTTTATCGCCTTCAGACCTGACCCCGAACAGACCACCGAGAAAAAACTCGGACCTGGCATCCCCGAAGAACTGGAAGGCGCTCATTCGTACAGCTACGGCTTCGGTACGGACACCGATGACCCAACGAAATACGACCTGTCAGAGCCGTTTCAGTTCATGGAAGTCCTGCGAGACCTGGGCATCAAATTCGTGAATCTCTCTGCCGGCAGCCCCTACTACAATCCGCACATCCAGCGTCCGGCATTGTTTCCGCCTTCCGATGGTTACCGCCCGCCGGAAGATCCGCTCGTCGGGGTGGCACGCCAAATTCATGCGCACGCTGAATTCAAAAAACGGTTCTCCGATTTTGTTTTCGTCGGCACGGGCTACACCTACCTGCAGGATTACCTGCCTCACGTGGCCCAGGCAGCCGTCCGTGAAGGGCTCATCGATATCGTCGGCGTCGGCCGAATGGTGCTTTCCTACCACGACCTGCCCCACGATGTCCTCACCACGGGCAAGCTCAGCCACAAGCGGATCTGCCGCACATTCAGCGACTGCACCACCGCACCGCGCAACGGCCTAATCTCAGGTTGCTACCCACTGGATGATTACTACAAAAATCTGCCAGTAGCGATCGATCTGAAGCAGGCGAAGCTTGGTAAGAAGTAGTGATGATCGGTTATTCCAGAGTTCTTACCTGCTGGTAGAGAATAGATTTATCCAGGTGTCAGGCTTCCCCAGGTGATGGCGGCTTCACCCAGCAAATCGCGCAGGTGATCGGCTGATCTTGTTGCTTCGATAATTTTGTCACGTCTTTCATATCCAAGAAGGAATTGCTGGTGTGGCTCAGAGAGTGAAGACAGGTTTCGGATACTGATACCTATATGGCGAACTTCCCTCTGTCCAGGTCCATTCCCCACCATGTGTTTAACAGACGAAAAGAACAGATTTTTTGCTACTGAGAGTATCTCTTGATCCAAAAAAAGAAGGCGCTCTGCAGTTTTACTTCGACTAACCAATTTATAATCCGAAAATCTGATAATTAGAGTTAAAGTACGTCCTGCTCTCCTGGCTTGCCTTAACCGTCGACCCACTTTACAGCACATGGCATATGTAATTTTTAAAATAGTGTTTTCATCTACCGTGTCCGATTCAAGGGTGTAACCGTTTCCTACAGATTTAGGGTCAGGTGTCTCTTCTTCCGGTATGACCGGGGATTCGTCTATGCCATTGGAAGCATGATGCATCCATTGCCCAACGACTCCAAACAGCTTTTCCAGGATGGTCACCGGAGTTTTTCTCAGATTGTCAATCGTCTGAATACCGAGCGTATTGAGTTTCTCTTCAGTTTTTGATCCGATTCCAAATAGTTTTTTGATTGGCAGGCTGTTGAACTTTTCCTGAAGATCCTTTTCCCACAGGCAAGTCAAACCGTCCGGTTTATCAAGACCGGACGCTGTCTTTGCTAATAATTTGTTTGGGCCAATGCCTGCTGAAGCTGTCAACTGAAGATTCTTATTGATTTCGGCTTTGAGAACGGATGCAAGGAATTCCGGTGAGCCAAATCGTTGCCAGATATTTGAAACATCAAGGAAACATTCATCGATGCTGAAGACTTCCACGTCAGGAGTGAATGACTGAAAGATACTTTTCAGTTTTAATGAAAAGAACACATATTTGTGGGGATTCCCTTCGATAAAGGATGCATTGGGGCACAACCGCCTGGCCGTCGAAGCAGGCATGCCAGAATAAACTCCAAATTTTCGGGCTGTATAATTAGCCGCCGCAACGACGGACCGTGTGCTGGGATCGCCACATACAATAACCGGGCATCCTTTTAATCCCGGATAGCATATCTCTTCAACGGATGCAAAAAACGCATCCATATCGATGTGAATGATAACTCGCTGATTATTGCCCATCGGAGAAGAATGACGCTTCTTATGCAGAGATCGCTCTACAAACAATGCTGGCCGATATTTTCTTCTCCCGTATCGCTCAATTCAGATATCTAGTACTTCCTCATTGAACCCACAAGTACACCGGCAATAAAAATACTGGCCTGATCTGGCTCAATATAAATGGGTTCCATGTTCTCATTGGCCGGGTCGAGACGGATACGGTCCCCTTCGTGAAAGAAATATTTCAATGTTGCATCATTGTCTATGATGGCAGAAACAATTTCACCGTTCCTGGCGTGGTTCTGTTTTTTGATTAATACGAGATCTCCTTCCATGATTCCCGCCTCGATCATACTTTCACCCTTTACCTTAAGAGCGAAAACATCGCCTTCTGCTTCGAGCCAGTTCCGATCGACAAAAACTTCCCCCTCAATGTGATCTGCCGCAGCCGTGACCGCCGCACCGGCTGCGATATTTCCATAGATATTTACCTGGCAGGTACGGGCAGTCGGGCAGTCTTTGATAATTTCAATGCCACGGGAGGTACGATTGTTCCGGTTGATATATCCCTTTTTCTCCAGCGCGGTAAGATAATCTCGCACGGATCCGGTGGAATTCAGGTTGAAAGCTTCGCCGATCTCCCTGATGGTTGGCGGATACCCCTTAAGCTCCTGATGCTTACAGATGAAATCAAAAACCTGGGCCTGATTGTCTGTCAATCCTCGCATGTTGTTCTCCAATTTTTTGGGCTTCAATCATACCGCTCTTTTGAGCGGGCGCGAAAGCCTACCACACAACGGTGTGGATTGCCATGCTTTAAATGGGACAAATAAAGCACTTCCAGAACATGTCAAAGTCATGCTCCGCGCCTCAATACACATGATCAATCACCTCCCAAGGCTTGCCCTCATCTGCGTCTCTTTTTCAATGTCCCTTAGTCTGGGGGAGGTTATGCGCCAGAAGCCTGCAAGGATTGAACTGCAGATCCTCGAACCTGCACAGCGAGGCCCTGTCAAAGACTTTCCTGTCTCTGTTGGATTGGTGTTTCCAAAAGGGGAACTGGCGTCCGTTCCCCGTGGACAGTTGCTCAATGACCTCGGTGAAAATGTGACCTTTGAAGCAGAAGCGACTGGATGGTGGCTGGGTGAGGAGAAATCAGTGAAGTGGCTGCTTTTGTGCTTCAGAGCTTCCACTGAAAGACGCTACTTCTACGAACCGAACAGCCAAGGCGAATCGAACGAAGCAAACAAACTGGCCCGACTTGAAAACAACGATATCACAATAGTGACGGGCCCTCTTAGGATACTAGTCAGAAAAGAGGGCAACCGGCTTTTCGACCAGGTGCTTTTCAACGAAAAGGAGCATATCAGCCAAGACGTTCCCTCGATTATTCTGATCCCTGACGGTGACAATGCTGTACTGTGCAATTTCTCTGAACCTGAAATTAAGTTGGAAGAGAACAGTTCTGAACGTGCTGTCGTGAAAAAGAGTGGTTACTTTCAAGGCCCCAATGACCAACGTCTAACAAGAATCGATTCTCGTATCGAGTTCTTCAGGAATGAGACCTTTGTCCGAATTTATCACACCATTACCTGGATGGTCCAAGACCCGGTGGTTGGTCTCCAGGAATATGCACTGCAAATAGGTTCTCCGATCAATGCAGAGAAGGTCCGCATCGGATTATCAGAATATACAAATGAAGCACTTGATGTAGCTGTAAACGAGAATCCCGCAGTATTGGCATTTCATCAGAAGCCAGACGAATTCATCATTAGTAGTTCCGGAGCGAAACTGAAAAGTGGCCCTCGGCTGGGAGGCTGGATCGCTTGCGAAGATTCAGACGGTCGTGGGTTCGGAATCAGCCTGCGCGAATCATGGCAAACTTATCCAACTGCTTTTGCGTTTCGAGACAAGAAACTCGTTGTCAAGTTCTGGCCAAAGGAGGCCGGCAGGATGGGCTTTGAGAAGAAAGACATCATGCCGGCAAAATACTTCAATGATTCCAAATATTGGAATCGTCCATGGCCGTTCGCGAGAGGAGTTGCAGGTACTTTTGCACATCACTCGATCCCTGTTCCCGCATGAGCTCCAACTGCTCCAGCAGGCGCAAGGCGCCGACCGCGGCAATCCCGCGGCTCTGGCTTGACCCTGAGCCCGATTTTTTCTGGGCCCCCAGCTTGGGCTGGACTTTTGTATTTGCCAAGGTGACCTCGTGTGCGTCAATAAAAGAAGTCGATTATATGCCCGCGGATGTATGCCTTCCAGGATACAGGGCTAATGACAGCATTGCTGCACTGATAATGACGCACAACCATGCGAACGCATCCCCAAACCTGACGTAGGCTGTAGTCAGGTTTTCAATCCTCGGCCGAGCCATCAGGTAACCCTCCACGAACAGGCTCTGGCCTTGTTCATCTGTGAGCACTTGCTGAATGTTCCCGCGGGCATCGCACCACAACGTCAAGCCGGTGTTCGCTGAACGCACCATTGGCACGCCAGACTCGATCGCTCTTATCACCGCCATTGCGGCAATCTGATGAGGCATGGTCGTTTTGCCGTACCACGAATCGTTGGATGTGACGACCAGCAGATCTGCCCCGTTTGCGACGTGTTCACGGCCCATGTGCGGAAAGAGCGATTCGTAGCAGATCAGCACGCCGAATTTCAGATTTCGTTCCCGCCAGGGTACTTCGAAAACGGTATCGCGTTCGCCCTTCAGAAAGATGGCTGCGCCTGCGGAAACAATATCGACGAAGAAGAGAATGCTGTTCCACGGCACGTATTCGCCAAAAGGGACACGATTGCGTTTGTAATATTCCTGTTCCGTGAGTCTGCCGCTTGCGTCGAAAAGGAAGGAGGCATTGTAGTTGCCCTCCGTGCCGGGGTCCGCCGGTGAGCGCAGCCCTCCGACGAGTGAAAATGCACCGGCTCGCCGGACTGATTCTTCTACGTTCAGTCGAGAGCTTTGCCTCAGTTTGGCTTCGTCCGTGTCGGGGGATGGGGTGTCAGTATTGATGACCTGGGGGATGGCCGTTTCAGGCCAGACGACGAGATCGGGATTTTCATGTCCGGCCAATGCGCTCAGCTCCGAATAGTCGCTCTGAATCTTCGACAGGTTCTTCTGATTCCATTTGTCGAGATGGTCGTAATTGCCCTGGAGGAGAGCGATGGCCACTCGTTCTCCGGAGGCAGGCTGCGCCTTCCTGGCCCTGCCCCACACAGACAGGCATATCATCAGGAAGACAAAAGCTGCGGTGGTGATTCGTGCCTCTCTGGAAACACTTTTCTCTTCCCTCTGCAGACATTTTCTGACCCAGAACGCGATACACGCATTCGTCGCCACGATGAGGAAGCTCATTCCGTAGATGCCGGTAATCGAGCTTACCTGTGTGATCGGATTCAGGTACTGCGAATTGCCGATCAGAAACCAGGGGAATGTGATCGGCAGCGCGGCCTGCGGATACTCGATCGCCGTCCATAAAAACGGCAGCAGAATCCAGCCGGTCCCCGGCTTCCTCAGGATGGCCCATCTCGCAGCACTCAGGCAGACCGCGGTGGGCAAACTGAACAGAAGGGCGAGGCCGACCGTCCCCAGCCCGGCCACCGGATACAGCCAGTAAATGCAGCCCAAGTTATAAAGGAATGCCCAGACAAGGGAGTAGAGAATCGTCCTTTTGGAAGAGATGTCAGGAAGTCGGACCAGCAATGGTGCCAGGGCCACAAAAGCCAGGATCTCGATGTCGAAATCCGGCCAGGCCAGGACCATCATCCCCGCGCCAGCGACGACTGGAATCAGATCCGCCCACAACGGCAGTGTTGGTCTCCCACGGTTCTCATCAGAATTCTGAGGCATTTCAGTTCAGATAAATGAACTCCTTGACATTCATCAGAACGTGTCCCAAATCGGACCAGACTTCCGCCGCGTTGATGTCCCCTGCATAGAGCTTCGCCTGCGAATCAATGAACGATTTGGCCGAAAGTAATTCGTTCTCCGAGGCAGGTCGTCCGAAGGCGGCGAGATACATGTCCTGGATGCGGACCTCTGGCGTCTTATCTGACTGTTGGGCGAGATTCCTTCCCCACAGCTTTGCCTGGCCGACAACGAAGGGCGCGTTCATGAGGATCAGGGCCTGGGTCGGTACGTTGGATACATTGCGACGCCCCATGCTGCTGAATGGAATGGGCCTATCGAAAGTCTTGAGGAACGATGAAAGAAAATTGCGGCGAACCGCGAGGTAGACACTCCGGCGCCCGGCACCATCCACCGGACCGCCACGAGGACGACCGCGGCCCTGCATCTGGGCGGAGAGATAGACCGGGACGCTCTGACCGTAGAGCTTACGATCCAGCCGGCCGCTGATGCTGAGGATGGCATCTCGAATTGATTCTCCAGCAAGGCGGCGAATGGCCATTCGGTGGTACAGCTTGTTAGACGGGTCGATTTCGTCGGCTGTGCCGGGCTTGCTGGACATCTGCCAGGTGTCACTGAGTAGGATTTCTTTAATGAGTTTCTTGTTTGACCAGCCAAGAGCGATCAGGCGACTGGCAAGATAATCGAGCAGGTCCGGATGGGTCGGCGCCTGGCCCATGTTGCCGAAATCATCCACGGTGGGGACGATGCCACGGCCGAAGAGGTGATGCCAGATTCGATTCACCTGCACTCTTGGCAGTACTGGTGTAATTCTGGGATCGGTCATCGTCTCAGCCAGTTGAAGCCGCCCGCTGCCTTTGAATTCCGCCCGTTCGCCTGTCTTTGATGCGGTGGCCTTCGGTCCGCTTGCCCCGCGTGCTATTTCACCAACAAACGCAGACATGAAACGGCGAGCGACCGGCTCAGCAGGGGTTTTGTGATTGCCGCGAATCAGAAGTATTTCGTTCTCAGCAGTGCCGTCCCACATGGCCGGTGCCGTGCGGGATTTGAATTTTATCTCATTGATGAGCTCCGATTGCTTTTCGAAGAATGCTTTCGCTGAAGCGGAGGCCAGCATGGCCTTTTCATCCATCAGCAAGTCAGAATTATCCAGCAGCCAACTCATGATCGGTGGAGCAATCTTTTGCCCGCTCTGCAGGGCATCCAGAGCTTTACCGAAATAAGTCTGATAGGTGGCCGCCAATTTTTCCGCGCTGTCTATTCCCTCGTTCGGAAACCTGGGCGCCTCTTCCAGGCTGGAGATGGTTACCTTTTTCATAGGGGCATCGGCCTGCGCGACCATGTAAATGACAAAGGCTGCGTCCTTGTCCGGTATAAACTCCACATGCACTCGATGTCCCAGGTAATCGGTACGTAAATCCTGAGAGGTCCACCTGGGGGTTGCGTTTTTCAGATCGATTCTCTTCACCAGACGTCCATGAAGGGGGCCCTGAATCATGCGGTGCGAATCGACAACAACGAGAGCATACCCCGCGCCTTTAACCAGGTAGCTCATGTTGCGATGTTTCAAGGTAAAGGTCTTCGTTCGCAGGTTACGGCCAGCCCTTTGAAGCTTGCCGAGCGAACCCGGCTCACCATGTGTTCCGGGTGCAAGCTGCAGACGTGACCACAGTGGATCAGCGAATGCCGCTGAGGAAGAGTGAATCCCGACAATTGGCCTGGAAGCATCCTCACCAAAAATCAGGTCGCCTGCCTGGACCGGGCCTTCGCCGAAAACCGGGCCATCCTGAATCCAATCGTGCCCGGGCTTTGTGTAATCGACGATAAGCTCGCCGTTCTCGATCTCTTGGCCTGTCGTTCCGCTTTCAGGCCGCGCGTTCTGAGTCACCGGCTTGAAGGGAAACGATGCCGCCGCTTCTGCAATCTGCCCTGAAGTTACCTTCTTATTCTCAGCAATCATCCCCCAGGGACGGAGCGGATTGTTCGGCTCGTTCCTGGCAGTCATTACTGCAAATACGAAGGATTCGAGTCTCTTCGGGGCCACCTGATATTTTGCGGCCGTCTTTTTCAGCAGGGCTTCGAACGGGTTGACCTTGGGTTTCTGAGCCGCATTTTCTTCCTCCTTGAGTTCGCCAAGAACGTCATCCTCATCTTCCTTCTCATCAGCCGCTACATCCGTAGGCGCGGGGGCTATTACGATCTGCCGGCTCGCGTAGAATGCCCTGTCGTCCGCAGTCTTTTGAAAAACGATGTGGTCGACGCCGATGTTCCCCCAACCTCCTCGAATTTCATCCACAATCTGAAACTGCGCCGTCTTGCTCGCGAAACGGCGAACATCCCAGCGGTGCAGCCGCATGGTGTTGTGATTAAAGCCGGATCTCGAGAGCACTTTCTTCCCGTCGATCAGGAGATTGATGCAAGTCTTATTTCTGTAGCCCCCACCACCGACCATAAAGGTGATGAAGTTGTGATCGATGCGGAATTTCTTCGAAGTCAGTTTGCCAGTTTCCCGATCGGAATGAACGACCTTGTCCCTGGAACGCTGGTTGTGGCTGTTGACGTAAAACTTGCCTATCGCATTGATCTTCCCCTGGTAGGTGCCTGTGGTCTCTTTGGTCACCGGGCGGTCTCCGAAAGCTTTGCCCTCGGCCGTCCATCCGTGGTAATCGCCACTTTCGAAGCTGTCGAAGACCTTTAGTTCTCCACTGGCGAACTCGACATCGGATTGCAGCACCTCACGTGTAGCCAGCAGGTAGTTTGAGAGCTTTTCAATGCTCGGTACGTTGGCCGCGGCGAAATCCTTCAAGATCTCCGGTGCATGCTTCTTGCGCAGGGCGGCAAGTTCCCTGGAGATCTTTGCGTTGTGCTCGAGCGTCTCAAACCGGACCTGCCGATACGCGGAACTCTGGATGTAACCGGCGATGGCGTAAAAATCAGACTGGGGGATCGCATCGAATTTATGCTCGTGACATCTCGCGCAGAGGAGGGTCTGGGCAAGAAAAGTCTTTGAAAAAACATCCACCATGTTGGCTTGTCGATCGCATTCGTCCCCACGGATATCAACCGGCGAATGCACCCATTCCCCGAAAAACCAGAAACCGGTACCGAGTACGGACTCGTTCCAGCCCTCGGTCGGATGTTTGCGCGGATTGGGGATCAGATCTCCGGCGACAGCTTCCTTGACGAACTGGTCATATGGCACGTCTTCATTGAGGGCGCGAATCAGGTAATCGCGATACTCAAACGAATTTGGATGATTCGGGTCGAATTCGTGGCCGCGAGATTCTGCGTAGCGCACGAGATCCATAAAGTGCCGGGCCCACTTTTCGCCGAAGTGCGGCGATACAAGGAGCCGGTCGATGACCTTCTCGAACGCGTTTGCGGATTCATCCTTCAAGAAATCCTCGATCTCTTTTGGGGTGGGCGGAAGGCCGATCAGATCGAATGTGGCGCGACGAATGAGTGTGCCCTTGTCGGCCCCGGGCGCGGGGATGATTCCCTCCTTCTCGAGCCTCTTCAGAATGAAGCGGTCAATATCGCTGAGTGCCGGGCCCTTCGTCTGGGGCGGCTTGCTTTTCTTCAGTGGCTGAAAACACCATTGCCCGGAGCGGCGCTTGACATAATCCACTTCTTTCCTGGCCATCACCACCTCGGTCCCGTCTCCCTTCGGCCAGGGGGCTCCCCGTTTTACCCACTCAACAAGATCGCCGATCGCTTTGTCCGGGAGCTTCGATTTGGCCGGCATCTGCAGGTCCGGATTGTTGTATCGCACGGCCTCGATGATCCGGCTCTTGTCCGGCTCGCCGGGTACGAGGATCGGTCCCGTGTCGCCGCCCTTCAACACCCCGGCATGGCTGTCGAGATAGAGTCCGCCCTTGAGCTTCTTGGCTTTTGTCGAATGGCATTTGAAACAGTGCTCAGCGAAGAGCGGACGAATGCGCGTTTCGAAGAACTCGATGTCCTGTGCTGTGGGTTCTGCAACTGTGAACGCGTGAAAGGCGAGCAGGAGTGAGCAGTGGACGAGTAAGAAGGGTCGTTTCGGCATTAGCCTCTTCTGGCTGACGGGAGAATCTGATCGGCCAGAAGTATTGCCGTTGTGCCCGGTTCGGCAATTTGAATCAGGACTGGAAAATGACCCTTAACTCCGCGACGGCACGCATGGTCCCACTGAGTATCTGCTTACATTATCTTCACTCGCCTGATTCAGATGCCAGGGACTGAACCAATGCCGAGAGCTGTGACAACTCAGCGTTGCCCGAGATCACAAGCACACCCCAAAAGCCTATAGTGAGAATGAAAAAGAAGACCAACGCAGTGCAGAAGTTCTGCTTATTGGGGTTAACCCAAGGGACGAACGCCCAATACAGACAGAACGGAATGTTCACGATTGGAATGGAAATGACGAATATCGTCAGCATCCAATTCAGCGTTGAGATTGGCTTCGGGTTGTCCTTCGACTTTTTCCCTTTACCGGCCATCACAGTTCTCCTGAAGGTCAGACGCTCAAATCACTCTGTGTTTCTAGCCACGGGCACTGCATCAAAAGTGCCGGTTCCGCTTGTCCTTCTGTCCTTCACAAAGATGTAGTAAAGTCTACCTTCGGCCTGAGTGCGCCCGGCGAGGATCTCTGCTTCCGGGCCCGTACCCACGAAGATATCCGCCCGCCCGGCACTGCGGATGGCCCCGCCCGTGTCCTGGTCCAGAGCGAAGCTTTCGAATTTCCGATAACTCAAGATGCCACCTTGTTTGAAGGTCGGAACGTTGGTCTTCATGAACGAGAGACACCCACGAGGGAAGACACTCTTGTCCGTCGCTATGCTCCGATACGGCGTCACTGGTACACCGATCGAGCCGTAAGGACCGCCTTCGGTCTGCGTGAAAAAGACAAAACTCTCATTGCGGGGAAGATAGTTTTCGAGTTCGTCAGGCCGTGCCGCGAAAAACTGTTTTATGGCCGACAGCGACATCTTGTCCTTGCGGATCTTTCCATCCTTGATCAGCTCTTTGCCGATACTCGTGTAGGGACGATCTGTCTTACCTGCGTAACCGACGCGGTATTCGCTTCCGTCCGGCAGCTTGATGCGTGCCGATCCCTGAACATGAACGATGAACGCTTCGAGCTTGTCTTTCAGGTAGACGAGCTCCTGGCCGCGGAGTAGTCCTTCGCTCTCAATCTTCCGGCGGCTGTGATAGGGCACAATGTCACCGGCTGCAGTGCGGCGTCCCAGCGGTTTGCCTTCCGGATCCTTGACCAGGTCAGCGGGGAGTTTGTAGAGCGGATAGCAGAATTGTGCCGTCGGAGTCAGGCTGCCATCGTAGATCGGCTCACAATAGCCGGTGAAGAAGACCGTGCCCTTGTTGTTGTACCCAATCGAGCGATAAACATCGAAATGCGAAACGATCTGCCCGTGGAACCGCTCTTCGTTGTCGCTGTTCATGAGCAGGATTTTGAATTCTTCCAGAGACTGCTGGGCCCTCTCATGCGTGATGTCGAGGTAAGGGAAATAGCGCAGCGATGACGGCTTTCGGAAATAGCCCTGACTGAACTCGATCGATTCCAAGAGACGCTGCTTGTTGTAAAGGCCCTTCCCAAAGTAAGGCAGTTCCGCAGGGTCGGTGATCTTCTCGAGGGCGAGCACTCCCGGTGGCAGGGGCTTGGAGTAATTTGGCTTCGCCGGCCTGCGCATGCCCGTCCGCGTCGGCTTAGGGCTGCGGCATCCAATGAGAAGAAAACTGATCGACATGGCCGCCAGACCAAATCTAATCCCTTTCATAAACTGCTCCTGAACTCTCGAAAGAAGAACCAGGCATGATGTCCCAACGGCAGTGGTCTTGGCGCTCCACGACAAGATTCAAAACACGGCAGTTGGCTCAAGGATGCCGGGACGGTCTGTTGAGGCGAGTCAGGATTGGGAAGGGATTGGAAGCCTAAAAGGATTCATGTACAGCTTCCAGTTGAAATGGGAATAAGGAATCAGGATTCTGGATACTCGATGCCGGATACTGGATGCTCGATGCTGGTAGGCCGCGGGGATGACCTTGCCTACGGGCTCTAAATCGCTTCTTCAATTTTAATTTTGTGCATTAGACGTTCGAGTCGCGAGCACCACTTTGGAGTGCGGTGACTTGTCACCGCTTTCACTTTCTGATGCCTCTGAGGAAGAAAGAACTCGCGGTCACTGTCTCTACTGACCATCCTGGAAAAGTGAAAGCTGCAACAAGTCGCAGCACTCCAAAGTAATCTTCCCGGATTCTGATGCACAGAATTAAGATTGGAGGCCTACAAAATAAGAGTTCAGCATCCTGAATCCAGCATCCTCTTGTACTGCAATATTCAGTGTTACACTGTTTACTGTAACACTGAATTGTGTAACAGTGAAAGGTGCAACAGAAACAGGTGAAGACGTGCTCAGACGTGCCATTCAGCTCACTTCCGTGAAGCTATGCTGCTTGTATCCAGGAACGAAGCCAAGGGGTACGAAGCTATCGTCGACTTGGTCTCTGCGCAGCAACTGAAGGTGCTCACGGTCGTAAATCCTTTCTTCAGGCGATGGTTGATTTCTAAGAATTACTGACTCAGATTGTCTGTCCAGGATGAATGAAACCGCCCTGCAAAAGTGCATTCTGAAATCCCTTGCACCTCATCGGCACTGCCCCGGAGCTAAACATGCCTCAACCCAACATCCTCGTCTTCATGACCGATGACCACGGACAGTGGGCCGCCAACTGTTACGGAACAACCGAGATTATTTCGCCCACCATGGACTACCTGGCGCGCAACGGAGCGAAGATGAACCGAGCGTTCACACCTACGCCGGTCTGTTCCCCGGCCCGTGCGAGTTTCTTTACCGGCCGGCTGCCATCACAGCATGGGATCCATGATTACATTCACGAACGTGGAGAAGGCCTGCAGCATCCCGGCATTTACGATCAGACCAACATTGGTCAACTGTTGCAGCAGGCGGGATATCAGACGGCTCTTACTGGCAAGTGGCACTGCAGCCAGAGCTGGAAGCCTCATCCGGGATTCGATCGCTGGTTCAGCTATTACGACGCGCAATATCCTCACAGGGGCATGCAGCGTTTTTCTGATGAGGGCGAGTTGGTCGAACAGGAAGGTCACCAAAGCCAGCTCATTACGGACCAGACGATCCAGTTCCTGCGAAATCGTGATCGAGAGCGGCCCTTCTTTACGTTTGTCGGGT
>Ga0207984_1001085_pt1 | contig 14328 bp, 12 predicted proteins | sample ETNtaG_30_FD_185760 | JGI IMG/M metagenome (GOLD analysis project Ga0207984, IMG submission 185760) | Marine microbial and viral communities from oxygen minimum zone, Eastern Pacific Ocean - ETNP201306PF43B (SPAdes) (version 2) | ecosystem: Environmental > Aquatic > Marine > Oceanic ...
TCTACAGGCTACCACATTCAAACCGGCGTTAAACCACATCAAAGTTACGCTCTCTGCACAACAGATGACCATAATGGCCATCTTGCCACAGGTTCCTATGACGACGCTTACAATTTTAACTGGACAGGAACGGCTGCTAGGCATTTAAGCGGACTGCACCCCGGTATGTACGCAGTCGCTAACGCAACCCCCCTAAACGTTTACGCTGTAAACCGTAGCTTAATCGAACCTATGCAGAGAATTCAATCTGCCAACTTTAATTTCACCCTCAACAAAACAGATGTGAACGAATTTGGCCGCTTATCACGACTGGACTCCATTGTATTGGAGTCTCCCACGGTTGGGCTGGATTTCAACTATTACCTTTTGGATGGTGGAAATGAGCGCAAAATGGGATTCAACGTCCCCACGGCAGATTCCACTTGGGGAGTGCGCCCGGCCGACATGTTTTGGACTGGAGACGGTTGTTTGAAAAATATTTCAGCTCTCTCCGGTCTCCTTGACGATTCGCAAGGTAATAACTACTTTATCACCGTTGTTCCTGACGGCAAGGATGTTCAGGGAACAACCGACATAGCCTCAACAGGAGCCGCCACTGCAACCACCAATGATGTTATTTGTATAGGCAATGGTTTCCTTAGTGACTATACTGTAGAGGCAGCCGTGGGAGCTATTCCTACTGCCTCCTGTACCGTAGAAGGTTTTAATATTAAGGTTGATAACCACTTGTCTGGCGCTCGATTGGTTACTGAATATGACGCATATGGTAATGGTGAAAACAATTATTATATTGACGAAGGCGTCCCGGGCGTTACTCTTGATGGCGTTACCGGTACAAACCGTTATGTCTTTGGAACTGGTATTGGCAATACAGGACCACAATACGGAACTGATGGATGGATGTACAATGGCACCTCCTTTAATACCACTGGTAACAGAAGCTTTGCCGCCCTGCGGCCCGGTGATTTGACCTTTGAAATGGGTAGTTCCGGTTCTTATATCGGTTTCACTGATATGGATGGCGCAGGCGCCGCTCATATCCAAAGCTTTACCATTAACGTGCCACTGTCTCGTACGGTGCTGCAAAAATTGGGTAGTACCTTTGGATACGCTCGAGTGGTGGATCTGCCCGTGGATATCAGTTGTACGGTATCAGCGGTGGTTTCAGAGTTGCAGAATAAAAACCTGATAAGTGAGCTTTGCTCAACCCGAACTCATGATTTCACCTTAACACTGAGGGATCCAGCCTGTACAACAGCAGGAACCCAACAGCTGAAATACACGGTGAAAAACGCACGTTTGGACAGCGAAACCTTCACCAACGCCATTGGAGACAATGAAACCGTTGACATGACGTTTACCACCCAAATAGGTGGAGCAAACGACACCACCAACGGTTTGTTTATGGAAGGAAATTATCCTCGTTATCGGACATTACCTTATTGGCCCCTTGGAAAATCTAAGGAAGCTGACGCTGCCTATAAGGGAAGCCATCCTGAAGCTTGGGTTTAATCCTGTCTTCTTAAAAGCAAAAGCTGCCAAGGTTTTCCTTGGCAGCTTTTTTATATCTAAATGTTCTTACCCGCGGTACAAAGCGTAATTGGGATTCCCAGACGTAGTTGCAGCTGCGTCTAAGCCAGCTACTTGTAAAGGGGGGGACCCATATATGTTATATTTGGCAATAAGCATTTCTAGGCGTGTTTCTGCGTCATTAGCGAGCCCTCTGTAAGTCTTGGCTATCTCGTTTTTGTTAGTTCGAGTAATCATAGAGTCACCGTCTCTCAGGGTGATAAAATCAACTGAACTGTCAATATTCTGAAGAACAGCGCGCGTCTTCTTTTTATAGTAGTTAACCAAATATAATTGCTTGAACACATCCGACTCTTCAAACTTAAAGGAGCCAGTAGGTTGAAGCGCTGTATCACCATCAGTTGTCGCAGAGCCAGAAAAAGCAGTATAAAGCTGCGTATTAAGAAGCCCTACATTGTTCTCTAGCCACCCTGAAATTGACGAAAGGTACGCGTAACCTGTATCGCTATCAAATTCATCACGATAAATTCCTGTTGCAACCGTACTAACAAAATAAGGAGTTAACTGTCTGTCTGAATTCCACGCCATAGCCTAATTTACACTTAAAACCCGTCGCTTAGAATCTTTTTAGCTTCAGCGTGCGCTGGGTGCTCTGGGTGACATACAGACCTTTGCTGCTGCATGGCTATCGTGCGCTGCCCTTTACTACCTCGTGCAAACTCTTTTCTGAGCTTATCCTTAAGCTGTGTTTTGTTACCGCTCGCAAACAAACGAACCTTTCCACATAGGTTCTGCAGATCAGCCAAGGTCATCTCCTTCAGCTGAGCCTCCAAAACATTGATATCGTTTGTCCCAAAATGATTAACATCCTTAACACCCAAGATTTCTTCAACTTCTTGGATTTTTTCTATTGTATCATCCTCTATTTTGCCGCTAGAATAGCGCAAGCTATCGAGTTTAGATTGCTTTTTTGCTGTGGATGTTTTCTTAGCGGTACGCTTCTTTGTGACTGTTTTCTTAGAAGCCACGGCCTTTTTGGTGCTTTTTCTTTTTGCTGCCATATGCTATAATAGTATACACAGGATTTTTTCAAAAAAAAACTCCACCCCAAAGCGGGGTGGAGCTGAATTGCTATAGGAAACGCCTGATTACATAATCAAGCCAACCAAGGCGCGGTTATCGAGCACCATGCGACCCTCTTCGAGAGCACCATAGTAACCAATCCGCTGCTGCCTAATGGAGAACTGATCGTCCGCCACCAAGTTGAAATCAGAGCCAGTCTCTGAATCCACTGCCACGGCACGAACAAGCGCGTCGCGGGTACGATCCAAACCAACTATAATTTCCTCTGTGGCTAAGAAGGCACTCGAGGCAGTTCCACCGACTGAACCAAATGGCTTGTAGTCAGTAGTTCCCGCTACTGTATCAAATACAGTATTGAATCTCTTACCCACACCAAGCTCCAGAATCTCCATGATATTAACACCAAAGAACTCGGTTACACCTGCGTTCTTCCATACGCTATCACGAACCTCATCCGTTGCCGGAATCGAAGATACCCCAGCATTTGCCTGACGAACATTCATCGGATTATAAGCGATAGCGCGAATTTGCTCTACCACCTCCGGCGAAACCAGAAGATCTGACAACCCGTGACGAGCGCCACTGGCAGTGCCACCGACCCAAGAACTATTAACTCTCTTGGCTTTAGTAAGCAGCTTGTTTAGATCATCCATCTGGAAAACGCCCGAATTGTACGTCCTGAAAACGTTGCGATTTTCAGCTGTCCAAGCGTTTTTACCGTTTGTAGCCTCAGCGAGAGCTGTCATCAACAAGTTAGAGGAAGTCCTCTCCTGTTTCAACAGAATCTCTTGAGCGACACGTGTGAATGTTTTACCAATCACGTCCAACCGTGAGCGAGAAGCGTACTTCCGATCGAAAGCAATAGCGCTATCGAGCGTATAGGTCGTAAACTTCAACTCAGAAGCAGTTGGTTGAATGGTATTGGTGGGGAGACCCCCAGCCACCGATTGACTATAAACCTGCAAATAATCCTCATCGAAAATGTCGTAATACAGATCCAATGGGAGTGAAGGGTTATCGTCAGCGTTATACTGAAGCGGCGTAAACAGGTTGCTGATGGTAGGAGCGTTATTAATAACCTCCGACACAACAGGGCCAATAAACTCCGCTAGGGCAACCTGCGCACTATAGGCAGTATCTCTATTCTTCGACCCCATCGCCTGAATTAGTTCCACTTGATCGGGTGTTCTTTTTAATGTAATTTTCATTATATTATAATTCCTTTACGTTAGTCTATTAATTGCCATGAGCCTGCCATGAAGCAGCGGCATCGATTGCAACCATTGCATAACCTGCCGTACCTGTACCAGCGAAATAGTCCGCCTGACCGTTTTGAGAGGTTCTTTCTCCTGTAGCGACGATATGTCCCACCACCCGATAAGCGGGAGCATTGGGAGAATCCACCTCCTCTGGAGTCTTACCCACCATTTTCCCAGCATTACCCGCAGCACTGTCGATGACAGCCAAGTTGCCGGGAACGGTTGTAGTGTTGTTTCCAAAAGCAGAGAAGGTCGATGTCGCACCGCCTGCCGCAAAGGTAAATAAACCTTTAGTTGCGACTGGAACGGCTTGACCGCTCAGGACCGCTTGTAACTCGTCTTTCTTAACCGGATTGTAGAGCAGCTTTTCGCCGTTCTCATCATTGCTGATGGTCTGGTTAAGAGTAACGCCTAATACCGGAACTCCGGTTGTAGCTGCGCCAACTCGCAAAGGAGTTTGAGGGTATTTATCGGCTCCCAAGAAAGGATAATCCGTTTTCCCAAGGTAGCTAGAGGAAGATGCGAACTCAATTACATCTTTACTTATGCTGCCCCCGGGTACACCCCCATCTGTAAACACCTTTACGATGACACCCGCACTACCTTGTCCGTCAGTTGATGGATTATCATCAACAGTCTGATTGGCGAACATATTGATCACATTGTGATCGCTATATTGCCTGAATGGGAATAATCTTAATGCCATAATATTTTAATATGTTACTGAAACTGTTTCGGGGTTGAAAGCCTTGACGAACTTATCCCGTAGGGAGTCTTCCTTCGAAGAGGCTTCGTTGTTGTTAACGATCACGGGCTCAGCGGGAACTTCAACGTTCTCCACCAAATCCTCTACCGTTGTTTCCTCCTTGACCGTGGCTTTCGCCTGATCAAGATCGGCCAATCGCTTCTGGAGCTCTTCCTCTAGCTTTGTCTGGAAAACAGTTTCCTGCTCTTCCTTGTAAGCTTTGCTTTTATGCTTGAGGATAACCTCTAGTTTTTGCTGATAGCTTTCAAAAGCAGCCTCAGAAGAATCAAGTACAACCACTTCCTTAGCGAGAACAACGCGGTCGCTGTCCTCTAGGTCGTATGTTGAATCGATTGTTTCCATTCTGCTATTGAACAACTCTTCTGCTTTCGCAGCCGCGATAGAACCCTCAAGGGAAGAGATTTTCTCTTGAGCCTCGTCGAGTTGCTTTCTAAAATCCTCGATATTGGCCGTGGCTTCTTTAGCTCGGGTTATCGCATCCGCCTTCTCATTGTCGGCGGCCTCTTTCTCTAGCTTCCACTCAGCATCCTTCTCACGGATTTTATCCATAATGACGGTTGCCATGCTTGCCACAGACTCTTGCGAAAACTCGGACTTTTTGCCTAACCTTGAATCAAGAATCCTTTCGAACTCTGTAGTTAATTCTTTTGTGTCCATAGTTTTAAAACTGTTATCATTTTTTACATTAAATTCTTCGTTTTGGGAAATTTTTAAAATATTATTTTTAATTTTTTCCTCGAAATTAGCGTCTGTTTTGGCCTCTTCGTCGTCTTCAACCATCTCTAAATCTACATTCTCTTTGACAGTAACGCCCTGTACATCTGCGGCTGGTTTAGTAGTGAAACCAATTCCCAAGGGAAAAACCTCCCCTGCTACCAAGCGATAAACAGGTGTTCCATCTTCCATTGTGCCGCCCCCATCAAAGGCTTTCAGGTATTTTTCAAATTCTTTGATTTTAACGGGATCTGTAATAATTTCAGCTTCGTTTAAGTTCTGAGAGCCAACCGCAATGCTATATTCGTTAAAGCCAAGCTCCCAGCTCGCTGCAATCTTATTATAGTTTGGATCTTCTGGGTCGCTGGCCTTTAGCAACAGATCTGCAAACTCTGGATTAACGGTCTTATAGATGACCGCTGCCAACGAAATATAAAAAGGATCCGTTTTACCCTCAAGCCTATCTGTGTTTAAGATTTTCTCATTATCCATATCAGTAAACGCAGCATTTACTATATGCCCCACCACTTTTTGTTTTTTGTGTTCGATATTAGTGGGCTTGTGAACGAAATAATCGATCAAGCTTTTCGCTGTAGTGGAATCAATCCCATCTCCGTTTCTATTGAATCTATTAACAATAGCGGCATTAAAGGCGGCTCCAATCAAATCAATATTACGATCTAAATCAATACCTTTTGGGATCAAGGGCTTCAGGTTCTCCAACGAAGCCACGCTAATACTTAAATCATTTTCTAAATCATCTGTAGCAAAAACCTCAAAATCAAACTGGGTTTTAAACTTATAGGGTTCACTCATACTGTGTATGTTACACTTTTTTAATCTTTTGGTGAATTTTTACTGCTATGATATAAAATAGCTGACGCATATTCATCCAACAAATGCTCTACGCTGATATCTGCTACCTTCGCTAACGTTTTCAGTTCCAATAGTTTTTTATTGTCTTTCAGGCAGTTTACAGCTGTTTTTTTCCAATTTGGTCTTTCGCAAGCAGAAACTACGAGCTCGCAAATTTTCTCTAAAACGTCCTTTTGGGTTTTATTCAAACGCTTCTTATCGAAAACTTTTTTAGCTTCCACGGTAATATCTGAGTGAAGTTTTGCCGTTGCGTCGATAACCTCCTTGATAGCATCTATTGAATATGTGACTTTAGCATTAGTTTTAGAACCTAAAGGACGACCGGGAGCCTTAGGTGTTTTGCTGGTTTTATCCAACATCTTCATGCTCTCAGGATGTTTAATCTCCTCAAGCTTTACCTCGCCGGGCTCCTCAAAAACAGGAACCCCACCCACCATAGGATTATACCAACCCTTTTTTCTATCCTCCAAGAATTTTTCTTGAGCACTTTCAAGTTCTCGTTCTGAAGGGAAAACCCCAGTGTCAATAACCTTCATTCCTTCCTCAGGAGGCAAAATACCGAGCTCCATCATGCGCGTAATTACACGCTGCACTTGGTTTTCATCCTTCATGTCAATATCTTGAACCTTGGCTGTAGGCGCACTCCTAAAACCAAAATTCTTACATATTTGATTAATCTCAGGCTGAAGGAATTCATTCAAAAAAGCTTCGCGCGATTCGCGCAGTCTCTGCAAAAATAATTGCGCCTTGATAGTGGCATTAGCAAATTTCTCTTCACCTAGTATAACATTTTGAAGGCCCTCTTTGATATCTCTATTGACAACATCATATTTTGATGGCCCAATAACCTTTTCAAGGTCTGGGATGATAAACTCTGCTTTGGTGGTATAGTCGCTCACTAGCACACGGCCCACACTCTGGTTGGTGAATAAAGACTGCATCGCTTGCAGGTTACGCGGGTTAATTCCTCCCTTGTCTGGGGTGGTCCCCATTGTGATCATCAAAACAACATTTTCTACAGTACGGCAAATAGCTTGGTCAATTTTTTTCATTTCAAGCTTAAAGTTTATGTCATCCAAGACAGCAAAACCGAAAGGTACCCCAAAGGGCTCATAATCTTGCTTTTTGTAAAAAGAGTATCTCAGTTTGGCAGGATCTAAATCAACACTGATGCCTGTCGTCGTCCACGCGTCTTGTTTAATTCTCTTTTTGATATTGGGCGCAAGGGCCTCGTAAAGCTCACGGTCCGCGTCATTTTTAGGATTTTTTAATCTTTCTATCTCGTACTCGCTCAAAACTTTAGCAAAAAAACGAACGTCGAAGGAAGTGGCTCTCTTGGCAACCACATCATAAGGATTCAACAAAATATATTTAATAGGAATTTTATTGGTGTCGGCCACAAGTCCTAGGTTTCTAATCTTAGCGAAATCCTCTACCTTAAACTTGCCCTCAACCGCATACAAGAAGATGTTGCCGCTCCGGTAATACTCCCTAAAGAATTGGTCCTTCAGGTGCCAAATACCAATTTTCTTAAACCATGACTTAATAAAACGCCGAGATTTTTCGCTCCCCCCTTCCAAATAAACAGGAGAATTGGCAAAATCAGCCATCATGTCAATAGAATTTCTAAAAATAGCCACGTTGACATAGGCCTTCTGACATAACTCAATAGCCTCTCTCACATCAACCCCTTCAAAACTATAATGGTAAGGCAACATTCCCGCACGAATATTGCTATACCCATAAAGTTTAGGGTTAATAGCTATTTGGTTGCGACGAAAGTCCGTTGAAGAGGTGCCAGCGCCCCTAGAATAGGTTGCCGCTTCAGAGGTGTGATCGTAAAAGGAATCCCCTATGAGTTGGGGCTCCCACTTAGATTCGCTCCCAAGACTTTCGTAAGGATTGTTAGGGTATTGAAAGTTTTTTTCGAATTTTTTCCAATAATCGGAACGCTTCGTATATTTTCTTCTGGCCATGTTAAATTTTACACTGAATTGATTAAAAGTGACTTTCTAAAGTCAAAAAGTTAGGTTATGAACATTGGTTCAAACGTCTCTATTATATCTAATTTAGGTTGTTTTTTCGAGTCAAAATAGATTTTTGTCATCCAGTTAGCTAACAGTAAAGCTGAATAAGAATCTTTGCGCGCTTTGTCCGGACCTGTTTGGCGCCTTAAATTGCTAGGTAAATCAAAGGTTTGTGTGCCTTGGGCGGTAGTAGTAATTTGTATTAGGGCGCATTCATTTTTTGTTAAATTAATCATATCTGCTTGGTGCTCTATAAAGTCTATCATTTTAGCCCCCTTATTTTGCTTGTCTGCGTCTTTTAATTTTAAAAATTTCAATTCGTCTATAGGGATCATTTTGTTTTTTTGGGTGGTATAAGCATCATCAATTGCCTGACTGGCAAAAAGTAACCGCCTGTGGTCAAGGTGGGCTTGTAATAACTCATTAGCTTGTCGAATCCAATGGCTTGTAGGTTTACGCAAAATCACATGCTTATAGTCCCCTTTATTGTATTGCTGTTTGTACTGACGCAGGTCCGCTTGATACTCTTCCGGTTTGTCAAACGCTACTTCGATCAGCTTTAGTTTGATCTCTTTTTGCCTGAAGGTTTCGCTTTCGTTGCACGCTTGTAAAAACTGAACGCCTCCATTGTAATCACCACATATAGCTACAATATTAAAATTCTCCAAACAAAATAAAAAATATCTCATATGGTGCTTCAAAGAGGTCCCAGCTAAAGCATAGCTATGAACTAGAGTTGCTTTTTGTTGTTCTTCGTCTAGTTTTAATATTTGTATTGCAAAATCATCAGAGCTTTCTGTTTGAGACCATGACGGGTCAAACGCTAAAATGTATTGTGAATCCACACTACCTTTTACCTCTACAGACGGGAGCTCTCCGTCTGGTACGGTACAAAGAGCCATCTTACTTGTCTTAAAATACCCCGCGCTATCATCTGTGAAGATTGCTCCAAATTCTCTCTCGAACTGAGATTGGCTCATCGTTGATTTAGCTTGGTTAAGTAAATTTTGATCGTATAACTGCTGAGGGGCGCAATCATATGAAAAGTGCATAATGCACCTAGACGCACTATCCTTTTGTTCTTCACGTGTAATATTAAACTCAAATTGCTGATACAGTTTATAAAGATACTCAAATTTATAAGAAGCCGAAGACAGTGCAATTAATTTATTGCCGGGCCATACGTGTCTTTCGTTTTCTTCCATTTTCCCCTCTTCTATTAGCTGGGTTTCCAATTTATCCAAATCGTCACGCTGCGTTGGGTTAGTGACTACAGACAAAAAGGGAACAATAACTTCATTATAAATTCTTTCAGGCATGAGCGCAAACTCGTCAATAATAATTCTATGAAAACGAAACCCCCGAAGTTTTTCACCGTCTCCCAAAGGTAAGGCGCGAATACGGCTCGTACCGATTTCCATTAACCACTCATCGTTAGTTTTAGAGACTTTGGTTATGCACTGTTTAAAAAAGTGGGCGTCTGGGTGCATAGAGATATCTTCAATTTTCTTGAAAATCATTTTGGCTTGTCGAAAAGATTTCGACAGAATACCGATTTCAACGCCTTGATTCAAAATTGCATCTAGCGCAGCAAAAATACCCGTAGTAAAAGACTTTGACATCCCCCTAGACCAAACCCCGAGAAAATAATCCGTCTCAAACATCCCCTTAACAGCCATATGCTGAAACGGAAATAATTTAATCCCCATCAAAAGTTCGGTCGCAAACGTAATATTATTTCTAAGAAACTCATACAATGCAAGTTTTGCTTCCTCCTCTTCAAGAAAACCTTCCATTTTTGCCAGTTCGCCATTAGAGCGAAATCGCTGAGGAGGTCTACGCTGCGTTCCTTCTATCCAACTCATGATCTAAAAAATATTGCATATCCGTGCCCCACACTTCTTTGCCCTTGTAAAGCAACCTAGGAATGATTTCCTCAGAGATTTTCCGGTTCCCGCTAAATAAAAACTGGCAGTGCCCCTGAAACTCATAGCTTAAATCCCTAACCCTCTTCAAGATAAAATCAATATTCGCGGCGCGCTTAAACGCCCTGCTTGCCTTAATCATTTTTTGCGGAGTCGATTCAATAACTACAAATAAATAAGAATCTAGCTCTTTAACCCTTTGTAACTCTCTTTGAAAACGTTCATAGTTTTGGTTGCTTAAAGTAGCATGTAGATCAGAGCCTGACTTGCGATCTACATAAGTATAAGAGTAATGATCGCCAAAAAGAGTATAATCCCCTACGTCTAACTTATGCGCATCAGTCCGAAAAGAAAAGCTAAGAGGGGACTGCTCTCTAGTATCGATAGCAATTCTTAGATCCTCAGGGAGCGTAAAAGTAAAAAATTTCTTAGGTAGCCTCTCTCCGTATAAAGGGCACAAGCCAATCTTTTTTACAGCTTCATTATAGCTACCAAATATTTTTCTGTAAGTATCTATGTCTGGCAAAAAACAACTTTTGGCCTCCAAGTGGAAGGGGGCGTAGTGTCTGTCTTTTTTGAGTTGCCTTTTTTCAATCAACCCTAAAATATATTTTCCTACTTCTGGCGCAGGAGCCTTAGCGCACCATTTTTTAAGCTGTTGCTTTGTGGAAAAATCTCTCTCAAAATACTCTTCAAATTTTTTAAACGGTAATGGCTCCCCAGTGAGTTTATTCGCCCGCGGATAATGAAGGGTATAATATTCTGCTAAAGATAGGCCGTGCTGCTTTAGGTGTTTATGCAACGACCCCCTCCCCTCAAACTCCTTCTTGCACTCCGCACAGCGAAACATTTTTTTGCAGACTCTTTCCATTATATTACCTCTCGTTTAGTGATTCCTAAAACTCGAGACTTCCAATCAACCATTTCTTCTAGCTGATCCGCCTCCTTTTTAACTAACGTTTTTTGCATATCCGCCATTTTAATCATCAGTTTTCTTTCGTCCTCCTCTTGGAACAAGTGTACCAACGATAAAACAGAAGCGTTTCTTTGTTGTTGGTTAGATATTCTTTTGGCCCTTTCTCCATTGAGCTTTGCAATCATTTTATCTATCCGGTTTGTACATTGGTTGTACTCTTCGGATTTGGTTTTAAGCATTTCGGTCAAGCGCATGGTCAAATCATTCTGAGCCTCCGTATCGTCGAACATTAAATTAAGTTTTTGTTTTTGTTGTTCGATCTCTTTGAGATTGATATAATCCATGCATACATTAATATATAAATTTAATTCATCTGAAGTTAAATCAGGCTTGTCCCATGTAGATCTTATATACTCTGATTCTAAAAGTTCACGATTTTGTTTTGTAGGATAGGCGTTGATTACCTGTATAAACCTAGGGGCGGAAAGATAGGTCAATAATCTTTCAAGACATTTTTTATCCGCCACACTTATTTTGTCTATTTCAAACTCCTTGAAAACAACCTTATTAACCTTTTTAATGACAGTGGTCATAATCTTAGGAGGGGCATAACGATCTCCCGTTATCTCGTCTCGCAGATTGGTCATATTGGGAAATTCTTTATTAACAAAATCAGACAGCGCGATAAATTTTGCGCTCTCATAAAAACCTCTATGGTTGGTTTCGTCGGTCCACAACAATTGCGCAATTTCTCTTTTTGTCATTTCAGCGCAATAGTGCCTATGTACAAAATCCTTTTCATGCTCTTGTAAAAAATACTTGCTGCTTTTTTTCTTAACCTTGGTACGATACTCAAAGCCTTTTTCTACCCAAAATTTTCTTAAAACGCGTCCTCTAATAGTGCTCCCTTTTTCATTTGGATCTTCAAATAACTTTTTGGCAGCTTCGTTCAAATCACCATCAAGTTCCTTGAATAGCTCAATCGCCCTCTCTTTTTCCTTTTTAGATAAAATATATTTATTCATAAAAAATATCCTCTTTTTGAATGATTTTTTTTGCTATGTTTTTGTATTGATTTTTTAAATTTTTAATTTGCTTATAGCCCGCCTTCCTGCCTTTTTCGTTGCTCTTATATCCTAATATCCTTGCTACCTCTTCTTCGCTAATCCCATCTATAAAAAGCATCTTGTAAACCAAATAGTGCTTGGGGTTCAAGGCGGCTTTAATTCTAACATGAAGTGTGTCGGTGGCTCTGCTAATGTCAAAATGATCTTCAGGGTTGGTGTTTTTTGTATAAGCGTGAAACTCGAGTGAAAGGGGCATTTTTATATCATATGCATTTTTTTTAGTTTTTTCCCATTTAGCAAATAAATCACACTCGTTACACTGAAGGCCGCTCGGGGTGAAGGCGCACAAATTGGCAATCTGCCCCGTTCCTTGTTCTGCAGATTGATTGTATTCACAATTTAGACAAGGTCGGGCAAAATTAGAATAATGGTTTCGTAAAATATTTTTTAACTGATTGGAAATAATTTTGTTTACCCACGGTTCCAGTGGGCGCGACTGGTCCCATAAAGCCCATTTTTTAAAAATATGGGCCCTAATAATTTGAGCTACATCATCAAAATCAAACCAAGCGATGGCATGTAGGTGCCACTTGTAATATCTTTTACGAATCTCATTATCTATTATATCAACCCGGTCTTCGTACGTGGCATCTTTTTTATCCTCCATCCTCGGGCACCTGAGATTGTTGTCGTGACGCACATTCTGCCATAGATTGGGCGAGAAACTCTTCTTTGCTTAGCGGCTTAGAAGGAGCGGCTGAATCTCGAGGGGTCATATCTGTAGGATTTAAAGGATTATTTAACAAATCTCCTAATGTAGTTTTTGAATTTTCCATGTCTATTGAATAATCTAATTTCCCCAGCGTAACAGCTTGTTCTGAGGTTTCCTCTGTACCCTCTACAGAAGCGTCTGTCGCCATCCCCTTAAACTTCTCACCGCAGCCTTGACAAAACTTTGGTTTGTTAAGAGTATAGGTAGCTTTCGCTCCACAGTCTGGACAAAATATACTAGCCATTTTTTATAATTTTGATTTTTGGGATATTTTCAATTTTATTTACTATAAATTTAAGAATTTCACTTCTCATTATATCGTCCTTAGTGAACTCAAAACAATGGATTCCGTTGCTAGCGCTCTCCTCATCATCGAATGCATGCCACATTGTGCGGAAGCCTGTTTTACCATTAATGTCCGACTGAAGGGGGTCGCCACAAATAAACATTTTGGTATTTTTGCCAATACGGGTAACCAGCGTAACCAGCTCTTTCAATGTAAAGTTCTGTGACTCGTCAGCAATAATAAGCTTATTAGACCAATTAGCTCCCCTCAAATAATTAACAGGAGCGGCTGAGATAATCTTCTCTTCTGTCAACATTTTAATTTGATCATTTGCTAAAATCTCCTGCATCTTATCGGTCAAGGGCATCATAAACGGGTGGAACTTTTCTTCTACGTCGCCGGGCAAATGCCCCAAACCCCTGTCTGCACTCTCTACAATTGTTCTCACATAAAAAATATCCAAATCATTGTTTTCCTGAAAGAGCCTCAAGGCCGAATATACTGACATAAATGTTTTAGAACATCCCGCGGGCCCCGCTATGAACATTATTTTTGTTTTTTTGTCAAACGCTTTGTGTAAAAAATCTTTTTGTTTGTCTGTTAAATCAAAATGTTTAAAGTTTAACTTATACTTGCTTTCTGTTATGGGCAAAATTTTTTCCGTTACCTTAGGTTTCTTACGCCTAGTTGCCATATGTTACTAATGATTACACCTGTTAGAGCAGGAGGCACTTTTTTAGTGTAAAATTTGGTGAATCTTTTTACCATAGGTAACGTTAAAATATATTGTGCGCACAAAAAAAAACCCTGACTGCGGCGAAAACAACCAGAGGGTTCACTTTAATTGAACTTCTTGTTGTCATCGCCATTATTGCGATCTTAGCAGCTCTTCTGCTGCCTGCGCTAGCGTCAGCCAAACAAACTGGTTGGCAAGCAGCATGCATAAACAACCATCGGCAACTTAACCTCGCTTACACACAGTTTGCAGGGGACCACGAAAATAGATTCCCTTACGCCTCAGCTTGGGCTGGTGAGCCTACTGGTATGTGGGCGTGGGTTGCCGATAGCATGAGCGGAAACGGTCCATGGGGACAAACCCGTAGGCCT
>Ga0207984_1001090_pt1 | contig 14301 bp, 16 predicted proteins | sample ETNtaG_30_FD_185760 | JGI IMG/M metagenome (GOLD analysis project Ga0207984, IMG submission 185760) | Marine microbial and viral communities from oxygen minimum zone, Eastern Pacific Ocean - ETNP201306PF43B (SPAdes) (version 2) | ecosystem: Environmental > Aquatic > Marine > Oceanic ...
GACACACGGGTAGCCTGGGAGATGTCAGCAGACTGTGTAGGCTCGGTGGGTACCAGCGAGCTGGGGGCCGGCCCACCTTCTCCAGGCGTTGGCATCGATGCCGTCACTCTTTCTTCCTGGCGAAGTCGAGCGTCTAGATCATCATAAAGTTCGCGCTGGCGACGTCTGAGTTTCTCTAACTCAAACGTCTGGATATCGAGTTGATCACGTAAAGAACTGATTTCACGGCGTAAATCTTCTATCAGGGCTGCTGTTTGGGGATCAGGGCCGGTGAGCACCGGTGATGTCGGCGTGTCGTTCCCAGAGACAACGGATATCACAGAGACCGACGACTGCTCTTTTGTGGGAACACCAAATAACGACCGGGTTGTTTCCCGTATCGGCTGACACTCTCCGCTACGGGTGTTCTCTTCTTGCCCCTCGGGACAAGCTGCCCATGCGACGGAACTTGCAGACAAGACCAGGGCTACCCCAAGCATCAGCCGACGCGACGCGACTGCAGCGTGGGTACACCTTCTCATAGGAAACGCCGCGCCTGAGCTAAACTCCGCCGCTAACCCGTACTACTCAATACAGGATTTCAACACGGCGATTCAGCGACCAGGCACTTTCATCGTGTTCCATTGCGACGGGTCGCTCTTCCCCGTAGGAAATACTGCGTACGGCATCCGGCATAACACCCATTACCTGGAACAAGTCTGCCACTGCGTTGGCACGTCTTTCGCCAAGCGCAAGGTTGTATTCACGCGTGCCCCGTTCATCGGCATGGCCCTCCAGTACAACAGCCATTCCCGGATTTCCAGCGAGATATTCTGCATGTGCCTCAACAATGCGTTGCGCTTCCGGTGTCAAGGCGTTGCTGTCGAATTCAAAGTAGATCACTCGGGTGCCAAGAGGATCGTCGAGATCCAAAGTGTTGTCCGAAGTGACTAGCACCTGAGCCGAACCTGAGTCATCCGAACTCAATCCCGACGACGTTGCATCCGCCTGGAGATTGACGCTGGAGTCTTCGACTTCTGCTGAACCCTTTTTCTTGTTGAGTGCACAGCCCACCAGAACCACACTCAGTAATAGCACCAGAGAAAAATGAAAAATTCGTCGCATCCTGATAACCCTCCGTATTCGCTACTGTTTCCTAGAAGACCACGCGGGCTCTCGAACCTCTCCCTGGTGTAGCCTCAATATCTGTTTTATTCGTCCATCGGCTGACACCGCAGCAAGCACACCCTGATTCCCACGCTGTGTCGCGTACATAATCATGGCCCCGTTAGGCGAATAGGTCGGCGAATCATCTAGGGGACCGTCAGTCAATACCGTAAGCTGTTTGTTACCTGTATAGAATACACCAATCTGGTCACCGTTTCCCTGATTTGTCACCATTACCAGATGTTTACCATTTGGACTGTAGGACGCTCCCGCATTCTCGCGCCCGACCCGGGTCAAACGCTGAGCAGGACCGCCTGCTGCCGAAATTCTAAAGATATGCGGTCTACCGCTGCGATCTGAGGTAAAGACCAGGTAACGGCCATCAGGAGACCAGGCCGGTTCTGTATCAATCCCGGGATGTTTGGTCAGGCGCGTCAATCGAGACGCCGCGACGTCGAGAATATAAATGTCGTGGTTTCCATCCCGCGACAATCTCAGTGCCAGACGACGACCATCGGCTGACCAGGCAGGTGCACTGGCCGTGCCTTTTTCCTGAAGAAGTTTTCGCCGCTCACCGGTCTCTATATTCTGTACCCAGATCATCGCACCGCTGGTTCGACTGGCAAACGAGACATAAGCCAGGCGCTTACCATCCGGCGCCCAGGCGGGCGACAGAATCGGAAAGTTTGTTCGTAGAATCTGCTGTGCATTGTGTCCATCAGAATCTGCCACCATCAACTGGTACTGCCGAGTGTTACCGGAGTCTTTTTCAACTGTGACGTAAGCGATGCGGGTATCAAAGGCTCCAGGAATTCCTGTTAACGCTTCATAAATGTAGTCACTCACCTGGTGCGCAACCTGGCGCAACTGGCTCGATCCTACAGTCCAACGATATCCCGCGAGTAATTTCTCTTTGAATACATTGTAGAGATAAAAACTGACTTCATAATGGTCATTGCCGAGTTCGCTGACACGGCCGATCACCAAGGCCTCTGCTTTGATCAGGCGCCAATCCTTAAACCGAACCTGATCTGGATCGCTCGGACGACTCAGAAAGTCGCCGGGTGGTAATGACAAAAATCGGCCGGACCGGTAGAGGTCAGCCGAGACAATATTGCGAATATCCGCATTCGGTCTTTGCTGACCCTGAAATTGAAACGGTACCACCGCAATCGGGATACCGGTGTCCTGTCCTTCTGTGATTTCTATGGTAAGAACCGCCCATGTCGGCGCACTGAGTAGTCCTACTAATAGAGTAAGTACTCCAGTAATAAACACTTTGATCATTGAATACGCTCTAAATGTCCGGCTTAAATATGATTTGGAACTCCTGGTCCAACCACTTGAAGAAGCGGGGGTTGTCCGGGAACGGCAGCGGTGAAGCCTTGTAGACCGCGTTTTCCGCAGATCGACGACATGCGTCGTCACCGCTATCGCCGACCACCTTCACAGCTGTCACCTCTCCACTGACGTTGACCTTAACCGAAATAGTCACTTCCTGACCACTACAAGCCAGGCGATTGCTCCAATTTCCCTCGATCTTGCCCTTAATCGCGCCCACCAGACTGCCCAGCGCAGAATATGCGTCTTGTTTTTCCTGCTCGCGGGCCACCTCAGCCTTACGTTTCTTCTCAGCTGCGGCTTCTTTCTTACGTTTCTTCTCAGCTGCGGCTTCTTTCTTACGTTTCTTCTCAGCTGCCGCTTCTTTCTTACGTTTCTTCTCAGCTGCCGCTTCTTTCTTACGTTTCTTCTCGGCTGCCGCTTCTTTCTTACGTTTCTTCTCAGCCTCTTTCTTACGCTTCTTCTCGGCTTTCTTTTTGTTCGTTTCTTCCTGCGTTATGGTCGACCGATCGATAACAATGGCTTTAACTGGCTTGGCGATACTCGGTTTAATGACTTGCGGCTTGAAACTCAGGCTCAGACCCAATAACAGGCCAAAGGCTACATGTACCAATACAGCCAGAATCACGGCTCGAACCGGGCGACTGAACTTTCGCACGGCTCGATTCACAACCGACTCACTCTCCAGTTGGATCTGTTACCAGGCCTATACTCGGCACACCGGCCTGCTGCAGCAGCACCATGGCCTGAACGACCGCGTCATACGCCACCGCCTTATCTCCCTCCACCATGAACGGTGTCTTGGGATTATTACGCAATACAATGGCGGCTTTGACCCTGATCTCGTTGAGGTCAGCAACAGGCTGCTTATCTTCATTCAGATAATAAGTCCCCTCACGATCGACACGAACCACAAACGGTTCACTTCGATCATCGGCGACAGGCTTGGCATCCGCTGCCGGAAGATCAATAGTGACACCCTCCATCATCAACGGCGCAGTGACCATAAATATCACGAGCAGCACCAACATCACATCAATGTAGGGTACGACGTTGATCTCACTCATCTGGCGTTTATGCCGGTGTCTTGAGACCCGCATCAGTTGACTCTCATAGTTGTCAGGCTCGTCGGTTTACACCCAAAGCCTGCCGATTCACGATACTTAGAAACTCTTCGACAAACACTTCGTATCTTGCGATCAACGATTCAGCATTGCTTGAAAACCGGTTGTAGGCAATGACAGCGGGGATCGCCGCAAACAACCCCATTGCCGTCGCAATCAGTGCTTCGGAAATACCCGGTGCCACAGTGGCTACGGTGACCTGCTGCAACGCACTGAGCGACCGAAAGGAATTCATAATGCCCCACACCGTACCGAACAGACCCACATAAGGGCTGGTGGACCCGACTGTGGCCAGAAACGACAGTCTCGATTCCAAGGTCTCGATTTCACGACTGAGTCCAACCCGCATGGCCCGGTGAACGCCGTCAACCAACTCAGTACGGTCTACAGTGCCATTGCCCGCCAGTCGATTGTATTCGCGATAACCCGCGACAAATATGCTGGCCATTCCAAGAGGTTCTGCTTCCTCCTCGGTATAGCGCCGGTAAAGTCCATTGAGTTCACCCCCCGACCAAAATTCTGAATCAAAGTTGTCGGATTCCAAGCGAAGATTTTTCAGCGTCGATGACTTGGTGAATATCACAACCCAGGATGCCAGTGAGGCAAGTATCAGCAGAACCATCACGATCTGAACCAGCAGGCTGGCCTGCAGCATCAATTCCAGGATCGACATCGTGTCGTTAGTGACTGCAACTTTGACCGCTTCGTTCATACCGGTTAAGTTTCTCCCACAAGAGATTTAGGCATCGCTTTGGGCTTCAGAGTGTCAACATCGACACAGGCGAGCCGAACCTGACCTGTACACAGCACGTCGCCAGCCCGCACGACGGCTTGCTCCAACTCCACGCTGACCTTGCGCATCCGTCCTACGGCAACCGACACATCGAGATTGTCGCTCAACCGGGCCGGTTTGAGGAAATCGAGCGTGATAGCGCGTACTGTAAACATCAATCGGTCTGTGTCCGCCAGCCTGGCAACATCAATCCCGCACGACCGCAGCCATTCGGTGCGGGCACGTTCCATAAATTTAAGGTAGTTACCATAATAAACAATCCCACCGGCATCGGTGTCTTCATAGTACACCCGGACCGGCCAGCTGAATTGCTCAGCCACTGCCTTCTGGCGCGACAGGCAGACATGATCCGGAGTTCATTTCGCTTTCAGCCCCATGTTCGGCGCAATCTCTGTCATCGGAGTGATCAATTCCTGCAGATTTCATGTCATCTGCTTAGTTCTGCGACTCAAACAATGCACCCTGACCCGAATCCGGGGTTGGTGCTTTGAGACCAAAATGGGCCCACGCCGCTCGACCAGCCATGCGTCCGCGCGGGGTACGGACCAGAAATCCCGATTGAATCAGAAACGGTTCGACCACGTCTTCCAGCGTGCCCCGCTCCTCTCCAATGGCTGCGGCCAAACTGTCTACACCGACCGGTCCGCCGTCGAATCTTTCCATTACCGCCAGCAGTAACCGGCGATCGAGCCCATCCAGTCCGTATTGGTCGACTTCCAACATATCCAAGGCGCTGTCGGCAATGTCGCTGGTGATTCGGCCGTCAGCTTTTACCTGGGCGTAGTCTCGCACCCGCCGCAATAGCCGGTTAGCGATCCGGGGCGTGCCACGGCTGCGACGTGCCACCGCCGAGACACCGGCCGGATCTACCTCTACCCCAAGAATATCAGCCGAGCGTTCGACGATCCGGCCCAGCTCCTCAGGGTCGTAAAACTCCAGGCGCTGCACAATTCCGAAGCGATCCCGCAATGGCGATGTCAACAATCCCACACGCGTGGTCGCCCCCACCAGCGTGAATGGTGGCAAATTGAGCTTTATCGAGCGAGCTGACGGTCCCTCACCAATCAAGATATCCAACTGGTAGTCTTCCAGCGCCGGGTAAAGAATCTCTTCTATAACAGGGCTTAATCTGTGGATCTCATCCACGAACAATACATCGTGGGGTTCAAGGTTAGTCAAAATTGCAGCGAGGTCACCGGCCTTTTCCAGCACAGGTCCAGAAGTCTGGCGAAGATTGGCACCCATCTCGTGGGCAATAATATGAGCCAGTGTGGTCTTACCCAATCCGGGTGGACCGAATACCAGTACATGATCCAGCGGTTCACTTCGATTACGCGCTGCACCAATAAATATCTCGAGCTGCTCACGCATCCGCATCTGGCCCACAAACTCGTCCATGGTAACCGGTCTTAAAGTCCGTTCGATCGTCCGCTCCCCAGGACTGTCGATGCCCTCGTCAGGTGATACGACCGAATCTCGACCCGTCATGTTCGCGCCCCTGAAAGGCTGGCTAGCGCAGCCCGGATGAGTTCCTCAACACCTGCGCCATCGGATGCCGTACTGCGAATTGCGCGTGCTGCGTCAGTCTGCCGATACCCCAGTGCGACCAATGCACTGACAGCATCGTGCTCCGGCGTCAGTGAACGGGTTCCAACAAATGAAGATCCACCCTCTTCGATACCATCGAGCCGATCTCTAAGATCCACAATCAGGCGCTCGGCTGTCTTGCGGCCGATACCCGGTACCCGTGTGAGCATGGCAACATCGGCTGCGCTCACACACGCCACCAGGTCTTCAACCGTAAGACCAGAAAGAATCGCGAGCGCCACCCGCGGACCGACCCCATTGACCTTAAGCAGGTTTCGAAACACATCCCGTTGCCGCTGCTCGGTAAAGCCATACAGCAGATGTGCATCGTCGCGTACGACGACGTGTGTGTGCAGACAAACCTCACTGCCGGTCTCTGGCAAGTTGTAAAAAGCCGTCATCGGTGCTTCCAACTCATATCCGATACCGGCAACATCAACGAGCAGTCTGGGGGGCTGCTTATAAACCAGTTTGCCGTGTACCTGTCCGATCATCGTTCGATCTCCAACCGTTCAGACAGACTGTCCGTCTGCCTGTTGCTGCGTCTTGGCTACACGCTGTTCCACCTGTGCCGTGTGAATGTGGCATATCGCACAGGCCAATGCATCTGCAGCATCGGTGGGTGGTTTACGATCCATGCCCAGCAGCACCCGAACCATATGCTGAACCTGCTCCTTTTCTGCCCTTCCCGTGCCGACCACAGATCGCTTGATCTCCAAAGCGCTGTACTCGGATACGGCGAGTCCCTGATTCACTGCCGCCAGCATCGCGCTGCCACGGGCGTGACCTAGAATCAGTGCCGCATGCGGATTTGTCGCCAGGAAAACACGCTCTATGGCCACCGATTGCGGCTGGTACTGGACAATAGCGTCGCCAACACCGCTATAGATCACGGCCAGGCGTTCACCCAACTCACCGTCTCCCGCACGGATGCACTCGCTGTGCACATGACGCAGACTCTGCCCATCGATCTCAACCACGCCCACCCCGGTGACCCTGGAGCCGGGATCTATACCCAATACTCTAATCGGCGTCACAGTTGATTCACGGGCGTCGCCACTCAACTGGCGAACACCATATCCTCCGGGAAACTCGCATTGGTAAAAACATCCTGTACATCGTCCAGCTCCTCCAACGCGTTAATCAATAGCATGACCTTTTCCGCATCCTCACCCGCGAGTTCGGTCTCACTCGTTGGCCTCTGCACCACTTCGGCCAATTCCGACACCAGCCCTGCTGCGGACATCTGATCTGTTACAAAGTTTAATTTCTCGGGTTCGGTGATCACCTCAACCGTCCCATCAGGACCGGTTTCAACATCCTGCGCACCGGCCTCTACTGCCGTTTCCATAACCACATTTTCATCCACACCCGACGGAAAAATCAGCAATCCGACCTTGTCGAACAGGTAGGCAACCGACCCTTCAGATCCCAGGTTACCGCCATACTTGGTAAAAGCATGACGAACCTCACTGACAGTCCGATTGCGGTTATCGGTTGTACACTCCACCAGCACGGCGACCCCACTGGGGGCATAACCCTCATAGCGGACTTCTTCATACGACACGCCATCTAACTCGCCGGTACCGCGCTTGATTGCCCGGTCTACGGTATCCCGTGTCATGTTGGCGCCTAGTGCCTTGTCGGTGGCGGCGCGCAGCCGCGGATTTGAAGCCGCGTCACCGCCGCCTGCACGGGCGGCTACCGTGATCTCCCGAATGAACTTGGTAAACAGTTTGCCGCGTTTTGCGTCCTGCGCCGCCTTGCGAAACTTAATGTTAGCCCATTTACTGTGCCCGGCCATTGGGAGTTCTTCGTCGTTGTATTACTGTTTCAGTCAGTCGCTGTTTAGCGCAGCAGCGACACGCTCTAATGCATCCCGATTCGACCATGACCATACTTTTGTAATCGCATCTTCGATCGGTAACCACAGTCCGCTGGAGTGTTCGGCATCAGACAGTACAGGCTGACAAGTCTCTGGTAACTCAAGCGAAAAAAGATGTTCCTGATTATCAGACACACCTGGTGCATATCGATGACGGTATTCCGGCAATATAGGAAAAGTATACGTGTGCTGCCAGTTCTGCCAACCGGATAACGCTTTGATGCCGGTTTCTTCTTCGAGTTCGCGATAAGCCGCATCGGGTGCCGACTCGTCCGGCCATTTAAGACTGCCAGTAATGGATTGCCAGAATACGGGGCGATTGCGTTTGAGTAACAGCGTCTGCCCACTGATAGTGTAGACCACGACCAGCACTGACTCGGGTCGTTTGTAAGCAATCTCTGATCGGAGTGAGACCGCACTCATGCCGAGTTCGAATCGGGTACCGGTGCTTGTGTTGCACGGAGCCGGATTCCAAGATCACGCAGTTGGCTGCCCGCCACATCACTGGGAGATTCCGTGAGCAGGCAGGCGGCTTTCTGTGATTTTGGAAATGCGATCACGTCGCGAATGGATTCTTCTCCTGCCATCATGGCAACAATCCGATCCAACCCAAACGCGATACCACCGTGTGGTGGTGCCCCGTAGCGCAAGCCGTCAAGCAGAAACCCAAACTTTTCTTCTGCCTCCTGCGAGGCTATACCCAGAAGTTGAAAGATCCGCGCCTGTGTGTCCGTTCGATGAATTCGGATCGACCCCCCACCGATCTCAGTGCCATTCAGAACCATATCGTAGGCTCTTGAAATGGCAGCGCCCGGATCTTTATCGAGCAGCGGCAGATGGTCCTCCCGCGGTGCCGTAAACGGATGGTGAAGTGACTGCCACTGACCCGTATCGGGATCCTGTTCGACCAGAGGAAATTCGGTCACCCACAAAGGTGACCAGCTTTCTTCCGCCATCTCCAGGTCATGGCCAAGACAAACGCGCAACGCACCCAATGCATCGTTCACGACGGTTGCCGTATCGGCACCGAAAAATATCAGGTCGCCATCGACCACCTCTGTGCGTTTGAGGATCTCAGCGATGACATCATCAGGCAGAAACTTGAGGATTGGGGACTGCAAACCATCCCGACCTGCAGCAACCTGATTTACTTTGATGTAGGCCAGTCCTTTAGCGCCGTAGAGTTTGACAAAATCTGTGTAGCTGTCGATCTGCTGTCGACTGACCGAACCGCCACCGGGTACCCGAAGAGCAGCGACCCGAGAGCCCGGATCTGACGCAGGACCTGAAAACACCTTGAATTCGACATCCCGCATCAGATCAGCCACATCGACCAGTTCCAGTGGAATTCGCAGGTCCGGTCGATCGGTCCCGAAGCGCCGCACCGCTTCCGCGTAGGACAGCCGGGGGAACGGTGACGGCAGTTCAATATCCAGCACACCCTTGAACAAGTCACGGATCATTTGTTCCATGGTTTCCATGACGTCGTCTTCATGGACAAACGACATCTCGATATCCAACTGCGTGAATTCAGGCTGGCGATCTGCCCGCAGATCTTCGTCACGAAAACAGCGGGCAAACTGGTAGTACCGTTCAAAGCCAGACACCATCAGCAACTGCTTGAACAGTTGCGGAGACTGGGGCAGCGCAAAAAACTGTCCGGGATAAATTCGACTGGGTACCAAGTAGTCCCTCGCGCCCTCTGGGGTAGAACGGGTGAGTACAGGTGTCTCTATTTCAATGAAATCCTGTAGTTCCAGAAAATGGCGCAAATTTCGAGTTACCTGGTGACGCAAGCGCAGGTTGTTCTGCATTCGAGAACTTCGCAGGTCCAGGTAACGATGCCGCAGCCGTACTGCTTCGCCGGTGTCATCATCGTCGACTTGAAACGGCAAGGGATCACTGGCATTGAGAATTTCAATGTCGTGTCCCAGAAGCTCTATAGCCCCAGTAGGCAATTCGGGATTTTCAGTACCTTCCGGCCTGGGCCGTATCCGCCCGGAGACCCAGAGCACATACTCATTGCGTACCGCTTCGGCGATAGCAAACTGTGCCTGCCGATCAGGATCCATCACGACCTGCACCATTCCTGATCGATCGCGCAGATCGATAAAAATCACGCCACCATGGTCACGACGACGCTGAACCCAGCCGCACAAACTGACATCCTGGCCGTTCAGCTCCGGCGTGATCGTGCCACACAACGCGCTGCGGGAAACCCTATTCATAAAAAGATTTTCAAAAGAAACTGGATCCGTGCAGGTTTTACCCGGAAAGCTCAGTTTGTCGGCGATGCGGTCTTGGTGCCACCCGATTTGGACCCGGTTGCCGTCGAATCAGAGGTGGATTTCGAGGACTCCGATTTGCTTTCAGATGACTTGCTGTCGGTCGATTTAGTGTCAGCACTGGTACTGTCACCCGATTTAGTGTCGCTGGGGTTTTTCGAGGCGGACTGCTCACCACTGGTCTTGGCGTCTTTCGGTTTTTCCTTACCCGAATTCTTAAAATCGGTCTCATACCATCCGGAACCTTTGAGTACAAAAGCGGCGGCAGACACCTTTTTCCGAAGACTTTCTTCTCCACATTCGGGACAGAAAACCAGCGGGTCTTCAGACATTTTCTGTAACGCTTCAAGGTGGTGGTCGCATGAAACGCAGGCATACTCGTAGATCGGCACGTCAAATCCTTCGGTTATAACTGTTGTTCGCCTTGCCGACGCAAGGCTTAACCAACGTCTGTACAACCGCTTATTATAACCTTTGTCGTTTGGATCAGATAATTGGCGCAACCGCGGCAAGCCGCAGTTTAGGCGCCTTGCTACGCACTTTTTCCAAACAAGCGGACCTGGGCACCGGACAGCATATCGGTAAGTTTATGCCGCAATATCCACAGGCACACCAGTGACGGGATGACCATCACGGCCGTCAATACAAAGAATTTACCCCAGTCGCCGTCAAGCCAATCCACCAGAGCACCGGACGACGAGGCAAACAATGTCCGCCCAGCTGTACCAATCGAAGCCAGCAGCGCGTACTGGGTTGCCGTGTAGGTGCGGTCAACCAGCATTGAAATAAACGCAACAAAAGTGACTGTTGCAAAAGCACCAGCGAGATCGTCAAGCAGCACTGCGGCCGCAAACAAAACCTCCGAGCGACCCGACCAGGCCAACCAGGAAAACATCAGGTTTGTCACTGCCATCAGAATACCAGACACGAACATGGCTCTCACCAGACCGATCCGGATTGCAAATAACCCGCCAATCAACGTAAACACAACCGTGGTGATCCAGCCTATACCCTTTGAGTACAGCGCGATATCTGACTTGCTAAAACCCATTTCCTTGTAGAACACAATCGACATTCGCCCGAGAAACGCCTCACCGATTTTGAACAGAAAAACAAAACCGAGGATAGCCAGGGCTATTGCAAATCCGTTGCGCCTAAAAAAACTGAGCAACGGACCCACAACTGTTCCGACCAACCAGGCTACAACCCGACCCTTCTGCCCGCTAAGCGCCAAATTTGAAGCAATGATATTGTCTTGTTCTAATTGGTCAGCAACGCGATCCTCGGGAGACTGTTCAGGAACGAACATCAGTGCGATGTTGCACGCGATGACAATCGTACCCAGTACGAGAAATGTGGTCTGCCAGTAATTCTCGATACCTGCAGACTGAAAAGCCTGTGCCGTATTGAGAGCAACCACTCCCCCCAACTTGTAACCCGTCCACCAGCCCACCACCGCAATAGCCGCGCCGGCCGCCATTGAGCGACCTTCGCCCCGACCGATCTGCTCAATGCGCAGCGCGTCGATGGTAATGTCCTGTGTCGCAGAAGCGATCGCAATGACCAGTCCGATCGCAATCACACCCCAGAGATTTGCTGAAGGGTCGACCAGGCTCCACCCCCCCAGACAGACCAGTATCAGCGCCTGAAGTGTCACGATCCAGGCCCGACGATGACCCAGTCTGGGCGTGAGATACGGTACTCGAAGCCGATCGATCAACGGTGCCCACAAAAAATTGAATGCGTACACGCCGAAAATCAGACCGGCCCAGCCGATAGTGCTGCGACTCAGCCCATCTTCCTTGAGCCACAAAGACAAACTGCTGCCAATCAGAACCCAGGGGAATCCACTGATCATACCCAGCAGCAGAATGCGTGCCATCCGCCTTTCCAGATAGATCGAGAAGGTTTCAGACATCTTAGTCATCGATGCTCTCCCCCAGGACTGTGTTGTCGGTGACCACGTTCCTGATTAAACGGCGGTCTATCCTGTCAGCCGTTCAGCCATCGTGCACTGGTTTTGTAATCGATGATCAGCGGCGCATGGTCCGAAAACCGGTCATCGGTAAAGATCGAGGCCTGCTGGGCACGCGCGGCAATCGCGGGGGTTGCAATCTGGTAATCGATGCGCCAACCCACGTTCTTGGCCCAGGCCTGACCCCGATTTGACCACCAGGTGTATTGCTCGGACCGATCGTCCAGATGCCGGAACACATCGACCATGCCCAGATCGTCAAACAACCAGTCCAGCCACGCTCGTTCATCGGGCAGAAATCCGGAATTCTTTCGGTTTCCGCGCCAGTTCTTAATATCAATCTCCTTGTGGGCAATGTTGAAGTCACCACACAAGATATAGTCGCGTTCGCCGTTTACAAACCCTTTCAGCAGCGGCTTCATCTTTTTCATGATGCGATATTTGAAATCCTGCCGTTCATCGCCACTGGTACCGGACGGCATATAGACCGATACCACACTCAATCGTCCGTAGTCGGCCTGAACCCAGCGGCCTTCCCGGTCGAACGCCTTCCAGCCCAGACCTTCGGTCACACGGTCGGGTTCTCTCCTGGAATAGATGGCAACACCGCTGTAGCCCTTCCGCTCGGCATCAACGTAGTAGGTTTGGTAGCCCTCGGGGCTGAATTCCGGTGCTTTTCGCTGTTCCGGCTGAGCGCGAGTCTCCTGCAAACACACCACATCAGCGTCCTGTGCAGGCAACCAGTCGAAAAACTGTTTTCGAGCTGCGGCTCGTATCCCGTTAACGTTCAGCGTTATTATTCTCACCCTGGCACCCCAATATCAGTAAGAGACTCCCCTGAACCTACAAATGACCAATAGAGAACAGCAATTCCTGGAATTTGCCATGAACAGTGGGGTCTTACGGTTCGGTGAGTTTACCCTCAAATCCGGCCGTGTCAGTCCCTATTTCTTTAACGCGGGCCTTTTTTGCACGGGTGCGATGCTGTCTCAGTTGGCAGGATTTTATGCAGCTGTTTTATGCGAAAACGAACCTGACGATTTTATGCTGTTCGGACCCGCCTACAAGGGCATCGTACTGGCCACGGCCACCGCCGCTGCGCTGCACGACCAGTATGGGCGCAACGTACCCTTTGCCTACAACCGAAAAGAAGTCAAAGACCATGGTGAAGGCGGGACTGTTGTCGGTGCAGAACTCGCCGGCCGGGTTGTCATCATCGATGATGTGATTACCGCAGGTACCGCTATCGGTGAATCAATGGACATCATCGAATCGGCCGGTGCCCAAGCGGCTGCCGTGATCGTTGCGCTGGATCGTGAAGAGATCGTTTCGGATCAAGGCCAGTCTACAATCACGCAGATACGTGAACGCTATGGTCTGCCGGTTCATGTGATTGCCCGCTTCAGCGCCCTGATTGAAACTCTTCGCGCGACACCGGATCTTAAACAACATCTCGATGCACTGGAGGCCTATCGAAACCGCTATGGCGATCCAGCTGCTGACGCCAATTCCTGACGATGGTGGCGTCAGTCCCACCTTTACCAACAGCCACCACTACAGGTGCTGCCAGATTTGGCCTATAGCCCTACGGTATGGCAGCGAGTGCACTGCGGTAACCCTGCTTGGGCCCGTCGGCGATGCGCCCGACGGCTTTGTAGAAGGCTTCAAAATCCTGGTCCATCGCATTAAAGAGTCGCCGAAAATCGGGTACCAGGTCATAGTAGGCACCGATTGCAGCGAGATGTGCGTTATTCAGCGGTTGGGAAAACCAGGCATCCCAGCCCGGACCACCCCCACCCCTTGATCGCAGGTCCAGGTACGACTGCCGCAACGCGGCCAGCCGCTGTAATTTGCGCTGCGTCATGATCGAAGGCATCAAGTCTTTGGCATACAGTGCCGCCAGCTGCGCCTGGTGGTTCAACACCAGCTTGATCACCTCGTCACGCCTGCGGCTGCGATCTTCGAACGCATCGAAATCCATCTGTCGGTCCGACTGCGCTAACCACCGTCGTACCCCTTCGTGTTCGACCAGCGTGGCAAAGGATTCGTTGAATGTGGTGTCGTCAGTCACATAAATCACCTGATGGGCCAGTTCGTGGAACAGCAGTCCAGCCAGATCCTCTTCAGGCAAGTCCAGGATCGTGTTGGGCACAGGATCGGGCAAC
>Ga0207984_1001093_pt1 | contig 14262 bp, 10 predicted proteins | sample ETNtaG_30_FD_185760 | JGI IMG/M metagenome (GOLD analysis project Ga0207984, IMG submission 185760) | Marine microbial and viral communities from oxygen minimum zone, Eastern Pacific Ocean - ETNP201306PF43B (SPAdes) (version 2) | ecosystem: Environmental > Aquatic > Marine > Oceanic ...
GTAATGGCCGTCAACGGTGGCTCTCGCTCCCGCAGTGTAGGCGGGCCGGGCACTCAGCGCGGGGAAGCAATACCACCACTTGTAGAGATCGATACACGGCGCCTCGAAAGGTGGATAACGAGTCGAGGACATGTAAGTGCGCAGGTCTTCCATGTACTCGGTATGGGAGGTCAGTCCGCCGGAAGCGCGGGTGACCTTAGAGATGCCGTGGAGAGCAAAGGTGTCGATGTCTTCCTGAAGCGCCATCTTTCCCTTCACGGGAATGACACCAAAATGGTCAGTGGGCGGCAGGGGGATACGGTAAAGTACGTGCCCGTCCCGGACGGCGTGCAGCGGTCCGTATTTCGTGGCCAGTCCAGTGTCAACAGTGCCTTGAGGGAGATTGAGCGGAGCGCCGGCTTTCTTTGCCAGGGCCAGCACGGGCGGCAACGGTGCGAGGGTGATGGCCGTAGTGTCCCAATCGTCTTCGAAAGTGCGGTAATCGAATCGGTCCGCCACGATGATGTCATTTGCCTCCTGCCAGGCGATCTCATCACAGGCGACGGGGTAGCGAAGAAACGCTCTGCCCCAGAAACCCGCGGCTTCGGCAACTTTCGCCGGGAACAACTCAACCCACCGTGCAGTCTCGCCGGAGCTGAATCGGCGAACTCCGAAAACCCTCGATGTGAACAGTGCTCCGAAGCCTCCGGCATCAAACTCAAATGTCAGGGCCTGGCCGGTGACGAGCTTCTTCGGTCGTCGAGTAAATACGATGAGCTTCGGAACATCCCGCACTTTGTCAGAAGCATTGAGTAAGACCAACCAGTTTGCCTTCATCTCGTGCAGCAGAACTGCGCCCTCACTCGTCGGCAACACCCGGACTCCTGTGCCCGTCGGAAAGGCCAGATGCGTGACGCCACGAACCGGCAACTGGATGGTTCGCTCCTTGCCTTCCCACAGGATTCCCGGTGATGCAAGGGATGCGGTCCAACGGAGACGTTCCTTCCCTTCGCCACCCAATGCCACCGTCTTCGACAGCCAGGTCTGGGAAACAGTGGACGGTCTCAACGGTTGGCTGTCACGAAGCTGAACTGACCAGGGAGCCTTCGGATCTCCAGGTGAACGCATTTCGCCAGTCTCAGAGATGTTCTCCACCATGCCTGCCGCGTTCGTGAGCCAGCCAAACCGTCCGACGTTTCGATGGCTGAGCACCGCGAATCTCTCCGGTCTTTCAATCCCCAACGCCCCGCAGACACGGGTGGCTGCGTCTCTTCTGGCCGCGGTCAAACGTGCAGCCGTGCTGCGAGCGGTTTCAAGCGCCGCCTCGAAGGCTCCATCTCTACCAGCGATCCTGTAAAGCATCCGGAGCGACAGTTCGTCAGCTCCGGACATTTCCGGGCGATCGCTCCAGACCTGACCACTGCCTGTCGAGACATAGATGACCTTCCCTTTACCGAAACTCCCTTCGACCACCGCAGGGCTGCCGTCGTCCCAACTGGCCAGCGTCTGAGTGCCCGGTTTGGCGCTGACCTTCACCCGGTAATGTCTCGGACCCTTCGATGAATCCAGCCCCTTCAGGCATGGCAGATCAGCCGGCTGAAAACTCCGGGCCACGGGATCGAAGGGATTTTCGCTGGCGGCTACAACCGGCACAACGTCGGCAAGACCCGGAGCAGGTTTGCCATAGACAATAGCCTTGCCGCCGCCTTGAAGATAGCTCTTCAGCTTCCGCACGCGGTGATCGCTATCCTGCCAGCCTTCTGCCTGGACGAGCGCTGCGTCCACCACCAGCTTCGCTGGCCAATCCCTGAAGGCCGTAATATGCATCGCCAGCGGCCCGGCCAGCATGCGTGCCCAGCCTTCGGCATCATCATTGTCGAGCAGAGCGACCACTTTGAGAGCCAGCAGGCTGTTCCCGGCGGCAGCCCGGTAGTCGAAATAGAAAGGCATCTTTGCTGTTACAGCATTTCCGCCGAGTTTGAATTGAAGAAACTTCGGCCCGTCCTTCAGGCCATCCGGCAACTGCACGGCTAGAGTGCCTTCCTCAGCAGGAGGAACATTCATTTCTCCACTGCCCTCTGCTTCCGCTTGTCTGTCATAGGTGGTGAGTTCCCAATTGACTTTGACATTCGCGATGGTCGTCCCCTGATTTGCCCATCGGAATTCGACTTGTTCGCCAGGGCTGACCGCATACCCGAGCCTCTCATAGTTCCAACCCAGAAAACAGAGGTCTCTGACCGGATCGACAACCGGAAGCACTGCGAGATCGCCTCCAGCGGTGTCGGCATCAACTGCAATTCTGATATCGGTCAGCCGAGCCAACCATCTGAAAGAAGACAGGCGTATCCTCACAAAGCGCGCCGGAACTACCATCGACGAGGCATGGAAGGTGACATGCTTCTTCTCTACGGGGTTGCTTGCACCTTGGCGCCGAACTCGCGACCACTCGTGCCAGACTTTTCCATCCTTCGAGACTTCCACCTCCAGGGCCGATACATACATGTGCCGGCCCAGATCGTGCGTTTCGATGACAACTTGCTGGACGCTGCGCTGTTTGCCGAGATCCGCCACGGCAAAGAGCGGACGCCTCGGGTATCCCGCAGTCGTAACAGACGTACCTGGCTTGCCGTCCGACAAGTTCATGGGATTGCCATTCCACTGGCCAGCGAGTTTCACAGACTCCGGCGCAATGAATTCAGGTGGCCTGGCAGACTTTTCAACATGGACTTCGTCGAGCAGTGTCGTGTGCGGCGGAAAGAAATCAATCCGGGCATTGTCGCTGTCGCGAAGGGCTGTCGCGTTCAGCACGTAGGGCTTCCATTCGGTGGTCAGAGGAACTTCCGCGCTGAGGCCGAGCCCACCATAAGGAGGAGTGTGACCAATGAGCGAAACCCTCATCAATCCCTGCTTCACTGCCCTTGCGAGAAAGCGCACGCGGTAAAGCTGTCCCCTGCGAACTTTGAAAGGCCCTTGGTAGACCTGAACACTTGAGACGTTGTCCTTTCTGCGAATGTTTACCTGAAGCGCGCCGCCTCCCTCACGTTGGACCAGCTCTGCTTTGCCATCCGCCTGTCCAGGCGCGAACCAGAACGACCAGGTGGCGAGATCCCGATCGAAGCCACCGTTCTTCAGAAGCGACTCGTCTGCAAGAATGCCAGTGATGCCGCAGAGGTACAGAAGGACTTTCATTCCCATTCTCCCGTGAAGCAGTCTCCATCGCATAATCATCCAACCATAAACATCAACTCAATCCCTTTCGAGCCCGATCTGGCAATTGTTCAGCTACGACCGTTTGCTCGGAGGTTTGAGGCTGGTGGCCCATTTCGGTGCCAAGGTTCTGCATCGTCTGCTGCAAGGATATTAATCCTGAGCGTGCTCACGACTTGAAAAAGCTACAGCTCTGAGCCACAAGGCATCTCTGAATTTGCCGACTTCAGACGAATCTCGAAGGAGGAAAGCCATGAATATCATCGTCATTATTTCGGACACCTTTCGTTACGACCATCTGGGCGCGAACGGTAACGCCTGGATCAAGACACCGGAGTTGGATGTCTTCAGCAGGATGGCTGTCAACTTTGACAATTATTACGTCTCGAGCTTCCCGACCATTCCAACGCGCACGGACTGGTTTACGGGCAGGTACGGATTTCCGTTCTACGGCTGGCGTCCGCTGGATACCAACGCCACGATTCTGGCGGGCGAGTTAGCGTCGTCCGGTTACATCAATCAACTTATCGTGGACTGCCCGCACATGATGAATCGGGGCTCGCACTTCGATCGGGGCTTTCATGGTTGGGATTGGGTACGGGGCCAGGAAGGAGACACTCCGGCGACATGGCTGAACCATGAAGTGAAGGAAGTCGTTCCAAACTCCAAGACCAGGCGCAGTCCAAAACCTTTTGGCGGAACGCTGGTCAACAAGCATCTCTGGCAGAACCGGTGGTGGGATTCCGAGGAAGACACGTTCGTTGCCCGGACTTGCCGCAAAGCATGCCACTGGCTCGAGCACAATCACAAGGCAGAGAAGTTCTTCCTCTGGGTCGATTGCTTCGACGTACACGAACCGTGGGATCCGCCGGAGTATCTGATGCGGCTCTACGATCCTGACTACGATGGTCCGCGCATGATGCACCCCAATTACGGTCGCGCCTCCGATTACAGCAAAGCCGAGCTTAAGAACATGCAGGCCAACTACGCTGGGGAAGTCACACTGGTCAGCAAGCACGTGGGGCGAGTCCTGCGCATGATCGAGGACCTCCAACTCTTCGACAACAGCGTCGTGGTTTTTATGGCCGACCACGGCATGTACCTGGGTGAGCACAACCGCACTGGAAAAACCAATATCAGCGAATCAGACAAACGGGGTTCCTGGCCGCTTTACTCGGAAGTGGCGCACATACCGATGCTCTTTCACGCGCCAGGTGTCAAAGGTGGACGCCGGGTCAAAGACATCGTCCAACCGCCGGACATCATGCCGACGCTGCTCGATCTGGCCGGCGCCAAAGTTCCTGATGTGGTGCACGGCCGCTCACTGAAGGGTCTGCTCTGCGGACGAAAAGCAGAGACTCCACTCAAAGCCGCGGTCTCCAGCCCACACCTTCTCGCGGGCCAGCCAAAACTCACGGTCACGGACCGCCGCTGGTCGGCCATCCTCTCGGCAGACGGACACGCCAGACCGGAACTCTACGATCGCAAAACCGATCCGTCGCAGAGAAAAAACCTTGCCAAAGAAGAATCCGGTGTCTTAAGACGGTTGCATCGGGAGGCAATGCGATTTATGGAACGCGTTGGGGCCGGGGACAAAGCGATGGAGAGGGTGACGAAAGCTTGTTCATGACTGGCAGCCCAAGAGATACTTGCGATGGCTGAGCGCAAAAGAACATCCACGTTCGCTCTCGTTGGGGTTCTTGCTGCAGCAACGGGGCTTGTGTTGCTGCTTCTGTGGTCGTACCACACGGACGGAGTGGCGTTTCAGTTTTTGCGGGACGATCTCGATTCGGTAGAGAAGATGGCGCGGCTTAAGCATTATTTCGCGCAGTGGGGCGGATTCGCTCCGATCGTCTACATCGCCGTGGTGATGGTGGAGGTCATTGTTGTTCCGATACCGGGCGCAATACTTTACGCGCCTGGTGGCGTCATCTTTGGCGGGCTCGTCGGGGGACTGCTGGCCCTTGTTGGAAACGTTCTCGGTGCAGGCGTCTCCTACCTTCTGATGAAGTGGCTTGGAGGCGTCTTTCTGCAGCGGTTGAAGGAAAACGAAACGCTCCAGGAGTATCAGAGCGCTCTGCAGGCGAAAGGGCTGTGGATAGTCTTTCTCCTTCGCGTCAACCCTCTGACTTCGTCGGACCTCGTTTCATACGCGGCAGGTCTCACCTCGATTCGCCTCTGGCAGGTAATGGTTGGCACCTGCCTTGGCATGGCCCCGCTCTGTATCGCGCAGGCGTACTTCGCCGAGAGTGTCGTTACTGTATTTCCCTGGCTCATCTACCCGCTGGCCTGCCTGTGCCTCGTCTACGCGGCCGGCGTCCTCTGGCTCATTCATCGTCAGTCCGGTCGGCCTTCCCCGCCTTGAAGTCGTCGTATTCAGCTATGTTGACAGTGTTAACTCAGTCCCAGGGAGGCCACGGGCTTGCCCCGTGGTGGTTCACGTTTCACTGCGACAGATTGTGAAACTCCACGGGGCAAGCGACAAGCCCGTGGCCTCTTGAAGTTAACATTGTCACGTTTCTGATACGGACAAAAAAAGGTGGCACAGGCGTTGTCGCCTGTGCCACCTCTAATCTCTTTGCCCGGTCTGTGCCTACTTGCCGTTACAGAACTGGGGCAGGTGTTCTTTCACGAGCGCTTCCATCTCGTCTTCGGAGATCGCGGTGTTCCGGCCAGTCTCGTATTCGTCCATCACCCAGCGGGCGATCTTGACGAGTTTCAACTTACCTAGGCGGTCTTTGCCCTCGAGGCCGAGGTAGTTGTTGACCCAGTGCACAACGCCGTCGACGCCGGATTTGTCCGTAATGGCCACCGAGTGGGGGCGTCCCAGGACTTTGTCCGTATCGAAGATGTTGTAGATCCGTTCGTCTTTATTGAGCCCGTCAGCATGAATACCGGCACGGGTGACGTTGAAGTCACGGCCGACAAACGGGTAGTTGATAGGGATGTCGGATCCAATCTCGTTCCTCATGTAGTTGGCGATCTCCGAGATCACCCGGAGATCCATTCCGTCGGCGGTGCCCCTGAGGGCGGCATACTCGATGACAGCGCCTTCGAGTGGCGGATTACCGGTACGTTCGCCGTAACCAAGCAGTGTGCAGTTGACGAAGTCACATCCGTAGAGCCAGCAGGATGAGCCGTTGATATGCACTTTATGGAAGTCGTTATGGCCGTGCCATTCGAGACGGTCGGACGGGCAGCCACACTCTTTGCTCAGCGTGTGAACCAGTTTCGGTATGCTCCGCGGCAGCGCAGCACCCGGGTAGCTGATGCCAAACCCCATGGTATCGCAGAGGCGAATCTTGGGTTTCAGATGGTCCGGAGCCTGCTCGCCCAGCTCCATCAGACGCTGGACGTAAGGTACGACGAATCCGGGGATGTCTGCACGTGTGAGGTCCTCCAGGTGCAGGCGCGGTCGGATTTCGTTCTCGATGGCCTGGCTGGCCATGTGAACGTAGAAATCCATCGCCTTCTTCCGGTCCATCTTCAGTTTGTAGAAGATGTGATAATCGGAAGAGGAGGTCAGCATGCCGGTCTCCGCCAGTTTCATTTCCTTGACCAGCCGGAAATCGCCTTCGTGGGCACGTATCCAGCCTGTAATCTCCGGAAACTCGTTGCCCTGCTCGCGACAGCGGTCCACGGCTTGACGATCTTTCTCGGTGTAGAGGAAGAACTCGCTCTGGCGAATGATGCCTTTAGGGCCGCTGAGCTTCGCCAGGAGATTGAAGAGGTCGACAATCTGGTCGACGGTATAGGGCGGTCGGGCCTGCTGCCCGTCGCGGAAAGTCGTGTCGGTGATGTACCAGTTACGCTTCAAGGCTTCCTGGGGATCGAACTCGACAACTTCGCCGTTTATCTCCTCATAGATCTTCCCATCGAAAGTGATACGCGGAACTTCGACGTGCGGGAAGAGATCTTCCAGAAGGTTGGGCTCTTCGACTTCGGTGAGATCTTTCAATTCCATGACAAATCCTCCTACCAAAGGTTAATAGATGTTGGGGTCAAAATTGCCGAGGCAGCAGATCGCTGCCAGGCAACCAGCTTGTCGTTCTCAGTCCACCCCAAGGCAGTCGCTTGTAACTACGACGCTACCCGTGTTGTTCGGCGACGACATTGGCGATGTATTCAACGGCGCTACCTACGGTCGAGACAGAGAGGGCTTCCTCTTCATCCATCTCGATGTCGAACTCTTCCTCGAAACCGGCAACCAGTTCGACGGACTGCAGGGATTCGGCGCCGAGGTCTTTGGCGAAATCATCTCCGTCGTTGATACCAGTAGTCTCGATTTTGAGAAGTGCTGCTGTGACCTTGATGATACGCTCGCGGATTTCTTCGTTGCTGGGCATTTATGCTCCTCCAATTTAGCTGGCAAAAAGTCTCAAAAACAGTGTCTCAACCGTGGCGGATTTCTCGCCGGGCTTTCTTTACAGCCTCCATTCGTTCTTCGCGTGTCAATTCACACGCGTGAGTCAGCAATACTCTGTCCGCCTCTGTCAGTTCAACTTTTCTTCTTCCCATCGCGGTCTCAGCCGTGCCGAGAAGGTTCTTAAGCCCGAATCCTTTGAAGGCCTTACCGTTCGCGAACAGGCAGAAGGATGGAACGTTCTTCGGCAGGATTTCATTTCCCCCGAGGATGTTGGTCATCATTCCAACGATGGTCCCGGTATTAAACAGGGTTCCGATGCTCGTTTTGGTGTGGTCACCGATGAAGCTGCCTACCTTCGTGTCGTTGGTATCTATGGTCTGGCCGTTGAGTTTAACTTCGACGGTGGAGTAATCGTTCTTGAGATCGCTGTTGGTGGTCAGGGCGCCGAGGTTGACCCATTCACCAACGTACGCGTGGCCGAGGAAACCGTCGTGGTACTTATTCGAGTAGCCGTGGATGATGGATTCTTCCACTTCGCCTCCCACGCGACAGACGGGGCCGATGCTGCAACCTTCGCGGATCTTTCCACCGACAATCTGGCTGTCTCTGCCAATGAAGCAGGGACCCTCGATCCTCGTGTGTGGGAAAACGATGACGTCCTCTTCGATGATGATCGGGCCACCCATGGAATCGAGGACAACCGTGGGATGGATGACTGCTCCAGGCGCGACATAGACTTGGGATTCATCACCGTACACGCAGGATAGCGGGTGCAATTCGCCGTGGACTCCCGATTTGCCAAGGGACTCGAAGTCAGCAACGAGGGCATCGGCATTGTGGTGAACCAGATTCCAGCAGTACGAGATGAGTTCTTCACCCACTTCCTTTTTGGGAAGCGCCTCGCACAGATTGCCAAGGAGTTCGCAGAAGCTTTCCCCCTGGCATCGAGCAACGGTTTCGCTGCTGGCGCGAATGTAGACAACGGCATCTCCGGATGTACCAATCTCGTCAGGTCCTTCGGCTGAAACCTCGGACTTCAGGCAGAGCCATCGCCCGTTGGCGATCAGCAGGTCCTCGTTCAGTGCCGAGACATCGTTGACCGACGCTCCTTCGTTCCTTTGCAGAAACGTGTCGGCCAGATGGTTCCGGATGAAGTACGCCACTTCGAGGTCGGAGAAGTTCCGACGAATCTTGTCGGCCAGAGAATTCGCACCGCACTTCAGATCGAAGATCGGACGAATCAGGGACAGGGGATAGAAATTCTCGAAGGTGCTGTCTTCGTAGATGACCAACTTCATGATTCGCTCCTTGGATCGTGCTTGTCTCTCGTTGTAATGTGTGGAGTCGGTCGGTTACCACTCAAGTTTCAGCTTGCCGGCAGCGTCCTGGGTAATGATCCAGGTTATATTCTGGTGCAACTGCAGTGAACTGGCCGGGACCGTGGCCGTGACTGGGCCTTCGATGGAATTGGCAACTGCGTCAGCTTTGTTTTCGCCGTTCGCCATCAGCAGAACTCTGCGAGAATCCAGAATCGTACCGTTGCCCATGGTGATGGCCTCGGTCGGCACGTCTTCCTTCTTTTCGAACATCCTGGAATTGTCAGTAATGGTGCTTTCCGTCAACTTGACCTTCCGGGTCCTCGAAGAAAGCGACGAGCCCGGTTCGTTGAATCCGATGTGCCCATTGCTGCCGATTCCAAGGACCTGGTAGTCGATTCCGCCCGCCATCCGGATGGCTTCCTCGTATTGCGCGCCGGCAGCTGACAGATCTTCGGCATTGCCTGGCGGGACGAAGGTGTTCTTCTTGTTGATATTAACGTGATCGAACAGTTCCTTGTTCATGAAGTAGCGGTAGCTCTGATCATGATCCGGATCGAGCCCGACATACTCGTCGAGGTTGAACGTGATGACCGTCGAAAAGTCCAGGCCCGTCTCCTTGTTGCGACGGATAAACTCCTGATAGAGGGGAACGGGAGTTGTGCCCGTGGCCAAGCCCATTACGTAAGGGGTTTTCTTTGCCATATCCTCTTCAATGAGGTCCGCGGCGACCTTGCCCATTTCCTGCTTGTCTGAAACGATAATGACCTTCATTTGGGGTGCCCTCGCGTTGAAATTATTGTCTCCGGGTTGCCTCCCTGTCCAGGAGCGCCTGTGCGAGCGGGGGATTCTAGATAACGAATCCGGAAATGCGAACGAGACCGTGTAAATGTGGTGGATCGTCGATCCAACGGCCCTGCTACTTCGAACTTCTACGATTAACTTTGAGGCCGATCTCATGAGTCATCCACCGGCATGATCAACCTCGACGGAAATTCAGGTGAATGATGGATGGTCTGTTCGGCCTTCCGGAGCTCCGTATCCACTAGATCGTTTCTGCCGGTGTTGTGGTTGCGATCGTGGTTGGGGAAATCGCTGCTGGTGATCTCGATGCGAATGCGGTGGCCTGCCTGGAATTGAATCGCGGCAGCGCTCAACTTGATTCTGAATTCCGTCACCTCGCCGGGATTCAACAGCTCTTCGGTGTCATACGAGTTCCGATGCCGGGCCCTCATAAAGCCATAGGAAACCTCGGTGGCCGGGCCGTCCGGTTCTTCGTCGATCAGGCGTGCGAAGAAATCTGTGTCGGGAGCGGAGGAAGACGCGTATAGGACGACCTCCGGATAGCCCACAACTTCTACCTCCTGGTCCAGTGGCTCAGAACGGTAATAGAGGATGTCCTGGCGATGCTCGAGTTTTCGACGATCAGCGGGGCTCGAGAACAGACTGCGACTCCACAAAGTGGGAACAGGATCGTTAGGGTCGAAAGTGTACGTATCGCACGAGCCGGTCTCCTGGATGCCGTCGAGGAGACGTCCGCTGCCCTCAGCCGATGCCTGACCATCGCTGCCCATGTAGAGAGTTTTCTCTTGCATGGGCGGAGGCCACGTCTCGGCATTCTTCCACTTGGCAGAGCCCATGACGAAGTATCGGCAAGGTGGTTCTTTATCGATTCCGTTCTGAGCCCCACCGAGCCAATAGCCGAACCAGCGAAGGATAAGATCGTGGATATCAAGCTGTGCCTGTGGCCCGAAATCGATTTCGCCTATCTTCCGCTGACCGATGGTGGGATGACTCCACGGGCCAATCACCAACTTGGTCTGCTGGCGGGCCTCGGCGGTCTGGGCGTTCTCCTGCATGAGTTTGAGGTGCGCCATCGTTCCGCCGCAGTGGTCATACCAGCCGCTGAAATCGAGATTGGGAACAGACACCTCCTTGTGCACCTCGTCAAACTTCCAGGGCCTCCGGTTTGGATGCTGCAGCCAGTCTTCGGCATACTCGGCCAGACCGGGCGGGAGGTGATTCTTGACGTCCATCCAGGGCATGAACCCCAGCCAGCGGCCGTGTTCAATTTCATCCCATACTTCCGATGCCTCAGCCGGTGTGTGCGGCCCGGGCATTCCATGACGGCGACGCAGGTCGGGAGCGATGGTGGTCATCCACCAGCGGATGCGTCTGCCCGGCTTAAACGCGCCCGGCCAATCTACTTCGGTCAGTTCAAGGGGGATCGACCACGCGCACATGGCCACCAGACTCGGTGGACGCAACTTTGCCGTTTGCCATTGCATCCACGCGTTGTAGGACGCGCCGATAGTGCCGACCGATCCATTGCACCATTCCTGATTCGCCACCCATTCGACTGCATCGTAACCATCTTCCGCATCGCCGGTATTCTCTACCGTAAACGGCACATAATCGCCTTCCGAAGCATACCGGCCGCGCGTGTCCTGAGTGACTACAACATACCCAGCCCGAACGTAACGCTCGTAACCCGCTCCTGGTTTGCCATAGGGCGTGCGGAGCAAAAGTCCTGGAAATGTGCCACTGGCATCGGGACGAAACACATTCGATCTCAACAGAACACCATCCCTCATGGGAACGTCAACGTCTGATTCTTTGATGATGCCGAGGGCGCCTTGATAATCGCTCATGATGTGTAGTTGGGATGATGGTGGGACAGAATGACGGAATCTCCAGGCTCTCGGACTCTATCGTCATGTTCTTCCCAATCATTATCCGCAAGGCCATCGCAGTTCCATCCATTCTGTGAAGTCCGGCCCTCGAATGGGATGGTCATGGTCCTGATCACGGGCGCAGATAAGGCGAATGGCACCAGGCAAACTGGACCCAAGATTGTGTTTTCCGGTGACGCTTGAAACAAGGCGATTCGGCGTTACCTGGCCGACACGTGACCTAGAATGTCACGGCTTACAGGATCCTCTGTGGATTGCCTGTGAAGTCTCGCGGCCATTCGATGAAGCTGTTCGGCCTTCAGAAATGTGCCGTGCCGGACGACCTGCTTCACCTTCGCGACATCGTGGATTTCCTTTGTCGGATCACCAGCAGTGATCAGAAAGTCAGCCTGCAATCCGGGAGCGATTTCGCCTACCTGTTTGCTGATCTGCATGACCTTTGCGGCATTGCTGGTTGCAGCGCGGAGTGCGTTTACAGGAGCCAGCCCTGCATCAACCATTTGGATTATTTCATCGTGCAAACTGAAACCAGGCACGAGATATGGGAATGGCGAATCCGTGCCCGCGATAATGGTGATGCCTCGTTTCTGCATCTGCGCCAGGCACCTCTTCATTTCCACCACGCTTCGCTGGAGATTCAGTCTGGCCTCCGGCAGCCCGAACCGATTCGGATAGTTTTCCCAGGCTTGAAGGAACGCCGGGTGCACCCACCTCAATCTCTTGTCCTGCCGGAAGGCAGGCTCGTTGGTCCGGCCGATGCGATCCCAGACGACCAGGGTAGGGCACATGACCAGTCCCGAAGGCAGCAAGTCGTCACACAGGGCATTCAGTTCATCGACTGAACTTTGTTTCCATGCCGCCGCGCAGCCGCAGAGGTGTTCGATTTCATTGATCCCGGCTTCGGCTGCTTCTTGCGCGCTGAATTTCCCCAGGTGCGCGAGGATGTATTTGCCATGTCGCCGAGATACCTCCGCCGCTCCTGTCATCTGTTCGTGGGTGATCGTGACGTAAAGCTTGATGGCATCGACGTCCTTCTTAATCTGCGATTTCACCGAGGCTTCGATGGCAGCCCGGTCCTGGTGGGGCTTTCCCATGATTGGCCAGTGTGCTTCAGGGCCATCCAGCAGAGGTCCGCAGCAGAGGAAGTTCGGCCATAGAATCGGATTCGCCCGCGCCCGTCGACGACGTTCGAGCACCCAGTCCAGGTCATTCCCAACGTCGCGAATGGTCGTCACTCCCGCGGCCAGAAAGCCTGGTCGCATCCAATCACAGAAATGCACGTGCCCGTCGATAAGCCCCGGTAGAACAGTACAGCCCGGGAAGCGATGTTTCCTGAGACCGCGCGGGACGGCCTCGGCAGAGCAGACCGCACGAATGCTGCACCCTTCTACGATGACCGCCATGCCACTGCGGGAGCGCGACCACCGGCCGTTCCAGATATTCTCGGGCAGGATGGCGTACCGTGCGGATTTCTGGTCCGTCATAGTGACCTCTGTAGCGCAGACGATCAGCGCAGGCTTCTGCAGACCCGTCACAGAATCCCGCATTCAGGTTTGTACCCGATGCGCCCATCTCAGACAGTTAACGATTAGATTATTCGCCTTCCGGGAACAGCTCAAGACCTGTGATCCAGCGTGAGCTGTCACCTTCGGTGACCCAGTTGATACGGATCTTGCGGCCCTTTTTCAGGCTGGCAAAGCGCTCACGAAGCTTCTTAGTGACCGGCATTGTCGAAGTCTTGCCTTCAATGGTAACCGTGGCGCCACTCTCCTGCAGGGATACAAACCTGGCATTGGTGACACCGCGCCGTACTCGATCTTTCTGAGACTTCTTACTCGACTCTCGCTCGCGCCTTTCGGCGTCCCGTTTCGCTCTTGCGGCGGCCCACTTCTTCTGCAGGGCAGGAAACTCAGAGGTTCTTACCAACACCTCACCAACCTGAAGGTTCCGGCCTTTGTGTATGCCTCCTACTACGATCGAATCACCAACCTTAAGGCTGGCGTATCGCTCGCGCATATGTCTGTTCACCACGAAGGGCACGTTCTTTCCAATCGCCTTCTCCGCATTCTTTGCCCTGTTCTTCTTCCATGTCCTTTCTATCCTGGCAATCCGGAGCACGAAAGTTTCCGGCCCCTTCGTGACAATCGTCCCCTCGACCATGCCGAGGAATCCGTTCATGACATCGGGAACACCTGGTGTCTCTGCATCTGCAGAGACTTGTTCACCGAAGCAGCAGGCAACCAAGCCTGAAAGCAAGACAACTCTGGCCACGGCCAATCGTGTTCTTTTCATTTCTGATCTCCTTGGGTAAGACCGGGGGTACCTGATTGCAGTGCTGGACAATGTGTCCCTCACCAAATCGCTAATCATCGTACGAAGAAGAAACGGATCTGCCCGTTTCGCCGCCGGATCAACTGACGGCTTCACGCAGGCTGTAACAGGTCAAGTGGCCGGTTTCCGTGCGCGAGTAAAGGCATCCGGGGCTTGCCAGGATCGCTGACAATTCGCTTTTCATTCAAACTGAATCCACACCGGGCTGCTCCAGGCGTGCACACCGTATGCACTGGAGATGTTCCAGTGTGGGTTTGACTCGTGCCCTTCGAACAGAACGTGGGCATAGTAATAGTGGCTCCCCGCTGCGCACTTGTTATCCACCCAATGAAGGTCGAGCTCTTCATCGCCGCCTTCCTCAGTGTGCACG
>Ga0207984_1001094_pt1 | contig 14258 bp, 3 predicted proteins | sample ETNtaG_30_FD_185760 | JGI IMG/M metagenome (GOLD analysis project Ga0207984, IMG submission 185760) | Marine microbial and viral communities from oxygen minimum zone, Eastern Pacific Ocean - ETNP201306PF43B (SPAdes) (version 2) | ecosystem: Environmental > Aquatic > Marine > Oceanic ...
TGCGATGGTGTTTTGGGGCGAGGGTAAAATCCGCCGCCGCTTGAGCTTCGCCGAGTTGCACAACCAGGTTTCGCGCTTCGCGCAGGCGCTCAAGGCGCGCGGCATCGGCGAGGGCGACCGGGTCGCCGGTTACCTGCCCAACATGCCCGAGACCATCATCGCCATGCTGGCCGCCGCCAGCATCGGCGCTGGTTTCTCCGGCGGGGGCGCTGTCTCGAAGAATATCCTCAAGACGGCTACCCGGGGGTATGTGGATAACAGCACGGTCAACCTGGGCGGCACTCTGACCATCAACAGCACGGACTTGTCCTCTTCAGATTCCCAGGTCAAAGCCGTGGCGGCCAGCCTTGGCTTCATTGCCGCGGCCGGCTCCGGCGCGGATGCCACTACGGAAATCACTTCCACGACCGAAGCCTACGTTAATCGGTCCGACGTGGATGCGGGAGGCGACATCCTGGTCACCGCTGCAGAGAGGCCGGACGCGTTCGGCAAGGCGGACGGGGTGGCCATCGCGGTCGGTTTCGGAGGCGGAGTCGGCTCGACCGATGTCAACACAACTCTCAATCCCACGGTGAACGCCTGGCTCGGCACCAAGTTGACCGAGATCAAAGCCGGGGGCAGCATCAAGCTGCGCGCACTTTACAACGTTGATGATGACGAGCTCCCAATGGCCCGGGGAGCAAGGAGCCAGTCCAGCGCTACGGGTGGGAGCCTGGTCGGGGTAGTTGGCGCGGATGCCCAGGCCACGCAGAAACCGGTGATCAACGTCAACGTCGTAACTAACAGCCGGGTCCAGGCCAGCGGAAACATCGAGATCAAGGCCCTGTCCAACCTCGAGCTCGATATGGACGTGGATGGGGATTCCGGCGGGTTGGTCGGCGTTGGAGCCACTGACGCTACCTACACCATCGATGTCACCAACGCCATAACCTTCGAGGAAGATTCTTCTGTCCAGTCCCTCACCGGAGCGGTGACGACAAAGGCAGAGACCACTGCCGATGGCATCAAGGCCCGGACCGACGGAGGAACCGGGGGCCTGATCGGTGTGGCCGAGGCGAACACGAATGGGACGGTGACCATTAAGACCACCATCGACCTGGCGGAACGTGCCGAAGTCATCGCGGCAACAGACCTGTCACTCGAAACGCACCTCAAACCCGGCATACGGAGCGAAGCCGAGGTGGATGTGGGCGGTGGATTTGCCGATGCGGCCACGAACGCTCCCCTGAATGCGACACTGACGTCATCCGTCACAGCCGCGGCCAAGTCCCGACTGACAGGAACGGAGACCGCGACCATGAAGGCTCATGTAACCTTTGTTGAAATGGTCGCTAAAACCGAGTCCGATGCCTACGGCCTGTTCGTCGATGCCGACGCGGATTCCAACGTGACAGTCGTTTCCAACGCCACCATCCTCTTCAAGACCGGAGCGGCGATCCTGGGTAAGAACTCACTGGTCCTCGAAACTTTGCAGATCGGGCCGGACGATGGGATCTTGAGCCATGCCAGCGCAGGAGCCCATGGGATTGGGGGCAGTGACAGCGATGGCAACAACACGACCACCCTGACCACGGCGGTTACCTTTGAAGGCGCGGATCTGACATCCGATGACCTGAAGATCACTGCCACGAAACCTTCAGACGCGATTTACGAAAAACTCGCCAACGACGACAAGAACGGAACCCTTACCAATACCAGTGAGGTCACCTCTACCGGCGCCACACTCGATGCGAACAACGGCAAGCTGACCATCAATGCAGACAAGGCCACGACCGACAACAGCTCATTACTGAAGGCCAACGAATTGGCTGTGACTGCTGTAAACGACGTCGTGCTGCGTATGAACTCAGGCTCGGTCACCGTCAAGATCGCTGGAACAGGTGACCTGACCATCAATGCGCGGGACAACATCAACCTGACGGAAATCGATGTCGATGATGGTAAGGCAGATATCACCTCCAGAGGCACCATCGAGGTCACGGATGTCGATGTCAGCAAAGACGTCAATCTGACTTCGGCCGAAGCCTTGATCGTTTACAGCGTGAAGGCCGGCGACGATCTCACTCTTTCTGCCATTGGCGCCATCAGAGAACCCGCCAGCTTTGACGCTGACATCGATGCTGCGGGCGATAATGTGAAGGTCACTTCCGGTCAGGTCAAACCCACCGATGGCACCGCGATCGAGACACAAGGAGCACTGACTGAGAGCTACGCCGTGGTCAACCCGGCTCTTGACCTCTCCAATGTGAATACAACCGGGAACCTCTTTATCAATGCCGCCGGCTACACAGGCCCTGTAAACATCCAGACCACTGGTAGTGTCATCCTCTTCGGGCTCGATCCTCAGCCGGGCCAGGCGATCACGATCGACGCAGACGGAGACATCATTACCGACGGCATCGATACCGGCACAACCGGGTCGCTGACCCTGACAGCAGATGGCAGCTTCATATCGACGGGCGAGCTGAAAGGCAGCCCAGTCAACATTACCGCCGGTGGCATCACTGTCTACGAAATAGACACCGATCCGACCGTGGTCAACCTTGATGCGGGAACCGGCCCCGTGGAATTGTTGGGCCCGGTCATCGCGGACGAGCTCAACGTCACGGCTGGCCGACTCACCGTGGATGTCGGTGCGGTGGGTACCTTTCCGGCCACCTTCAACTATACCGGTCAGACCAGCAACGACTCGCTCAACCTGATCAATGGAACTCCGGGCGACGTGTCATACAGCTTCACCGGCTCCAGCACTGGCACCTTGAGCAGCGACGGAAACACGATTAATCATACGAGCGTCGAGGTCATCACCGATTCTCAGGTTTCCACCAACCGCACCTTCAGCTTCACCAGCAGCAACGCGGATACGATCACACTCGGAGACGACGGTGTCACCGATGGCGTCACGAAGCTATCGAGTGCCAGCTCTGGTGCCACAGTCTTTTTCACCAACTCGGTCGAAACCTTCACCCTGAACACAGGCGACGGAGGCGACCACGTGACTATCCACAACTTTGACGCGCAGGATGGACAGGGCAACACTTACGGCGGCACGGTGACGGTCAACGGCGAAGACGGCAATGACACGCTTGATGGTGTTTCGTCCACCTATCCCCTCAATCTGGGTGGGGGCATTGGCGATGACGCCATCGCCGGCGGATCAGATATCGATAACATTGCCGGTGGCGAGGGCGAAGACAACATCCTGGGCCGCGACGGTAATGACCGAGTGGTCGGCGACAAAGCCCGCTTCAACAACGGCATCGATTTCACCGCGGTCAACAGTCTCACCATCACCTCCTTCGAGGCCTTCGGCAACAGTGACGACGATATCATCAACGGTGGTGTCGGGGATGACATCCTGGTGGGTGGGGTCGGGCAGGACACGATCACGGGTGAGGATGGGAATGATATCCTCATTGGTGACAATGCGATTGTCCTGCTCACTCCAGTCTTCATTATTACAACGAACGATGTCGATTCGGTGACGTTCGTCGTCCTCGGCGGCGCCGACACTCTCAGTGGCGGAAGCGGCAGAGATGTTCTGATAGGCGGCGCGGGAGGGGATACCTTGACTGGCGGTGCCGACGCGGATGTTTTAATCGGTGACCAGGGCATCTATACCGTCGAAAAGTACGAAACACAGAGCTTCGTTGATGGCGGGGGCAACTCAATCGGCGGAGGGCAGGACACGCTTACCGGTGAGGATGGCAATGACGTGGTTCTGGGCGGGGACGACCAGGATACTATTAACGGCAACGATGGGGACGACATTCTCCTCGGGGACAATGGTCAGATTACCAGGGACGCCACTGGGGCGTCCGACCTGACTGCCGATTCCAACCAGGTCACCAAGGGCGATAATGACACCATCAATGGCGGCGCTGGTGACGACGTCATCTTCGGTGGGACGCTGGTGGATACCATCAGCGGCGGCGAAGGGGACGACGTTGTTTACGGCGACCACGCCTTTGCAGATTTCAACGATCCGGCCAATCCCATTTTTGCCTCGACGGATACCGGCCCAGACGACAGCACCGGCGGAGATACCATCAACGGCGAGGCCGGTGATGACATCCTTCACGGGCAGCGTGGTGACGATACTATTAACGGCGGTGATGGAGAAGATGAGATCTATGGCGGGCTCAATGACGACCTCATCAACGGGGGCGCCGGACACGACACCATCCTCGGCGACCGGGGCGTTATCGTGCGCGCAGTTGATAACACCGGAAGCCCTGTCTTCGATGCAAATGGCAAATGGCATCGGGATGTCGTTACTTTTTCCGGTTCCTTTGAGATCAGTGACCTTATTGATATTGATACTACCCCGCTGTTCAGCACAGCCGGCACGGAAGCAAGAGAACTATTTCTGGCTGACCTCCTCCTCGCTGTGGGGAACCTCGATGGCGCAGGCACGCGCCAAATGCTGTCCAATGGTGCCTGGAACACGGACCTCCTCGTGCTCCAGGCGCTGGACGGCGGGGCCGGGCATGGCGGAGATGACACCCTCAACGGGGACGATGGTGACGATGCCATCTTCGGCCAGTATGGAGATGACACCCTCAGCGGTAATGACGGTGACGATTATCTCGCCGGAGGCACTGGACAGGACAATCTCGATGGGGGCGCCGGCACAAATTCCCTGATTGCGGACACGGCATCCGGTGTCACGCCTTTCCACTCCCAGCAACCCGCAAACCTGCAGGGCATCTTTGTCTCCGAAGCGGCGGCCGGGGTGGATGTAACGGTTGGTACCGAAACCTTCGCCGGGCAAATGCTACTGGGAGCTCTCGTATTCCCCGAAGTAGATCTGATGCCCATCATTGCCAATGATGCGCCCATCATGAGTTCGTTCATCCCCGAGAGTTTGAGCGTTGCCTTTGATTTAGCGAAAAATGATTCGATGACGGGCACCTCGGATGGCCGGCTGATTAAAGGCTACATCTCTGCAATTCCCGACGCGCTTCATCACCTCGACCAACTCCAGGCCAGTGACACGATCAACACCGGCAGTGGCAACGATTTCATCGTTGGGGATTCGGTCTCGACCGTCGCAGATTTCAAGACCAACAACTCAACGATTGACAACCTCTTTAGAGTCAAAGTCCTTCCTGCCCTGACCAGGCTTGTGAACCACCTTCATGAAACGGAACCGCTGTTTCAGACGTTCCGCAAAGCCAACGGCCTGGCGACGGAGCCTCATGACATTGAGCTGGGGAATGACACGATCAATGGTGCCGACGGTAACGACTTCATCGTCGGTGACAATGTCACGATCGTAACCCCCGTGCTCCTCGGCGTGCTGGGGGAAAGTGCCGAAACCGCAGTTCAGGATGGGCTCGATCTGGTGCAAACGCTCCATGATGTTCTCTATGTCGCAAACGACCTGAATCAAGTCGTCCTCGACCTGCAGAATACGCTGTTCGACATTATCGATTCCACCAATGGCCGGAACAGTATCATGAAGCTGCAAGGCGATGAAGACCTGCACGATATCATTGCCGGTCGCGACACCCTTACCTCTGGTGAGGGTGAGGATATTGTGGTGGGTGACAACGCAAACTTCATCATGCCTGTCATGACCGGCCTGAATTCCACAGTGCGAAGGCTGGATCCGCTGAACGGCAACGTCCAGTTGGTCAACCTGGATCTTCAACTGGCTCGCGATTATGGAAACCATGAAGCGGCGCACTACGATCCGTTCAACTTTGTCCGTGTGGGTCAAAACATCCGCATCGAGTTCTTTGACGAGTTCTTTGGCAATGACACCATCACCGGGAATGAAGGCAATGATATTCTGGTCGGCGACTATGCGACCATAGGTGTGCCTATCCTTGTAGACACCAATGACCTCAACAATCTCGAAGATGAATTCCGGGCCTTTGATAAGGCACTCGGAGACTTCGAGCAGAACATCGTCAATCGGCGGCCGGAGCGGCGTCTGGACCATACTCTCGAATCAGGCCTGGACGCCATCAGCGGGGGGGATGGCAATGATTCAGTCTTCGGTGACTATGTTCGGATCATCCGTCCGATCACTACCACTGGTACGGTCTATCGAGACTTTACTTTCTCAGTGAGCGAAACGGGATACCTGCCATTCATGAGGTCACGTGGGCGAAAAGTTGTTCTGGCCGATGACGTCATTCTGGGTGGTGATGGCAGCGATACCATGCTCGGACAGCGCGGGACAAACTTCATCAACAGCATCGAGAACGATTTCTTTGGCGACACGCGAGACCTTGTCATCACAGGCCGCCTGCAGGACCGGGTAGAGAACTCCATCAATACCACTGTTGACAACCTGATCAGCAAACTGATTGCTACGGGCAGCACTTTGAATCTGGAGGGTGAGCTTAATCTGAAGTTCTGACCAAGGACCAGAACTGGAATGATTGAGGAATGACGAATGACCAAAGAGCAATAAATGAAGGTCCACCGAACAGAAGACAATGACCAATGACTTTCCCTCCATTCTTCCCTGAACACTGAAACCTGAGCACTGAGTTCCTTTCTCAAGAGGTAACTGCCATGTCCCTATCATCAACAACCCCATACACTGACCCCGGCATGCTCGGGGGAGGCGTACGCGAACAGCGGGCGATCATGAATCACCTGCTTTCCGAAGGATTCCGGTCTGCATCGCAATCCGCGAATACCGACCAGGCCGCACGGGCCTTCAGCGGGGGGAACGTCGATAACGACCAGACCCAGGCTGAAGACGTCACCCAGACGGTCGTGACCTTGAACAGGCAGCAGATCACCATCCAGGCTGTCCAGGCCACGAACGCGAACGCAGCCAACTTCAACTCCAACTACCTGCAGCGCTACATCGCCGGCGCCAACGCCGAAGATTACCTTGCCAAGGCCGGCTCCCAGATCGCGCAGGATCAGAGCGGAGCCCAAGTCGCACTCGCGAAGCTCAGTGACTTCTCCGGCACTGACAGCGATGCAGAAAACGACATCAACCAGCGCTCGGACACGATCCAGCAGTTCGATATCGATCTCTCGGCCACGGTCAGCAATACGACCATCGCCAACGAGATCGGCAACGCGTTCAATTCGGCCCGCTTCCGCGAAATCCAGGGCAGCGTCGGAGACCTCCAGGCCCAGGCCGTCTTCGCGCATGGCCAGCGTCAGGGCAGCGCCACGAATCCCGTCACCCAGCGCGCCATCGCCGACGGTGGAGTCGCAGACAACGACATCACCCAGGACACAGGTATCACCAGCTCAAACAACCGCATCGATCTCATCGGCAGCTTCGACCTGAGCAAATTCGAAATCGGTAATCTGTCCCCGCGCTCGACAAACATCCTCGCCGCAATGAACGCCAATCCCAACCACATCATCTCCGCTGTGAGCAAGAGCACCGCCAGCCAGGATCAGAACCACCTGATGGTCGCAGGCGCCGGCGAAGACGAAGGCATCGTGGTGACAGAAAACAACGGCCGCGCCAAGAACACCGGCAACGCCTCGATGGATAACACCGAATCCACGACGGTGAACAATTCGGTGAGCCTGTTGATTTAGTCTTAACCGAATTCATCAGACAGCGGTCAGGGCTCTGATCGAGCTGTCTTGGAGTTCCGCGACAGGATGAGCTTCGGCGAGTCCGGCTTCTGTCAGGCGGCGTACCTCTCATTCGGGACAGCGGTCAACATCGGCGGCACTCTCTTCATTTCATCGACCACGTACTCAGAATGGATCAATGGGTCACAAGTGAACTGGCGTATGTTTCAGGCGATTTGTACAGTGGGCTCGCCATTATCTGGCCGATCACAAGCCCCTGAGCAGGGCAGGCCACAGTCAACAGATCCCTCTTTTTCCGTCATTCCAGCATCCCAGTCTTCCAACATTCCTTCGAACCACAATCCTCAAGAGGCTCTGAATGAACACCGCCAGGCTCCTCCTGCTCTTCTTGCTCCCCTTTACCACTTTCGCCGAGGAAACGGTTGACACCCTCATCAAAGAACTGCCCGTCCCAGATGCTGAGAAGCGGGACGAAGTCTTCGGCAAGCTCATCAAGCTGGGCGATCCGGCGATCACCCAGCTCTGCAAGAAACTGGTCGACCCTGGCAAGGGCAACGACCTTGCTGCTCGGTACGCGTTACACGGGTTGGCCGTCCACGCGCAGCGCAAAGGCGGAGAGGCAGATCGAGCCAAGTTCTCCAAGGCCATGGCAGCGGAGCTGGCCGGAGAATACACAAAGCCGGTGAAGGGATTTATCATCCGTCAGCTCCACCACGCGGGCGGGCCCGAGGCCATCCAGGGGATTACGCCCAGCCTGCTCGATGCCGAGATCGGTGAATACGCCGCCCAAGCCCTCGTGAGCATCGGCGGCGAAGAGGCCACGAAATCTCTGCGGGACGCGCTGCCCAAATCGAACGGCCCGATCCGCATGACGTTGATTCAGGCCGCCGGTGTGGTGAGGGATGCCTCTTCCGCCGACGAAATTGCCAAATCCGTCAGCGACCAGAATCGTGAGATACGCCTGGTTGCCATGCACGCCCTCGCCAACATCGGCCACGCAGAATCCGCCGGGCTTATCGCAGGAAGGGCCAGGATAGAAGAGCGTTACGAAGCCAACAAGGCCACAGATGCCTACCTCCTCCTCATTCGGCGCCTGGAGGAATCCGGCAAGACTGCCGAAGCCGGCGACATGTACAAGGAGCTGTTCGATGGCAAAGTCGGCATGGGCGAATCGCACGTCCGATGCGCCGCATTGCTGGGGCTGGCCAAAACGCAGGGGGAGAAGGCACTCGTCCTCATCCACGAGGCCCTGAGCTCGAAGGACTTTCAGCTCCGCTCAGTCGCCAGCCGCGCTGCACTGGCAACCAAAGGGCAGAATGTCGCCCAGTGGTGGCTCGACAAGATGAAGGACTCGACACCTGAAGCCAAGGCCCAGATTCTCAACATCCTGGCAAAGCGCGGCGAGCGGCTCTCCCTCGCTGTTGCCCTCAGCGAACTGAAAAGCGAAAACGTCGACCTGCGCAACGCCGCGCTCAACGCGGTCGTCACCCTCGGTGACGAATCCACCGTGCCGCCTCTGGTCGCCTTCCTCAGCAGCAAAAAGGATGAGGAACGCAAGGCCGCACAGGAAGCCATGGTCCGCATTTCCTACGCCAAGGCCATCGCGGCCATGTCCGAATCGATGACGAAATCGCAAGGCATGGCCAAGGCCGGCCTCATCGACATCCTCACCCGCAAAGGCGCGGTGGCACAGCTCGATCCCATCATCGGTGCCATAAGCGATGAGGATGAAGGCGTCCGTTCTGCGGCCTGGAATGCGGTCAGAAGCATGGGTAACGGAACTCGCATTTCTCGCCTCCTCGAACTTCATGCCGCGGCCAGAGGCGGAACCGAGCGCAATACCGCGCAGGGAGCCCTTGGCGAAGTCTACGCCCGCGCGGCAGACAAGAACAGAGCCACAGACGAGATTGTCAGGGGGATGCAGGGAGCATCTGAAGCCACCGCGTCTTCGCTGCTCTACGTCCTGAAACGGGTCGGCCATTCCGGGGGCCTGTCTGAAGCGAGGAAGAGCCTGAAGAGTGACAAGGCCGGTATCGTCGACGCGGCCGTCCGAGCTATCGCAGAGTGGCCCGGGGCCGAGGCACTGAACGATCAGATCACCATTGCCGAGACCTCAGAAAACCTCTCCCATCAGGTGTTGGCCCTGCGCGGTTACGATCGTTTGCTCCGCACCTCCAAACTGAAACCGGCGGATGTACTCAGGCAGTTCGAGCGTGGATTCAAGGCCGCCAGACGCCCCGAGGAGAAGGGCCTCATGATCAGCGGCATGGGGAATATCGCCAGCATCGAAACACTCAAGGCCCTCCAGCCGTATGCGGTCGATAAAGAGCATTCAGCCGTGGCCCTGGCGGCCGTCAAGAAGGTGGCTCTCGAAGTATTCAAGACTGATCCCGCCGGCGCAAAAGACGGTGTGAAGGCCATCAAAGAAGCCTCGAAGGACGAAGCCATCACAAAGAAGGCCGACGCTGTCATCGCCGAAATCGAGAAGCTCGAAGACCACATCACCGAGTGGCTGGTCACCGAAAAATACACTCGCCGCGGAAAGAAACAGAAAGAGCTCTTCGAGCAGAAATTCCCACCCGAGGCTAAGAAACCGAAGAAGGTTCCAGTCTGGAAGTTTGTCTCCACGGCAGACACAAAACATCCCTGGTATGCCGACCTGCATGACTATGGAGGAGGCAACGATTCCGTCATGTACCTCCGAACCTTCGTCCGCAGTGCCGCGGAAGCGGACGCCCGCCTGGAGCTCGGTTTCGACGACACACTAAAAGTCTGGCTCAACGGCAAGCAGGTTTTTTCCGATCCCAAACCGCATCGCTACATTCCTGCCCAGGAAACAGCCGAGCTCAAACTCACTGCGGGCTGGAACGAGCTCCTGCTCAAATCCGTCAACGGCACCGCCAACTGGGAGGTCTCTGCCCGCATTCGCAAGCCCGACGGCAGCAAGCTCGAAGGTCTCACCTGCACCGGCGGCAAAGATTACCTGTCTGCCCTCGAGAAAGACGTAGCCGATGAAGGCATGCGCGACAGCGCGCTCGCTGTAGCAATCAAGCTCCTGCCGGTTCTGCAGACACGCAAGGGCAACGATGTCAAAGAATTCCTCGGCAAGCTGATGGAAGCCACAAAAGATCCGGCTGCCATCAAAGCTATCTCCTCCGTCTTCGACGAAATCGACAAGTACGGCGGCTACATCACCGACTGGATGGTCAGCGACCGTTTCCAGAAGACCGGTAAAGACGGGGTGGGGCTCTTCGACATCGTCTTTCCGCCGGAAGACCCAAAGGCCAAAGACGTCAAATGGAAGAAGCAGCCCATCCCCGGTAACAAGTGGCAGGTAGACCTGATGAAGACAATCGGCTCAAACAACGCGGCCGGCTATCTGCGCACCTATGTCTACTCGCCTGAAGAACAAGAGGTCATCTTTCAGTGCGGCAGCGACGACGGCATCAAGTGCTTCCTCAATGGCAAAGTCTTCCACGCGGCCAACGTCCTCCGCAGCGGAGGAATCGGGGAGGACAAGGTGAAGGTAAAGCTCGCCAAAGACTGGAACGTCCTCACGCTCAAAGTCACCAACAATGGCGGAGGCTGGAATGCGAACGCGAGATTCCGCAGCTTGAAGGGCAGCGAGGTGGAGGGCCTGAAGGTGATGTCGAAGCCGCCGGAGTGAGGCGCCACACACGACTTTGTGATCCGAGCGGGATGACAGTTAATCGAATCTGCCCGGGAATGAACTCACTTTAACGGCTACCAGCATTCGCTAAACTACCGCCATCTGAAAATACGGAATCAATCCGCCTTCCAATTGGAGCGCACACAATGAGAACCGAATGGGTTGAGAACAGAAAAGACCACGAAAACCGCAGCCAGATGCATTACGGACGGCAGGGGCTTATCACCGAAGAGATGCAGTACGTGGCCGAACGAGAGGGCCTAGAGGCCGATCTCATCCGGGACGAAATCGCCCGCGGCCGGATGATCATTCCTGCCAATGTGAACCACACCAACCTCGAGCCCATGTGCATCGGCATTGCATCCAAATGCAAAGTGAATGCGAATATCGGCAACTCGGCCGTCACTTCCGATATCGAAGGCGAGCTCGACAAGCTACACACAGCCGTCCATCACGGCGCGGATACGGTCATGGATCTCAGCACCGGCGGAGATATTGACGACATCCGCAGAGCCATCATTAGCGCCAGCCCCTTGCCCATCGGCACCGTGCCCTTGTACCAGGCCCTGGAAGAAGTCAATGCCGTCGAAGACCTCACTCCGGATGGCCTGCTCGAGATGATCGATCGCCAAGGCCGGCAGGGAGTCGATTACATGACCCTGCACGCGGGCATTAACATCGAGCACATCCCGATGACATCAGAACGAGTCACCGGTATCGTCAGCCGCGGTGGCTCGATCCTCGCTCAATGGATGGTTCACCATCACCGGCCGAACCCTCTGCAGACCGTGTGGGACGAGATCCTCGACATATGCGCCAATTACGATATCAGCCTCAGCCTGGGCGACGGCCTTCGTCCGGGCTCGATTGCAGATGCGAGCGACGAGGCCCAGTTCGCAGAGCTTGAAGTCCTCGGCGAGCTCACTACCCGCGCATGGGAGAAAGATGTCCAGGTCATGATCGAGGGCCCGGGGCATATCCCAATCCACGAGATTCAGATGAACGTCGAAAAAGAAATGGAGCTCTGCCATGAAGCCCCTTTCTACGTGCTCGGCCCCCTCGTGACCGACATCGCGCCTGGTTACGACCACATCACCAGCGCGATTGGTGCGGCGGTGGCCGCGCAGCACGGCACCGCGATGCTATGCTACGTCACGCCAAAAGAACACCTCGGGCTGCCGAACAAGGAGGACGTAAAACAGGGCATGATTGCGTACAAAATCGCAGCCCATGCTGGGGACATTGCCCGCGGCCGCAAAGGCGCGCAGGATCGAGACGATGCGCTTTCAAAGGCCCGGTTCGAATTCGATTGGGATCGCCAGTTCGAGCTATCCCTTGACCCGGAAACTGCCCGCGCTATGCACGATGAGACGCTCCCCCAGGAGGCGTTCAAATCGGCCAGGTTCTGCTCGATGTGCGGCCCCAAATTCTGCTCTATGAAGATCACCCAGGATCTTCGCGGCATTGCGGTGGAGCAGGCCGGGCGGCCCGCTGCCCCGGAAATGGTGCAGCTCCAGCCTCTGGGCAAATAGGCTGCATTGCCGAAATGTGTCGGAAGAATCAGTCGTATCCGTATGCGTGCGGGTAGGTTCGACAGAAAGTTGTCGGTTACCGACAACTTTTTTGGCCGCCGATTTGCTGTTTGGCGCTTTATCTTACCATTGCGGTTCTGTGCCTCACGGATATAATCCGAACGCATCACTTGTAGCCCTCTGGCAGGCTGTCCACCGAGTGGTCAGAATCAGGGCACAACCAGGTAAAAACAAAACAGTTACAGCAATTGCCCATTGCTGATGTTGAGTAACAACACCAGAACGATCCGTTCGAAGCCTTCGCGCAACTGTTCGATGTTCGCGAAGGTTTTGCGCGAATGCAGCCCCCTCGATTTGCCCCCATGGCTGATGAAAGTCAAAAACTTGACGTCCTCGCTGACATCGGCCGCATCATCAGCCATTCCCATGACCTGGATGAGACGCTGCGGAATATCGTCCAGCTCGTGTCAGAGAAAATGTCGGCCGACGCGTGCAGCATCTACTTGTATGAAGAGCCGCGTGAGGAGCTGGCTCTGAGAGCCACCATAGGGCTCGACCCGCATTCGGTCGGGCAGGTGAGAATGAAGGTGACTGAAGGGCTGACGGGGCTGGTTGTCCAGGAAATCAAGCCGGTGGCGGTAAGGGAGGCGCGGGATCACCCCCGTTACAAATTCTTCCCGGTTACGCACGAAGAGGATTACCATTCCTATCTTGGTGTTCCCCTAATCGAAAGGCGCAGCCCGGTCGGCGTGCTCGCGGTCCAGACAACCGAGCCGAGAGACTTTTCTCGTGACGAGATCCGGATGCTCGAGACCATTGCCAGCCAGGTAACGGGCCTCATCACGACGGCCCGAATGCTCACCATGGTCGAAGAGCGCGCCAAGGAATTCGATGAGCTCGAGCAGGCGAAAGTTCAGCTCCATGACGCTCCCGAAGATACAAAGGAGCTTCAGGCTCGGAAGGAGGCACGGCGCAAACCAAAGGTCTTCCGCGGGCTTTCCGGTGCGCCGGGCTTCGGCATGGGTATCGTGCACATCCATCAGCATGATTTCCATATGGATGCCGGCTATGCCGAAATGGCCGAAGACACAACTCTCGAACACCATCGTCTGGATGAGGCATTCGAGAAGGCCATCGATGAGGTAAGTGAGCTCAAGGGACAGGTCAGCCAGACGCTGAGCGAAGAGGACTCGGCGATATTTCACGGGCATCTGCTCATGCTCGAAGACAAAGGCTTTCGCCACCGCATCGAGGAAGTCATCGATGACGGACGGCGAGCTGAATTTGCCGTCGAAGTGGTGGCCGAACTCTACAAGGACAGATTCTCCTCCTTCGATGATGCATACCTCCGCGAGCGGGTGATGGACGTCGAGGATATCGAAAAGCGCCTGCTGCAGAACCTGCTCGGCGTCGAGAGACAACAGCGCGAATTTGAGGAGGAGTTCATCGTCGTCGCAGACGATATCTCACCCTCCGAGCTCATGTACCTGGATTCGCCAAAGCTGATGGGAATCGTGCTCGCACGG